>OMCM01000021.1_pt1 | contig 151663 bp, 137 predicted proteins | sample 1645021 | NCBI WGS metagenome assembly OMCM01 (sample SAMEA103958142, study PRJEB25191) | human gut metagenome | biome: human-associated habitat [ENVO:00009003]; feature: intestine environment [ENVO:2100002]; material: feces | place: Germany | collected 2013/2015
TATAATACCACACCCCCGCCTCCTTGTCAACACTTTTTGACAGATTTTTTCCATTCTTTTTTGCGTGCACCCCAAAACAGCAGCAGGCCGCAGGAAAAACTGCGCCGCAGCTGCATTGCAGCTGCGGCGGCAAAAGCGGAAGAGTCCTCTCCCGGAAGTATTCAGGTTTTCAGGATCTTCGCAGGGTCAGCCAGACTGCAGCAGCCAGCATGGGCAGCATTCCGATCAGGCCAATGGGTGCCGGACCCAATACATTGTAATAGCTGTCTGCCGGGTTCGTCAAAACCACAAACAGCGCTGCCACCGCATTGAACGCGCCGTGCGCAATGGACGGCACCCAGATGCACCCAGTCTTTTCATAGAGCCAGTCCAACAGGGTATTGAGCGCAAAGCAGACTATGCACCACACGAAAAGGCCCAGCACTGGCGCGCCCAAGTAGTTGGTGCCGTATTCGTAGCCTACCAGCAGCATCAGCGGCCAGTGCCAGACACCCCAGATCACGCCGCCCAGCAGGCGGCCGTTGAGCAGGCCGAGCTGCTTCTTCAGGTGAGGCATCATATACCCGCGCCATCCGGCTTCCTCGCCCAAAGCTGCGAACATATTGATGACCGGAGCCAGCGTGACCGCGAACAGACCTGTTTCCAGCATGTAGCTGAGGTTGGATACGCCCAGCTCCCTGCGCAGGGTCTGAGCGTCCATCTCGCCGCCGTAGGCCGCTGCCAGCCAGCTGCCGGAGAGGTCCAGTCGATGCGGGAACACCGCAAAATAGAGCACTGCGGCCAGCACCGTAAATAACGCCGGGCCGAACCACGCCGCCAGCCAGTAGCGGCGCTTGCCCTGCACCTTCCAGCCGATGCCGGTGGGCTGGCGCAGAAAGACCTTTTGCACCAGCAGCACCGCCAGCAGCGGGCAGAGCATGGTGGCGACCAGCGCCAACTGATACAGCACGGCATTCTGCTTTTGCAGCAGCGCCATGCAGCCGCCGACCTGACACAGCCATGCCAGACCAAATGCTAACAGGAAATAAAGGCCGAAGCCCTGCTTTTCTTTTGTGGTCATACGAACTTCACCGCCGTTCCATAAGCAATAACCTCTGCTGCGCCCTGCATGACGCTGGCGGAAGCGTAGCGCATCCCTACAACTGCATCCGCACCAAGGGCCTCTGCATCCTTGACCATGCGTCCTGTGGCGATCTGCCGGGCTTCGGTGAGCATATCCGCGTAGTCGGTCACTTCACCGCCCACCAGCGTGCGGAACCCCGCCATCAGATCGTGGCCCAGATTGCGGCTCTGCACCGTGCTGCCGCGCACCACGCCCAGCGCTTCCAGCTTTTTGCCGGGCACCTCGTTAATAGTTACGATAAGCATCTTCTTCTCCCTTTCCGATCTCTTCAATGCGTTCCAGCAACACCTTCAGCGTGCCCACGATGCACCCCACCGGGATGCCGAACAATACGATGAGCAGCGGCAGCGGCGGCGCTTCCTGCGGGTCGCTGTAAAAGGCCCACGCCATCGTTGCGATCACAAAAGCCATCAGCGCCACAAAAAGAGCAGCGCCGATGCAGGCACCGCGGATGCGCTCGCCTTTTCGGTCTGTGCGTTCAATGTTCACAAAGGTCACTCCCTGTTCCTCCCGTGCAGCAAGGCGCGCAAGCGTCTGCTCCACATCCAGTTCTTCAAGGTTTCCGGAAGCCTTTTCCAATACGGTACAGAAGCCGATGGCTTCGTCCAGATCCTTGCGGCGGGTGCTCAGACGTTCCAGCTGCTGGGCCATTCCCTCGGCCAGCGTCTTCTGCCCTTCCAGCATTTCCCGGATCTCGGCCAACGGCACATCCAGCTTGCGCAGCAGCTTGATGCGGCGCAGGCGTTCCACGTCCGCCTGCGAGTAGCTGCGGTAGCCGTTGCCCGGCTCACGGCTGGGGGTAATGAGCCCCTCCTCCTCGTAAAAGCGGATGTTCTTTTTGGTCACGCCCACAGCGGCTTCCACTTCGTTGATCTTCATGGTTCCGGTGCCTCCTTACGTGCCTATGTTACACCTTCCAGAAAGGGGAAGGTCAATAGATTTTAATAGAAAAGTGAGACTCCCCCAGTCTGCTTCGCAGACAGCCCCCTCGGAGATGGGGCCTTTGGCAAAACATAAAACTTTGCCGCACTGCCAAAGGCTCCCTCCTTGAGGGAGCTGGCGAGCGAATGCGAGACTGAAGGAGTTCTTATTTTATCAGAAGTAGCACTTGATCTGGAACCGGTCGGCGCTGTCCTGCTTTTTCTCCACCACAATGTGCTCATGGTTGAAGTCGAAGTGCACCGGGGTGCACAGGTCGGTATTGCGGGTCAGGCGCAGCAGTTCCTGCACCCGCTTTTTCTCCTCCGGCACATAGAACAGGTAGCTCACGCCCTCCTTTTTGGCACGGCCGGTGCGGCCGATGCGGTGGGTGTAATGTTCGTTCTCACTGGGCACATCGTAGTTGATCACGGCATCCACATCCGAAACATCGATGCCGCGGGCGGCAACGTCGGTGGCTACCAGAATGGCCAGCTTGCCGTCCCGGAAGTTCTGCATGATCTGGTTGCGCTCCTTCTGGGAGAGGTCGCCGTGGAGGCAGTCTACCGAGAAGCCCAGCCGTGCCAGCTGGTTGGCCAGAGTGGCAGTGTTGAACTTGGTATCGCAGAACACCATCACCCGCTTGTAGTTCTCACCAATGATGATCTGCGCAAGGTCGGAAAGCTTGTTGCGGCCGGAGGTCTCCAGCATATACTGGGTGATCTTGGGCTGGCTTTCTTCCTTGGGCTGGACGGTGATTTCCTCGGCGTTGTGCTGGTACAGCCAGCCGATGTCCATTACCTCGCGGCTGATGGTGGCCGAGAACATGGAGAGGGACTTGCGGGCCTTCATCATTTCAATGATATGCCGCACATCCTTATAGAAGCCCATGTTCAGCATTTCGTCGGCCTCGTCCAGCACGATCTGGGTCACATGGGAGATATCAATGGAATGGTGCTTGTAGTGGTCCATCAGACGGCCCGGCGTTGCCACCACGATCTGGCAGCCCTCGGCAAGGCGCTTTGCCTGCTTTTCCATGTTGGCACCGCCGTACACGCAGGCCACCTGCACTTCGGGCATGAAATAGGTCAGCTCTTCCAGCTCCTGCGCGATCTGCTGGGCCAGCTCCCGGGTGGGGGCCATGATCACGGCCTGCGGGTACTTGTTTTCCGGTAAGATATGCTCCGCCACCGGGATGCCGAAGGCACAGGTCTTGCCGGTGCCGGTGGGGGCTTTTGCGATCACGTCATAGCCCGCCATCATGACGGGGATAGTCTTTTCCTGAATTTCGGTCATTTCGGCAAAGCCCATGCGCTCCACGGCCTTGTGGATGGCATCGCTGCACTGCAACTCACTGTAAAGCATCTGATTCTCCGTTCCTTTGTCATTTTATATTCTGAACCCAGTATAGCATGAAATGCCACACTTGTCAGCAGGTTCTTAACGAACTCCTTCCGTCATCACTAATGCGATGCCACCTTCCTCCCAGAGGGAGACTTTTCCGCACGGCGAGGCTCTCTCTCCGAGGGAGCTGTTGAGCAAAAGCGAAACTGAGGGAGTTACAAACAAAAAGAGCTGCGCCCCGAGTGGAGGGCACAGCTCTTTGCATTTGATTTGAGGATCAGACAGCTTCCTCAGTCTTGGCAGCCTTGCCTGCTTCCAGCTTCTGCTTGAAGCGGCCGCTGGCCTTGAAGCCGGGGATGGAGGTGGACTCCAGACGGCTGGAAACCTTGGTCTTGGGGTTGGTGTAGGCCTTGGGCTTGCGGGGACGCATCTCAAAACGGCCAAAGCCTGCGATGGTCACCTTCTCGTCTGCGCGCAGGCAGTCGGCGATCTGGTCAAACATTGCATCCATCGTGGTCTCGACCTGTGCTTCGGTGAAGCCGGTCTTGCGTGCCACAGTCTCGATCATCTGGGAACGGGTCATGTATCTATATCCTCCTGGAGTGTCCAAAAGTAACGTCTTTTGGCAAATTTTGCGTTGTTGAGTATAACATAATTCACACACTGTTTGCGACAGATTGCGCACAAAACGTCATTTATTGCGCACGAACTTATGTAATCTCTCTCCGTCCTTCACAAATACAGCGCCCGCTGTTTTGGCGGGCGCTGCAAAAAAGCATTTTACGGGTAATTCGTGAGGTAATTATTTGCGGTGATACAGGGTGGCAATATCCACCAGCGGGATATTTTCCAGACTGTGATCACTGCGCAGGCAGTTCACCAGAGCGTTGGCGGTATCCACTGCGGTGATGCAGGGGATGCTCAGCTCCACAGCCTTGCGGCGCAGGCGGACGGAGTCGCGCTTGGGGTCACGGCCCTTAGCGCTGGTAGAGAACACATAATCCACCAGACCGCTCTGCAGCAGGTCCACGATGTTGGGCGACTCGCCGGACATATTGCGCACCTCGTTGCAGGGCACCATGTGCTTGTTGAGCCATGCGCAGGTGCCGGAGGTACCGTACAGCTTGTAGCCCATGCTCTTGAGCTTCCATGCGATATCCACGAACTCCGGCTTGTCGCTGTCCTTCACGGTGAAGATGCAGCAGCTTGCAGGGCCGGGGGTCTTGAAGGTGTAGCCCGCGCCGATGAGGCCCTTGAGCAGGGCATCGTGGTAGTTGGGGGCAATGCCCAGCACTTCGCCGGTGGACTTCATCTCGGGGCCGAACTGGGTATCCACACCGTGCAGCTTTTCAAAGCTGAACACAGGCACCTTGACGGCCACATAAGGTGCATTGGGGTGCAGGCCGGTGCCGTAGCCCATATCTGCCAGCTTTTCGCCCAGACAGCAGCGCACTGCCAGATCCACCATGGGCACGCCGGTGACCTTGGAGATATACGGCACGGTACGGGAGGAACGGGGGTTCACCTCAATGACGTACACCTTGCCGTTGGAAACTGCGTACTGCACGTTCACCAGACCGTTGACATGCAGCTCGCGGGCAAAGCGGCCGGTGTAATCCACCATGGTGTCGATCTCGGCCTGAGTCAGGTGCTGTGCCGGGTAGACACAGATGGAGTCGCCGGAGTGCACGCCGGTGCGCTCCACCTGCTCCATAATGCCGGGGATCAGGAAGTTTTCGCCGTCGCAGATGGCATCCACTTCGCACTCGGTGCCCAGAATATACTTATCCAGCAGCACAGGGTGATCCATGTCCACATGCTCGGTGATAACGCCCATGTACTCGATCACGTCCGCCTTGGTGTAGGCCACGATCATGTTCTGACCGCCCAGCACGTAGGAGGGGCGCATCAGCACCGGCAGGCCGATCTCGTCGGCGGCAGCCAGAGCCTCGTCCAGATTAAAGACAGTGCGGCCCGGTGCGCGGGGGATCCTGCAGCGCTCCAGCAGCTCGTCGAAGCGCTCACGATCCTCTGCTTCATCGATGGCATCTGCCGGGGTGCCCAGAATGGGCAGGCCGATCTCGTCCATGTGCTTTGCCAGTTTGATGGCGGTCTGGCCGCCGAACTGCACCACGCAGGCATCCGGCTTCTCGGTGGCAATGATGTTGTCCACGCTCTCCGGGTTCAGCGGGTCAAAGTACAGACGGTCGCCGGTGTCAAAGTCGGTGGAGACGGTCTCGGGGTTGTTGTTGACCAGGATGGCTTCGCAGCCGTGCTTCTTCAGGGTCCACACGCAGTGCACCGAGCAGTAGTCGAACTCGATGCCCTGACCGATGCGGATGGGGCCGGAGCCAAAGACCAGAACCTTCTTTTTCCTGGGTTCGCCCTTGGCAGATGCTTCGGCTTCCTTCTCGGCAATGAACTCAGCAGCTTCGTTGTCGCCGTCGTAGGTGGAGTAGAAATAGGGGGTGTTGGCCGAGAACTCGGCAGCACAGGTATCCACCATCTTGAAGCCGGCGCGGTAGTTCTCCACGGGCAGGGTGTCCACCTGTGCCAGACGCTTGATGGTCTTATCCTGGAAGCCGTACTTCTTGGCAGTCTTGTACTGCTCTTCGGTCAGCACGCCGTTGCACTTGGCAAGGCCATTCTCAAGGTTTGCCAGATGCTGCATCTTGTCCAGGAACCACCAGTCGATCTTGGTGATGCGGTAGATGGTCTGGTGGTCGATGCCGCGCTTGAGGGCCTCGTACACGCAGAACACGCGTTCGGCATCCTGAACATGCATGTGGGCCACGATCTCGTCATCGGTCAGCTCCTCAAAGGGCTTGTGGGTCAGGGTGTCCATACCCAGCTCAATGGAGGAGACCGCCTTCATCATGGCGGCCTCGAAGCTGTTGCCAATGCTCATCACCTCGCCGGTGGCCATCATCTGGGTGCCCAGAGACTTGTCGGCGTAGACGAACTTATCAAAGGGCCACTTCGGGTACTTGACCACGATGTAGTCCAGCGCGGGCTCAAAGCAGGCGCAGGTCTTGCCGGTGACATCGTTGGTGATCTCGTCCAGCGTGTAGCCAATGGCGATCTTGGTAGCCACCTTGGCAATGGGATAACCGGTGGCCTTGGAAGCCAGTGCGGAAGAGCGGGACACACGGGGGTTGACCTCGATGACCGCGTAATCGTAGCTGTCCGGTTTCAGGGCGAACTGGCAGTTGCAGCCGCCCTCGATGCCCAGCTCGGTGATGATATCCAGAGCAGCGGTGCGCAGCATCTGGTATTCGTGGTCGGTCAGGGTCTGGGAAGGAGCCACGACCACCGAGTCGCCGGTGTGGATGCCCACAGGGTCCAGGTTCTCCATGTTACACACGGTGATCACGTTGCCCTTGTGGTCGCGCATGACCTCATACTCGATCTCTTTCCAGCCGGCGATGCACTTTTCCACAAGAATCTGATGGATGGGGGAAAGGCGCAGGCCGTTGGTGCCGATCTCGATGAGCTTTTCGCGGGTCTCGCAGATGCCGCCGCCGGTGCCGCCCATGGTAAAGGCCGGGCGCACGATGACCGGGTAGCCGATGCGGTCGGCACAGGCCAGAGCGTCCTGCAGCGTTTCCACCACCTCAGAGGGGATGATGGGCTGGTGCAGCTTTTCCATGGTCTCCTTGAACAGCTCGCGGTCCTCGGCACGGTCGATGGTCTCGGGCTTGCAGGCCAGCAGGCGGATGCCGGTGCGGTCCAGATAGCCGGAGCGGGCCAGCTCCATGGACAGATTCAGGCCCATCTGACCGCCGAGGTTCGGCAGCACGGAGTCCGGCTTTTCGATGTCCAGAATGCGCTCCACGACTTCCAGCGTCATGGGCTCGATGTAAACATGGTCGGCCACATCCGGGTCGGTCATGATGGTTGCGGGGTTGGAGTTCAGCAGAACGGTCTCGATGCCCTCTGCCTTCAGGGCGCGGCAGGCCTGCGTGCCGGAGTAGTCGAACTCCGCAGCCTGACCAATGATGATGGGGCCGGAGCCAATGACCAGCACCTTCTTGATTCTAGGGTCCTTCGGCATTTCAGCGTGCCTCCTTTTTTGCTGCTTTGACGTTGTTCAGGAAGCGGTCGAACAGAAACTCGGTATCCTTGGGGCCGCCGTTTGCTTCCGGGTGGAACTGCACGGTAAAGCAGTTCCACTTCTTGTACTTGATGCCCTCACAGGTGCCGTCGTTGGCGTTCACCTGTGCCACCTCGCCCATCTCGGCGGGCAGCTCGTCGCCCACCACAGCGTAGCCGTGGTTCTGGCTGGTGATGAAGGTGCGGCCGGACTCAAAGTCGGTCACGGGCTGGTTGGCACCGCGGTGGCCGTATTTGAGCTTCATGGTCTTGGCACCGGCTGCCAGAGCACTCAGCTGGTGGCCCAGACAGATGCCGAAAGTGGGGATGTTCAGCTCAAAGATGTGCTTGAGGTTCTCGATGACCTCCACGGGTTCCGCCGGGTCACCGGGACCATTGGACAGCATGATGCCGTCCGGAGCAAGGGCCTTGATTTCCTCTGCCGTTGCAAAGGCGGGCATGACCGTCACCTTGCAGCCGCGCTTGACAAGGCAGCGCACGATGTTGCGCTTGCAGCCGTAGTGCATCAGCACGATATGGGTCTCGCCCTGCGGGTTGAACACCTCGGGCTTTTCACAGGTAACATTCTTCACCGCATCGGTGACGGCGTAGGCGCGGATCTGAGCCAGCAGAGCCTCGGTCTCGGCCTTGTTGGCCGGGTCGGCGGGGTCGAAGGTGGTCAGGATAGCACCGTTCATCACACCGCTCTCGCGGATGATGCGGGTCAGGTGGCGGGTGTCGATGCCCTCAATGCCGATGGTGTTGTTCTTTTTCAAAAAGCTGTCCAGCGTTTCCTCGCAGCGCCAGTTGGAGGGGGTGGTGCAGGCCTCGCGCACGATGTAGCCCTTGGCCCAGATGCGGTCGGACTCCATGTCGTCCTTATTCATGCCGTAGTTGCCGATAAGGGGGTAGGTCTGGGTGATGATCTGGCCATAGTAGCTGGGGTCGGTCAGGGTCTCCTGAAAGCCCACCATGCCGGTGGCAAAGACCACCTCGCCCACGGTGACGCCCTCGGCACCCACTGACTGGCCGGCAAAGACCATGCCATTTGCCAAAAGAAGATATGCGTTCATAGTTTTCCTCGTTTCAACACATTACAGGGTCTGCTTTGCTTCCTGCTTCATCTTGCGGCTGCCCAGATGCACCAGCGGCAGCTTGCCCTCCTTGCAGATGGGGCACTCTTCCGGTGCGTAGTTGGGCAGATCCAGCTTGAGGGCGCTTGCCACGATGGGAATGGGAGACGGAGCCTCGGGCTTGGTGCGGTCCACCACACAGGTGATGCCCACGCAGATGCCGCCGTTCTCTTCGATCACGCGCTTGGTCTCCAGAGAGGAGATACCGGTGGTGACCACGTCCTCAGCGATGAGGCACTTCTCACCCGGGTGGATGGCGAAGCGCTTCAGGGTCATCACATTGTCCACGCGCTCGGTGAAGATGGCGCGCTTGCCGGTCTGGCGGGCCAGCTCGTAGGCGTACACGATGCCGCCCATGGCCGGGCCGACGATCACATCCACGTCCATTTCCTTGACCTTATCTGCCACGGTCTTCATGACCTCGGCGCAGCGGTCGGGGTACTGCTGCAGATAAGCCATCTGGCAGTATGCGCTGGAATGGCGGCCGGAGGACAGCAGGAAGTGGCCTTCCAGGAACGCGTCACAGCTCTTCAGGATCTCAAGTGCTTCACTCATTGTACTTCTCCCTCTCTTTTATAAAAATGTCTTTTGAACGGTATTGTACCACGCTTTTGCGTGATTTGCAAATTTATGCAGTGACTTTGTTTTTATGCGTATAAATCAGTATTTTGCTGGTATATCAATCGGATTATTCAGCATTCCGGGCACATCCGCGGATCTCGTCCAGCGTTTTCACGCCGTTCTTGTCCATCCATGCGGCCATCTCGTCCGCAATGGTCTCCATGGCGCGGGGGTTGGCAAAGTTTGCGGCACCCACCTGCACCGCCGCAGCACCGGCCATGATGAACTCCAGTGCGTCACGGCCCGTGGCGATGCCGCCCAGACCCACCACCGGAATGTTCACAGCGCCCACGGCCTGCCACACCATGCGCAGGGCAATGGGCCGCACCGCCGGGCCGGACAGGCCCGCAAAGATGTTGTTGAACACCGGGCGGCGCTTTTCCAGATCAATGGCGCAGGCCTGGAAGGTGTTGGTCAGGCTGATGGCGTCCGCGCCGGCGGCTTCCACAGCCTTGCACATCTCGGGGATGTTCTCGGCCTGCGGGCTCAGCTTGACCATCAGGGGCTTTTTGCAGGCAGCGCGCACCATGCGCACCACCTCACCGGCAGCTTCGGCTTTCACGCCGTAGGCCATGCCGCCCACCTTGACGTTTGGGCAGGAGATGTTCAGCTCCACGATGTCCACTGCGCTGTCGCTCAGCATCGAGGCACCTTCCACATACTCTTCCTCGCTGTGGCCGCCAAGGTTGGCAATGGCCACCGTGCCGTACTTCTGCTTCAGTTCCAGCATCTCGGGCAGCTCCACGTCAATGAAGTGCTGCACGCCGGGGTTCTGCAGGCCGATGCTGTTAATGAGGCCGGAGGGGGTCTCCCACAGGCGCTCGCCCTTGTTGCCGTACTGGCCGTGCAGGGTCAGGCCCTTGCCGGAGATGCCGCCGATCTTGGCAAAGTCTGCCAGCTCTTCGTACTCCACACCGTAGCCCACGGTGCCGGATGCGCCGATGACCGGGCTGTTCATCACAAAGCCCAGCAGGTTGGTTTTCAGGTCAGCCATCAGAAGAACACCTCCGTTGCATCAAATACCGGGCCGTTCTTGCACACGCTCTTGCCCTCGCCGCCCCTGGTCTCGCAGGTGCAGCCAAGGCAGGCACCGATGCCGCAGGCCATCTTCTTTTCCATGCTCACAAAGCAGGGGGTGCCTTTCTCGGCACACAGGCGGGCAGCGTTCTTCATCATGACCGTGGGGCCGCACACCAGCACCACATCGTAGTCGGCGGGGTCGTACAGCTGGGTGACAAAGCCGTGGAAGCCCACCGCGCCGGTGTCGGTGGACACCTTGACGAGGTTTGCGATCTCGCGGTACTCCTCCATGCAGTAGGGGGCATCCCGGAAGCCGAAGAACACATCCGGCTTCACACCTGCCGCTGCCAGTTCACGGGTGAGCTGGAACATGGGCGCGGTGCCGATGCCGCCGCCCACCACAGCGATCTTTTTGTACTTGCTCAGGATGTCCGGCACATCAAAGCCGTTGCCCATAGGGCCGGTGAGCTGGAAGGTATCCTTCATTTTGAGCTGTGCGATCTTTTCAGTGCCCTCGCCCACCACCTGATACAGAAACTCGATGGTGCTGCTGTCCGGGTTCCAGCGGTGCACGCTGATGGGCCGGGACAGGAAGGGGGCTTCGTCTGCGCCCCACGCACGCAGGGTAAAGAACTGGCCTGCGTGGGGTGCGTGATCGCGGTCCGGCCAGACCACCGTCAGCAGGCGGATGTCCGGGGCAATGACCTCATTGCGCAGAACAGTGGCTTCACAGCAGGCTGCACGCATGAGCAATGGCCTCCTTCATATTCACACATTCGTTGTAAGCGGCTTCATCAAAGGCAGTGCCCGGCTGCTTCTTATAGGCCAGCAGGATGCCGCGGCTGGAGTTGACCACGCCGCCGTTGCCCTTGGTGAGGTACTGGGCAATGTCCTCGGCCTTGCCGCCCTGTGCGCCGTAGCCGGGGATCAGGAAGAAGCTGTCCTGATACTTTGCACGGATCTCGGTGGCTTCCTCGATGTGGGTGCCGCCGATGACCAGACCGATGGAGGAGTAGCCGTGCTCGCCCATGTAGTCCTTGCCCAGAGCGTTCAGCTTGTCGCCCACCAGATCGTAGACGTGGCGGCCGTCGGCCAGCTTCTCGTACTCAAAGTCCTTGGCACCGCCGTTGGAGGTGCGGCAGAGCACGAACATGCCCTTGCCCTGCTTTTCGGCGTAGGGCAGGTAGGGGCTGATGGAGTCCAGACCCATATAGGGTGCCAGCGTGACGAAATCACTCTCGAAATCGCCGGTAAAGTGACCCATGGCGTACATCTCGGCGGTCTTGGCAATGTCGCCGCGCTTGATGTCGGCGATCACCGGCACACCGGCCTCGCGCACAGCCTTCAGGGTGTCGGCGTAGGCCTTCATGCCCTCAAGACCCAGAGACTCGTAGTAAGCGATCTGCACCTTGTAGCAGCCTGCCACGGCCTTGGTGGCGTCAATGAGCTTCTTGTTGAAGCGCACGATGTTCTCACCGCGGGACAGGGTGCTGTCCACAAAATCGGCGGGCAGGTAGCTGAAGTCGGTGTCCAGACCCACGCACACCGGGCCGCGGGCTTCCACAGCTTCGTACAGTTTGTCCATGTTCGTCATTTGGGTGTTCCTCCTGTTTGCTTTCTTATCTATTTTATATCATATTATTTTGTGAAACATTTTCTCAGTTCTCTGCCTGATAGGTCAGCTTGCCGCCCTTGATGGTGGCGCACACCTTGCCGTACAGCTCAGCGCCGTCGAATGGGGTGTTGTGAGATTTGGAGTGCAGCTTGTCCTTGTCCACGGTGTAGGGGGTATCCAGATCCACCAGCACCATGTCGGCATCGTAGCCCGGCTCCAGCTGGCCCTTGGCAAGGCCCAGAATTTCTGCCGGGCGGGTGCTCATCAGGTGCACCAGCACTTCCAGCGGCAGGCCTTCCTGCTTGCAGAGCTTGGTGTAGCAGACGCCGAAAGCGGTCTCGCTGCCCACCATACCGGCCATGCCCTTGAGCTTGTCCTCTTCGGAGTGGGGCGCGTGGTCGGTTGCAATGGCATCCACGATGCCGGTGCGGATGCCGTCCACCAGCGCCTGCACATCGTCGGCGGTGCGGATGGGCGGGTTCACACGGTAATCGCAGGTATCATTGGTGAACCACAGGTGGTGCGGGGTCACCTCGCAGGTGACGGGTGCCCCCCGCAGCTTTGCCATCTGGATGGCATCCAGCGCACCGCGGGTGGACACGTGGCACATGTGCAGCTTGGTCTGGTAGTATTCGCTCAGCCAGCAGTTGCGCACCGTCTCGATGTCCTCAGCCAGACGGTAGTCCCACGGGCTGATCTCCATATCCTCGGCGTGGCTCATCACGGTGATATCCTTCTGGGTGCAGATGGCGAAAGCCTTTGCCATGGTGGCATTGTCCTGCACGCCGTGGCCGTCCTCGGTGATGAACTTCACACCGGCAGGCAGGGTCTTGAGGTGGTCGATGCTCACACCGTCAAAGTTCTCGGTGATGGAGACGGTCTGGTTCACATCGCACAGGCCTACTTCGGCAGCCTTCTGCTCCACCATGAACGCCTGTGCCGCAGAAGAGCACACCGGCTTTGTGTTGGGCATCAGGTTCACGAAGGTGTAACCGCCGGCGGCTGCGGCGCGGCTGCCGGTCTCGATGTCCTCCTTGTACTCAAAGCCCGGGGTACGCCAGTGGCAGTGCAGGTCCACAAAGGCGGGCAGCACGGTCAGCCCGCCGGCATCAATGACCGTTTCGTTCTCCCCGGCCAGTGCCTCCAGCTCCTGACCCACAGCAGCGATCCTGCCGTCCTTTACAAAAATCTCAAGCGGTCTTCCTTCGGTGTTCACAGCATTTACAAGCAGCATCGCAGTTCCCTCCTGATTTGCGTTTGTCTGGTTCGGCTTTCCGGCTTACGGGCAAAAAAAAACTTTTCCCCGCAAAGGGAAAAGCTCATTCCACAAAAAAAGGAAACAACGAACCCACGGAAAAACCGGATGCGAACTGCTTGTTCAGTTTGGTGCACATCGCGCTTTTCTGCATGGTGCTGTCTCCTTTTATAAGTCTTGAATCTTTTCATAATATTTTAGCATAGAAGCGCGAAATGTGTCAATGCTTCCGCATATATTTTGTTGCAAAAAGGTTTGCCGCTTCCCTCCCGGAATTTTAGCTACTCTACCCAAAAGCAGTTTTTCCCCGCCAGATTCAGGGTTAGTCACATCAATTCCTAGCATATTGCTGTACATTCCCGTCCGGGTGTGCTATTATAATATGGTCAAAAGAGTCAGAGGCTGTTTTCATGGCAGAGGCGTGATTTTTATTCAGAGCAGCTTCATCGGAATCAGGAAAGAGAGGGTTTTCCCATGGGTTTGTTGGAGGACGCGCGGAACATCCAGCGCAAGGACCCCGCTGCACGCAACGTGCTGGAGGTCATTTTGCTGTATCCGGGTTTTCACATTCTGGTGTATCACCGCGTGGCGCACTGGCTGTACCAGCACAAGCGGTTCTTTCTGGCCCGGTGGGTCAGCCAGCACGGACGCCGCCGCACCGGCATCGAGATCCATCCCGGTGCCACCATCGGCAGATGCCTGTTCATTGATCACGGCATGGGCATCGTGTTCGGCGAGACCTGCGAGATCGGGGACAACTGCACCATCTACCACGGTGTCACTCTGGGCGGCACCGGCAAGGACACCGGCAAGCGCCACCCCACTCTGGGCAACAACGTGCTGATCGGTGCAGGCACCAAGGTCCTTGGCCCGGTGTATATCGGGGACAACTCCCGCATCGGCGCAGGCAGCGTGGTGCTGCGCAATCTGCCTGCCAACTGCACCGCTGTGGGCGTGCCCGCCGAGGTGGTGCGCATCAACAACAAGGCCGTGAACCCGGCGGACGATCTGGACCAGCAGGATCTGCCGGATATCGTAGCCCAGCGCCTGACCGATCTGGACCGCCGTCTCGGCGCGCTGGAAAACGCTGCGCAGGGCGACACCCCGCCCACGGCAGCGCAGATCGCCGCACGACAGAAGTCGTAACGATTCGGAATGCCCTCCGCTTCCGCTCTGGGCATTATTCAAGGAATTTATATTTTTTAGAAGCAAGTCGGAAAATCCTGCGGGATTTTCCGACTTGCCTTTTCACTGGAGCGGGCACAATGAAGAAGTGGCCTGTTTCCCGGCTGTACGGCTGTTTCCGCAGGAAACAAGCACAGACAGATCAAGTTTTCCTCTTGGACCCTTTCCGTGAAAATGCAACAGCGGACAGCCCGCAGGCTGTCCGCTGTTGCTCTATTATAAGATATTTTTCCGCTGAAGATGCCCAGAGCGCAAGCGGAGGGCATTTTCAATAAACCCTTTTTCCGCAGCCTTCCCCGGCGCAGAGAGCTTTCACCTTCTGCACCGCAGCGGCCACCAGATCGCTGATGGGCTGCTCCGGCACACCCACTATATAATTTTCGCAGTGGTTCACCGGGATGAGCACCCGCGTCGCATGGCTCTGGCACACGGCTGTGGCCATGGCGGGCGTGATCTCGCCCAGCAGTGCATCCGCAACGACGATGCCGATGGGCCCCACGATGATATCCGCGCTGCGGCAGTTCACCACCACGGCGTTCTCGCCGGTGGCGGCACGCGGGGCACCGGCCTTGCGCATGGCGTTTGCCGCCAGACTGTTGGTGCCCACCGCAGTGAGCCGGGCCTCCGGACACTGCGTGCTCAAGGCTGCCACCAGCTGTTTGCCAAGGCCCCCGCCCTGCCCGTCGATGACGAGCACATTCATCGGCTGCATCAGAAGTCGATCTCCTCAAGGCGCAGCAGCGCGATGATATAGATCTTTACGGCTTCCAGCAGCTTGTCAATGGGTGCAGCTTCGTTTGCACCGTGCATCGGGCCACCGAACTCCGGCAGCGGCAGGTCCACATGCTCGGGGCCGAAGCTGACCGCATAGGGGAAGTGGCGGGCATAGGTGCCGCCGCCCATGGTGAAGGGCTTGGCGTTCTCGCCGGTCACTTCGTTGTAGGTGTTGATGCAGGCCAGAATGGCAGGGCTGTCTGCTTCAATATAGAAGGGCTCGGCAGCGGTCACATCGCGCAGCTCAGCGCCGTCGCCCAGTGCGGCACGGATCTGCTCGGTCATCTTTTTGCCGTTGGTGCAGGTGGGGAAGCGGCTGTCCATGGTCTGGAAAATGCGGCCATCTTCCATGTAGATACGTCCGCCGATCACAGTCAGCGGGCCAAAGGGGCCGTCGGCGCAGTTGATGCCCAGACCCTCACCGGCAGTAGAAGCGTGCAGCTTGCGCACGGCCTCCAGATAGGCGCGCTCGGTCTCATTGCACAGGCCGTTGTCCAGCAGGTAGTTCACCACCAGACCAATGGCGTTCACGGTGCCCTGCGGCATGGCTGCGTGGCCGGACTTGCCCCAGCCGCGGATGCGCACGCCGTCGCCTTCCGGCTCCAGCGTGATGTTGGGGGCATTCTTCAGCTTAGAGATATCGGTCCTGACCAGCGCGCTTGCACGGTCGGGCACGGCGTTGTTTGCCACACCGCCCTCGATCTCCACGATGACGCCGTTGCACACCGGGCTGACGATCTTGGCACCGAACAGGCCCTTCTCGCCGTTGCACACCGGGAACTCGGCATCCGGGGTAAAGCAGAAAGCGGGAGCCGGGTAGTTCTTGAGGTAGTAGTCCACATCCTGCATGTGGGTCTCCTCGTTGGTGCCTGCCAGTGCGCGGATGGGGTAGCGCAGCTCATAGCCCTGCTCCTTGAGGAACTTCAGGGCATACAGGGTAGCCACCATGGGGCCTTTGTCGTCGGCAACGCCGCGGCCCAGCAGCCAGCCGTCCTGAATGCGCATGGTGAAGGGGTCGGCCGTCCAGCCGTTGCCCACGGGCACCACGTCCACATGGCAGATGGTCGCCAGATACTTTTCAGGGTCCTTGCCGGCCAGCTCTGCATAGCCGATGTAGTTTTCACAGTTGCGGGTGGCAAGGCCCATGCCTGCAGCCAGCTCCAGCGTCTTGTCCAGTGCGGCGCGGGGGCCTGCGCCATAGGGTGCGCCCTCTTCCGGGGTGCCCTCTACGCTGTTGACTGCCACCAGAGCGGCAATATCCTTCAGCAGCTGTTCCTTGTTTTGCGCAATATATGCGTCGATTTTCTGATTCAGTGCCTGATCCATGATCTTATCGTTCCTTTCTGTCCGGTAGCTTTGCGCCGCCGGTTTCAAAACACCTTTTTATTTTAGCATACTCAGCGGCAAAATGCCATTGTCAATTGTTGTTCTTTGCCAGAACACAGTCTTTTTTTCTCAGCCCACCGAGAACAGGGTGCTCAGCGCACCCAGTAGGCCCGCGCTGGCCAGACCCATGATGATGCCCGCCAGCAGCACGCCGCCCATGCAGGCCTTGACCACGTCCTTGAACTTCATATCCAGGATCGAGCCCGCCAGCGTCCCGGTCCACGCGCCGGTGCCCGGCAGCGGGATACCCACGAACAGCAGCAGCGCCACCACAAGGCCGCGGCCCGCCTTGGCTTCCAGTGCGCGGCCGCCTTTCTCGCCTTTGACGATGCAGAACTTGCAGATTGGCCCGATAAGGGGCTTGTGGTAGCCCCAGATCAGGAATTTGCGTGCAAACAGATAGATGAACGGCACCGGGATCATGTTGCCCACCACGCACACCAGATAGGTGGGCAGGATGGGCAGGCCCATGCCAAGCCCGATGGGGATGGCTCCGCGCAGTTCAATGAGCGGCACCATGGAAACAAAAAATACCAGCAGATAGCTTTTGAGCATAGAGTCTCCTTTTTCCTGCTCTTTCCGGGAGAGCAGGCATTTTTTACAGGTTACAGGTCAATGTCCAGCTCCACCGGGCAGTGGTCTGAGCCGAAGATCTCGTTGTGGATCTCCGCCGCGCGGATCTTATCGGCAATGCGGCGGGACACGATGAAGTAATCGATGCGCCAGCCCGCATTCTTCTCGCGGGCGTGGAAGCGGTAGCTCCACCAGCTGTACTTCACCTCGTCCGGGTGCAGCACGCGGAAGCTGTCGGCAAAGCCTGCGTCCAGCAGTTCGGTCATTTTGCCGCGCTCCTGATCGGTAAAGCCTGCGCTCATGTGGTTGGTCTTGTCGTTCTTGATGTCGATCTCCCTATGGGCAACATTCAGATCGCCGCACAGGATCACCGGCTTTTTTGCGTCCAGTGCCAGCAGGTAAGCACGGAAAGCATCCTCCCACTCCATGCGGTAGTCCAGACGCTTCAGCCCGTCCTGACTGTTGGGGGTATAGCAGTTCACCAGCCAGAACTCCGGGTATTCCAGCGTGAGCACACGGCCCTCGTGGTCGTGCTGCTCAATGCCAATGCCGGCGGTCACGGTCAGCGGCTGCTCACGGCACCAGCAGGCCGTGCCGGAGTAGCCCTTCTTCTCGGCAGAATAGGTATACTCGGTGTAGCCATCCGGCGCAAAATCCGCCTGACCGGGCTGCATCTTGGTCTCCTGCACCGAAAAGATATCGGCATCCAGAGCCGCAAAGCTCTCGGCAAAGCCATGGGTCAGGCAGGCGCGCAGGCCGTTGACGTTCCAGCTGATCAGTTTCATAGGTATACTCCTCTTTATGTTATGCCTGATATTTGGTTTTCCATACACCGCTGCGGAAGCGGAGCACAAAGCATGTCACGCGGCAAACCCAGTCAATGATCATTGCGATCCACACGCCCACAGCGCCCCAGCCCATGCGCACGCACAGCAGGTAGCTGAAGCCCAGCCGCCACACCGCCATGCTCAGGATGGACACGAGCATGGTGAATTTCACATCATTAGCGGCGCGCAGTGCGTTGGGCAGCACAAAGGACAGGGTCCACAGCAAGATGGCAAAGCCTGCATGGATACGTACCAGCAGCTCAGAAAGCACCATCGTCTCACCGGACAGCGCGTAGATGCCGATGAGCTTGTGCAAAAACAGCAGGATGGCACCGTTGGAAAGACTCATTGCGATGTAAGACCACACCGTCAGCTTGCGGGTATAATAAACAGCCTGCTCGTCGTCCCGCGCACCGATGCAGCGGCCCACCACCGTGATCATGGCAAGGCTGAGGGCCTTGCCGGGGATCACGCCCATGCCGTCCAGATTGTTTGCCACGGCGTTTGCTGCGATCTGCACTGTGCCGAAGGTGGAGATCATGCTCACCACCAGAATGCGTCCAGCCTCGAACAGGCTGTTCTCAAAGGCGGACGGGATGCCGATGCCCAGAATGCGCTTTGTCATCTTTGCATCCAGCCGGGTGGTCTTGGGCACCGTGATGGCATTGCCCTTCTGGTAGCACTTGCGCAGGATAAGGGCCGCCGCCACCACACGAGACAGCACGCTGGGCCATGCAACACCGTCTACGCCCATTTTAAATCCGAAGATGCACACTGCGTTGCCCACAATGTTGATCACGTTCATCAAAAAGCTGATCTGCATGGAGATCTTGGAGTTGCCCATGCTGCGGAACAGTGCCGCACCGCCGTTATACAGTGCCAGAAACGGATAACTGATGGCGATGATACGCAGGTACAGCACGCTGGCATCCAGCACATCGGCATCGATGGCACCGTAGAACAGCCGGATCATCGGCCTTGCAAAAACAAAACAGAATGCCCCCACCAGCAAACCGAATACGCCGCTGAGCAAAAGCAGCTGGCCAGAGCTTGCATCGGCCTCCTTCTGCTCCCGCGCACCCAAAAACTGGCTTACCACCACTGCGCCGCCAGTGGCCAGCGCCGCAAACAGCACGATGATGAGGTTGTTGATCATGTCCACAAGGCTGACACCGGAAATGGCCGCTTCGCCGCAGCGGGACACCATCATGGTATCGGCCATACCCACGGTCACTTCCAGCAGCTGCTCCACCAGCAGCGGGCCGGTCAGCAGCAGCAGTTCCTTTTGTGTGAACAGCGGCTTCCGCCCTCCGAAGAGCGGCTTTTTTGTTCCGCTTACCGCCTGATTTTCCATCGATATGCTCCTTTCCCCGTGCCGGGCCATCCCGCTCGGACACATACGCCCACCCTTCGCAGGGCAGACTTCCCATTGAATGTATTCATCTTAGCACACGGACCGGTTCTTGTAAAGAACTGTCGCATTCTGCGTCTTTTTTGCCGCCGTTCCGGGCCGCACCTGCTCATTTTTATGCTTGTTCGTCAGTTTGCCGGGAACTTCTCGTTGAATTTGTGCGTTTCTCCAAAAATGCGATTTTTCGCACGTTTATTGGTGAAAAATCGAAAAAAGGGCTTGTAATTCTTCCAAAAAAGTGGTATGTTGTATCCAACAAAGGCATCACGTTGGATACATGAACTTCTACGAGCGGTTCTTCGCTCAGCACAAAACCTTTGTTCTTAAAATTGCTATTTTCTTCATTTACCTTCTTATCATTTACCCTGCCTGCCCCACAAGGGGCAAGAAAAGCGATGACTCAACCTGCACGAGTCACCGCTTTTTCTTTTTGTCTGTGCTATCGCAGGCCTAACCATTTAAATGCCCTCCGTTTCACTCTGGGCATTTTTAGCGGAAAATTATTTTTTATTGCAAATAAGCCAGCCCTGCGGAGCTGGCTTGTTTGCTTTTTCACAGAAAAAGTTGCTTCTTGTGCAGAGAGCAGTCGCGTGGGACAGGCTTCATAGCTTTTATAAAAATCATCGCCGCCGGGGACGCTCCGCTGGGCCAGAGGCAGGGAGAGGTGTTTCGAGTCCCCCCTCCCTCCCTCTGGACTCCACCCACCCCGCAACGAGAAAGGGGCCGCTCGCCCCTTTCAGACCCCAAAGCTGTTGGGCTCCATACAAAAAATCCAAGTCGCTTCGCTAAAGGATTTTTTGTGTTCCGCCGATTTGAAGTCGCTTACGCGACAAGCCGTGCGGGCAAGCTTTCGCTTTATCCGCTGCGCGACAGCCGCAGGCTGACAGCAGCAAGATGCCGTCAGCCGTTACGGCCCTTACCGTGAAAAAAGCAAATCAGGAAAATTCGCAGATTTTCCTGATTTGCAAATATAAAAATATTTTTCCGCTGATGATGGCGCAGCGCACGCGGAGCCATTTTAAATCTTCAGCCCTTCACAAGTTCCGCAAACGCCTTCCGCACATCGCCAGAGAAATACAGCGTGCCCAGTGCGCACACCGGGCCTTCGCCGCCCAGCTCCACCGCCCGGGCCACGCCCGCTTCAATGGAAGCTGCCGCTTCCGCCCTGCAGCCATAGGCCCGGATGTGTTCTGCCAGGGTTTCGGCAGGCATGGAGCGCGGCGTGTGCGCCGCCACCGTGACGAACCGCACCGCCAGCGGTGCCAGCAGGCTGAGCATCTGGTCCACATCCTTGTCTGCCATGATGCTGACCAGAAAAACGAACTTCTGCCCGGGGAAGCGGTCTCTCAGGCTCTGCACCGTGGCACGCATTCCGTGGGCGTTGTGGCTGCCGTCCAGCAGAAACGCGGGCGCGTGCCGCAGCAGTTCAAAGCGGCCCGGCCAGCTCACCGTTTCAAGACCGGTACGGATGGCATTTTCCGGGATGTTCCAGCCATGGGTGCGCATCACCCGCAGAGCCGTGATAGCCAGCGCCGCATTTCGCGGCTGGTAGCTGCCGATCAGGGGCAGGTGCACATCCGTCAGGCCGTCAAAGTCGAACTCCACTGCGTCAAGGCTGCCGCCCTCGTATTTCAGCCTGCTGAAATCCACCTCAGTCAGCTCGGCATGCTTTTCAGCACAGACGCGGCGGATAACAATATCTGCCTCCGGCACGCCGCCGTAGCTCACCACCGGGCAGCCTTCCTTGATGATCCCCGCCTTGGCGGCGGCAATGTCCGCAAGAGTGGGGCCAAGCTCCTTCACATGATCCATACCCAGTGCCGTGATGACTGCGCACTCCGGGGCATCAATGACGTTGGTGGAATCCAGCGTGCCGCCAAGGCCCACCTCCAGCACCACGATCTCACATTTCTGCTGGGCAAAATAGAGCATCCCCAGCGCCGTGATGATCTCAAACTCGGTGGGCACATCTTCCATGGCATCGGCGGCGGGCTTTACCTGCTCCACCAGTTTCACCAGCTCTTCGTCCGGAATCTGCACGCCGTTGACCTGAATGCGCTCGTTGAAGCGGTTGATGAAGGGCGAGGTGTACAGGCCCACCCGATAGCCCGCGGCCTGCAGGCAGGATGCCATCATGGCGGCGGTGCTGCCCTTGCCGTTGGTGCCTGCAACATGCACGAATCTGAGCTGTTTGTGCGGGTCGCCCAGTGCGGCCAGCAGGGTGCGGGTGCGCGTCAGGCCTGGCTTGTGGCCGGCCCACTGGACGGCGTGGATGTATTCCAGGGTTTGTTCATAGTTCATGGATTTTGCCTCACGATTTAGAATTGTCTCCGCTTCGCTCTGACAATATCAGCGGAAATAGTATTTTTATAATTTGTAAATCCGAAACGACTGCGGTCGTTTCGGATTTACTTTTTTACGGGTAGGGATCGTAACGATTAACTGCATATGCTGCTGTTAGCCTTCGGCTATCGCGCAGCGACTCTAAATCGGCGTAACACAAAAAATCCTTTAGCGTAGCGGCTTGGATTTTTTGTATGGAGCCCAACTGCTTTGGGATTATCAAGGGCGAGCAGCCCTTGATTCGTGCCTCCCGCGCCTCGAAAGTAGCGGAGACCTTGCCGCGCTGAACACGCGGCATTTGCTGCGCAAACCGGTCTGCGGCTTAAAAGCCCCACTGGGGCTTTCATGCCCTGCGGGCACCGCCGTCCTTTCTGGTACTCTTTTGTGCGCGCAAAAGAGTACATATTCGGCGGCGATGCCTTTTGCAAAAGCCATATAAGCCTGCCCAACGCGACTACACTCTGTGCGGAAAGTTTTTATTTCTTCACCATCTTCATCAGGGTACGGTTCTCCAGTAGGATGCGCAGCAGCACAGTGTTCACCGCAGCCAGGATCAGTGCATTGGGGATGCGCACTGCCAGCGTTGCCCACGGGTAGCCGTAGAAGATGCGCAGTGCCAGCGAGGTGATGACCATGGAACCCACAAAGTGTCCCAGCAGCACGCTGATCTGCAGCCGCAGGCCGGTGCGCAGCCCGGGCAGCTTCTGCCATGCAAGCCCCGCCACCAGACCAATGGCACCCGCGCCCAGCGTGATGAGCGGGTTGATGGCGTAGCCTGCCAGCACACCGCCGATCATATCGGCCACAGCGCCCACGGCAAAGCCTGCTCCCGGGCCGAACAGCAGCGCTGCCAGCAGCACCGGCAGGCTGCCCAGATTGAACCGCACAAAGCCGGTGGAGATGCTCAGCACCCGGCTGAACACGATGCTCATTGCCACCAGCAAGGCCAGCATGGTGAGCGTGCGGACGGAATTTTTCGAGTTGTTCATATCAACTGTCCTCCTTGCAAAAGGAATACCGGGCGGGCGGTCTGCACAAACAAAAACGCCCTCCCTGTGACAAACCGCACAAAGGAGGGCGTGAATCCAACAACTTTCACTTCCGGGCGGGACGCAAGCCGTCTCGCCTGCACCCAAGTCCATGCAGCAGCGGGATGCAGACCATGCACCGCGGGTACACCTTCGTCCACAGCACAACTCCCCGTTGATGCGGCACTTAACGCACATGGTCTTACTCTGTTGATGGTTTTATTATAGTCCTTTTGCCACAGCCATGCAACCGCCTGCACAGACAACTTTGCCAAACCACATCGTCAAATTTTAGCAGTTGTGCATAGCATCTGCCGGGTTTTGGCCTGTGTCCCCTTTTCATTTGCCGCATAACGTGGTAAGATGGGTTTAACCTTAAATATGGAGTCTTCTCCCGGAAAGGAATGTTTCCCGATGAAATTCAACGAAATGACCTATACCCGCCCGGTCATCGGTGCCCTGCTGGCCCGGTGCAAAGAGCTGGCCGCAAAGGCCGCTGCCGCACCGGACGGCGATGCCCTTGTCCGGCTCTACTATGAGCAGAGCGAAGCCTTTGCAGAGTACAACACCGCCGCGAACCTTGCCAACATCCACTACACCTGCGACACCCGCGATGAATACTGGAAGGCTGAGCAGGACTTCTTTGATGCCAACGGCCCCGCCGTGACCAACGCCAGCGTGGAGATCAGCCGGGCATTTCTGGCAAATCCCCATGTGGATGCCCTGACCGAAAAATTCGGCACCACCTGCGTGGCCGGTATGAAGAACGCCGTCCTCAGCATGGACGACCGCACCGTGGAGCTGCAGCAGCAGTTCAATGCTCTGGTGAGCCGCTACCAGCAGATCTACGGCGGCGCACTGGTGGAGCTGGACGGCAAACAGCTCACCATCCCGCAGCTGGGCCCTTACAAGGAGGATCTGGACCCTGCCGTGCGCCGCGCCGCCTACGAGGCCGAGGCCGGTTATTTTGATGCCCACCGTGCCGAACTGGACGAGCTGTACGGCGAGATCGTGAAAAACCTGAATGCACAGGCCCGGGTGATGGGCTACCACGACTACAGCGAGCTTTCCTATGTGCGCATGAACCGCATCGGCTACGGCCCGGAGGAGATCCGGAAATTCCGCGATCAGGTGGCAAACGATGTGGTGCCCCAGCTGCAAAAGGTGATGGCCATGCGTGCAAAGCGCACCGGCATTGCCCGCCCCACCTTCACCGATCTGCCCATCATGTTCAAGGACGGCAATCCCAAGCCCATTCCCGGCTACAAAGCCCGTATGGATGCCGCCCGCACCATGTACCATGAGCTTAGCCCGGAAACCGCCGAGTTCATCGACTTTATGCAGGACAACGAGCTGTTCGATGTGGAGAGCCGCCCCGGCAAGATGTCCGGCGGCTACATGACCAGCCTGCCCAGCTACAAGGCCCCCTTCATTTTTGCCAACTGGAACAACACCTCCGGCGATGTGGACGTGCTGACCCACGAGTGCGGCCACGCCTTTGAGGGCTATGTGGCCGAGCGTGATCCCGAAGTGCCCGCCGATCTGGAATGCCCCGGCATGGAGAGCGCCGAGATCCACTCCATGGCCATGGAGTTCCTGACCGCACCGTGGCATCATCTGCTCTTCGGCCGGGATACCGACAAATACGCCCTGCTCCACGCTGAGGACAGTTTTGTGTTCCTTGCCTACGGCTGTGAGGTGGACGAGTTCCAGCACATCATGTACCAGAACCCGGATCTGACCCCCGATGAACGCAACGCCGAGTGGCTCAAGCTGGAAAAGAAATACCGCCCGTGGATCGATTTTGACAATCTGCCCTTCTATGGCCGCGGTGCAGGCTGGCAGCGTCAGCTGCACATTTATGAGTGCCCCTTCTACTATATCGACTACTGCCTGTCCACCATGGCCGCACTGCAGTTCTTCCTGCTGAGCCTTGACGACCACAAGGACGCATGGGCGCGCTATCTGCGCCTTGTGCGCCGTGCAGGCATGGCCAGCTACACCGAGCTGCTGGAGACCGCCGGGCTGAAAGTCCCCTTTGAGGAAGGCAGCATCAAGGGCATTGCCCAGCAGATGACCGACTGGCTGGAAGCCCATCAGGTATAATTTCCGGTTCTTCCTGTCATTTCGATGCGAAAAAGCATTTCACGATTTTTCTTGTTTCTACGGACAAAATCTGATATACTTTAAGAGAGCACATTCCATTTTGTCAGATCGAAAGGAGCTTCTCATGAAATCGACAGGATCCTTCAAGCGCATCCTTGCCGTCCTGTGCACTGCCGCACTGCTCACCTGCAGTGTCTCCGCTTTGGCCGTCAGCCCCGCAGACGTCTCTGCCTCCGCCTCGCTTTCTGCCGTAAATTCGGTGTCGGAGGCGCAGCTGCGCTCTGCCCTGTCCAAGCTCACTGTCACCTATGACAGCGAGGCCGAGGGCTGGCAGATCGATTCTCCCCACGAGGATGCCAGCATGGAAAAGGCCTCCTGCGGTCTGTACCCCTACCTGTTCGTTACCAACGATGATCCCACCGTGTATCTCAGTCTGGGCATGACCTACTTCGGCAATAAAAAGCTGGACATGAAATCTGTTCGGGTAGAGACCGAGGATAACTACTACGACTTCACCTGTGATGAAGAGTTCATCGGCGGCTACGACAATGACCTCAAGGCATGGTTTGACTATGAGCTGTTCGATATGGACGACGAGACCAGCTGGCTGAACGAGTGGCTTGCCGCCAAGAGCGTCACCGCCACCTTTACCGGCAAGGACGGCTCCACCAAGACCTACACCCTGACCAAGGACAACCTGCAGGCCATCCGCGACATCCTGAACGCCTACGACACCCTGCTTGGTTCCGACGTTTCCACTGCCCGCGTTGTGCTGCGCAGCCTTGTAAAGTAAACATTATCTGCTTACAGCAAAAGCCCCCGGAACGGTAATCCGTTCCGGGGGCTTTCTATTGCCTTATTCAGTTTAGGCAGAACTTCTTACAGGTTGAAGTAGCGCTTTGCGTTGTCGAAGCAGATGCCCTTGACGATTTTCTCCAGAGCCTTCTCGTCGTTGGGATACTCGCCATCCTCGACCCACTGGCCGATGATGTTGCACAGGATGCGGCGGAAGTAGTCGTGACGGGTGTAGCTCAGGAAACTGCGGCTGTCGGTCAGCATGCCAACGAAGTTGCCCAGCAGGCCCAGGCTTGCCAGACGGGTCATCTGCTCTTCCATGCCGATCTTGTGGTCATTGAACCACCATGCGGAGCCGTGCTGGATCTTGCCCGGCACCTCGCTGTTCTGGAAGCAGCCCAGAATGGTGCCGATCTGTGCGTCGTCGGCGGGGTTCAGGCTGTAGATGATGGTCTTGGGGCACTCGTCGGTGTCGTTCAGGGCGCTCAGCAGGCTTGCGATCTCGCCGCCGCAGGTAGCGGTGTTGATCATATCATAGCCGGTGTCGGGTCCCAGCAGAGCGTTCATCTTGCGGTTCACGCCGCGCAGGCAGTTGTAGTGGATCTGCATGGCGATGCCCAGACGGTGATACTGCTTGCCCAGATGGATCAGGATGTAGGTCTGGTACTTCTCAGCCTCTTCGGTGGTGCAGGTCTCGCCCTTCATCACCTTCTGGTAGATGGCGTTGACCTCTTCCTTGGTGGCCTCACGGTAGGGGATGTAATCCAGACCGTGGTCCGAAGCGCGGCAGCCCATCTCGGCAAAGAACTCGATGCGCTTGGTCAGAGCGTCGGTGACGCAGTCGATGCAGGCCAGCTTTTCCTTGCCCACAACAGCGGCCAGCTTGCCCATGTACTCGGCAAAGCCGGGCTTGTTGATGTTGATGGCCTTATCGGGACGGAAGGAAGGAGCCACGGTGAACTTGATGGTGGGATCTTCCTTGATCTTCTTGTGCCAGTACAGATCATCGATGGGGTCATCGGTGGTGCCGATGAAGGCCACGTTGGACTGCTCGATCAGGCCGCGGACGGTCAGCTTGGGATCGTGCTGCAGCTTGTCGTTGCACAGGTTCCACACTTCCTCAGCGGTGTCGCCGTTCAGCACACCGTCGTAGCCAAAGAACACATGCAGCTCCAGATTGGTCCAGTGGTACATCGGGTTGCCGATGGCCATGGGCAGAGCCTCTGCAAACTTCTGGAAGCGCTCGCGGTCGGGCTTATCACCGGTGATGTACTCCTCGGGCACACCGTTGGAACGCATCACGCGCCACTTGTAGTGGTCGCCAAAGTAGCTGCCGTCCGGGTTGCGGCCGCCCAGCCATACCTGAGCGATGTTCTCAAAGCGGCGGTTCTCGTAGATCTCACGGGGAGGAATGTGGCAGTGGTAGTCGCAGATAGGCATATCCGCAGCGTAGTCGTGGTACAGATGCTGAGCAGTGGGAGACTGGAGCATGAATTCCTTATCCATAAATGCTTTCATGGGTCGATAACTCCTTTTCTCTGATGGTTTTTGTTAAAAATCCGTCAAACCTTGTGTACAACGGGACGCCCGCCTGCACGGGCAGGTTTGTCTTACCTTTAGTATAACGGAAAAAGCGCATGTATACAACTGAAAAAGTGACAAATTTTCTAGCACACAATTGTGCTTTTCGCTGGAAATGCCCCAAATCGTCACCTTAAGGCTAAAAATATTGCACAAAGCTCTTGACTTATTTGTATACAACAGCATAAAATAGGGTAAGGAGCAGAGGGCAGACAAAGAGGCTCTCTGATAAGCAAAGCAAGTTTATAAAGGAGATCAACAAGATGGAAACTTTGAACTACAAGGTTCTGGAAGGCACCGGCTACAACGGCTACATCCTGAAGGATGCACCCGTCAAGGTCATGCAGTTTGGCGAGGGCAACTTCCTGCGTGCTTTCGTGGATTACTTCTATGACATCGCAAACGAGAAGGCCGGCTACAACGGCAAGGTCAAGCTGGTGCAGCCCATCAGCAACTTCCCCCAGATGGCAGACTGGATCAACGAGCAGGAGGGCCTGTACACCCTGTACCTGCGCGGCAGCGAGAAGGGCCAGAAGGTCGATGCAAAGCGCGTGATCTCCTGCGTGTCCGACTGTGTGTGCCCCTACATCGACGGCAAGTGGGACGAAGTGCTGGAGCTGGCACGTTCTGCCGATCTGGAGACCATCGTTTCCAACACCACTGAGGCCGGCATCGCCTACACGCAGGGTGACAGCCAGTTCGATCAGGTTCCTCCCAACAGCTTCCCCGCAAAGCTGACCCGCGTGCTGTTCGAGCGCTACAAGGCATTCAACGGCGCTGCTGACAAGGGTCTGGCCATCCTGTCCTGCGAGCTGATCGACAACAACGGCAAGGAGCTGCAGAAGTGCTGCAACAACTACGCCAAGGATTGGAATCTGGAGCCTGCCTTCATCGACTGGATGAACAACGCAAACACCTTCTGCTCCACTCTGGTGGACCGCATCGTTCCGGGCCGCATCCGCGATCCCAAGGAACTGGCTGCCATGGAAGAGGCCAACGGCTACCATGATGCCGCTCTGGACGTGGGCGAAGTGTTCGGCGTGTGGGTCATCGAAGGCCCCGCTGAGCTGGAGGACAAGCTGCCGTTCAAGAAGGCCGGCGTGAACGTCATGGTCGTGCCCGATGTTACCCCCTACAAGAAGCGCAAGGTCCGCATCCTGAACGGTGCACACACCGGCTTCGTTCTGGGCGCATATCTGGCCGGCTTCGACATCGTGCGTGACTGCATGCACAACGACACCATCCGCGGCTTCATGAACAAGATGCTGCACGAGGAGATCATCCCCACCCTGCCGCTGGACAAGAAGGATCTGGAAGAGTTTGCTTCCGCTGTTGAGGACCGCTTCAACAACCCCTTCGTCAACCATGAGCTGATGAGCATCTCCCTGAACTCCACCTCCAAGTGGAAGGCCCGCAACATGCCTTCCTTCCTGGCTTACATCGAGGAGCAGAAGCAGCTGCCCAAGTGCCTGACCATGTCTCTGGCAGCCTACATTGCCTTCTATTCCAGCGACATTCAGGAGCGCACCGCCGACGGCCTGATTTGCAAGCGCCCTGCCGGCAACACCTACAAGATCCAGGATGACGCATGGGCTCTGGACTTCTACTATGCACACAAGGACGACACCGCAGCCCAGCTGGTGCACGCTGTGCTGACCAACACCCAGATGTGGGATCAGGATCTGACCAAGATCGAGGGTCTGGAGGCCGCTGTTCTGGCTGATCTGGAAATGATCCGCACTCAGGGTGCCGAGGCTGCTTACAAGAGCTGCCTGTAAGCCTGATCGTTTAAAAGAAACATTGCTTTGAGGTGTGAACCCTCTCAGTCCGCTTCGCGTCCAGCTCCCCCGAGGGGGGGAGCTTTTGCGGAAACGTGGAAACGTAAAGTTTTCATCGCAAAGACCTCGCCCTTCGGGAGAGGTGGCATCGCATGGCGATGACGGAGAGGGTTCATTCCCTTTTGTGCGATACGATAAGGAGAACAACTATGCCGCAGGCAATTCATATCAGCCCCATCGACAACGTGGTCGTTGCCCTGCACCCCATTGCCAAGGGCACGCTGGTGGAAGTGGACGGTCTTTCTGTGACTGCTCTGGAGGACATTCCGCAGGGCCACAAGATGGCCGTGAAGCCCATCAAGAACGGTGAGAACGTGATCAAGTACGGCTTTCCCATTGGCCACGCCACCGCAGATGCCGCTCCCGGCAGCTGGATGCACACCCACAACGTGCACACCAACCTGTCCGGTGAGGTAGAGTACAGCTACAACCCCGCCCCGGATCTGGCTCCCCTGCCCAAGGTCGAGCCGGAGACCTTTATGGGCTTCCGCCGCAAGGACGGCCGTGCCGCCATCCGCAATGAGATCTGGATCATCCCCACCGTGGGCTGCGTCAACGACATCGCCAAGAAGATCGTTGCCGACAATCAGGATCTGGTCACCGGCTCCATCGAGGGCCTGTACACCTTCACCCATCCCTTCGGCTGCAGCCAGACCGGCCACGACCATGCACAGACCCGCAAGCTGCTGGCTGCGCTGGTGCGCCACCCCAATGCTGCCGCCGTTCTGGTGCTGCATCTGGGCTGCGAGAACCTGCAGCACGATCAGTTCGTGGAAGAGCTGGGCGAGTACGACCACGACCGTGTAAAGTTCCTCACCTGTCAGGAGGTGGACGACGAGTTCACCGCTGCCCGCGATATCCTCAAGGAGCTGGCTGCCTATGCCGGGCAGTTCAAGCGTGAGCCTATCCCCGTGTCCGATCTGGTGGTGGGCATGAAGTGCGGCGGCTCGGACGGCCTGTCCGGCATCACCGCCAACCCCACCATCGGCCGCTTCTCCGACATGATGGGCCAGCGCGGCGGTTCCACTGTTCTGACCGAGGTGCCCGAGATGTTCGGTGCCGAGGGCTTCCTGATGGATCGCTGCATCAACCATGATGTCTTTGTCAAGGCTGAGCACATGATCAACGGCTTCAAGGATTACTTCATCAGCCACAACGAGGTGGTCTACGATAACCCCTCTCCGGGCAACAAACAGGGCGGTATCACCACGCTGGAAGACAAGAGCTGCGGCTGCGTGCAGAAGGGCGGCACCGCCCCCATCATGGACGTGATCGGCTACGGTGATCCCGTTGTCACCAAGGGCCTGAACATGCTGTACGGCCCCGGCAACGATCTGGTTTCTGCCACGGCCATGACCGCCGCAGGCGCACACCTGATCCTGTTCTCCACCGGCCGCGGCACTCCGTTCTCGGCCCCGGCTCCCACCCTGAAGATCTCCACCAACACCCCGCTGGCCCAGAAGAAATCCGGCTGGATCGACTTCAACACCGGCGTGATCGCCGATGGCGAAAAGACCATCGACGAGGCTGCAAAGGACCTGCTGGATCTGGTCATCCGCGTTGCAAGCGGTGAGCAGACCAAGGCCGAGAAGCACGGCTTCCGCGAGATCTCCATCTTCAAGGACGGCGTCGTTCTGTAATCGTTTCGAGGCTGCTGTATGGCACTTTGGCTGTACGGCAGCCTCTTTGTGCATGAAAACGGAAGGGAAGTGTTTTTATGGCTATGACCACTCGCATGATGATCTATGCGTTTCTGCTTTACGGCGGCATTTTTGCCGCTATCGTGGCCGTTATTGCAAGGGTCATAAAATATCTCATCCGCTATGGCATTGATTATTATTTTGAAAAACTGGCACAGAACCAGAAACATAAGGAGGACTGAACTATGAATCAGATCACCACCCGTTATGTCACCGAAAACGGTGCCTGCTATGAGCAGTACGTTATCACCGATGCTGAGGCAAAGACCGAGCTGGTCATCACCCCGGAGCGCGGCGGCATGATCACCGGCTTCTCGCTGAACGGCGAGGAGTACATCTGGACCCGCCACCCCAATTTTTCCGAGTGCAACCGCCCCCGCTTCGGCGTGCCGGTGCTGTTCCCCAACTGCGGCCTGCCGGATAACGGCGTGCACATCTTTGACGGCAAGGCATACCCCATGGAGAACCACGGCTTTGCCGACCTGTGCGCATGGGATGTGGAAAGCGTCGGCCCGGACGGCGTGACCCTGATTTTGGAGTCCACCCCGCTGACCAAGTTCCTCTATCCCTTCGATTTCACCGTGCTGATGAACTATAACCTTGAGGGCAACACTGCCGCCATCAACATGACCGTGATCAACGAGGGCGACACCAACATGCCCTTCAGCTTCGGCTTCCACCCCTACTTCAAGGCTTCCAAGCTGGAGAATGTGGACTTCGATATCAAGTGCGCCACCTGTTCCGAGAGCGCCAAGGGCGAGCAGCCCGCTGCCCCGGAAAAGATCACCCTCACCCGCAAGGAAGGTGCTGACAACAGCGTGCGCCTGCTGACCGGCGTGCAGTTCCCCATGACCCTCACCGACAGCGGCAACGGCCACAAGGTGACTGTGGATGCCGACGACAGCTTCGACCACGCCGTGCTGTGGCAGCAGGATGCCGAGAGCTTTGTGTGCATGGAGCCGTGGAACGGCTGGGCCAACAGCGTCAATGAGGAAGGCAAGCACGAAGTGCTGGAGCCGGACGAGGCCATGACCGCTGATTGGAGCATCACCATCGAGAAGGTCTAAGCTTCATATCGTATAGCAAAAAGGACACACCGTTGTGGTGTGTCCTTTTTGTTATAATTCAGTTCTTTGCCGAAATCATAAAGCTCTTATTTTCCGCCGGGTCCCAATAAAGCAGTTCCACCCTGCCGCCCTGTGCCAGCAGTTTTTCCTTCGGCTCCTGCTTTTGCCAGCAGCGTTCCAGCAGCTTTTCCATGTCGGCATCAGCAGACACCTTCTCCGGGCAGAGGGCACTGCCCTGCCACCTGCCGTCGGCATACAGGCTCAGCGCACCGGCATTGCCCGCCAGAATGGCTGCAATGTCCTTCTTCATGCGGTCGTAGTCGTACTCCACGGCCTTGTACTGCCCATGCCACAGGCCGAAGAACACCGAGAACTCGCCGCCCAGTTCAATGAGCAAATTCTCATCATTGTGCGGGTTCTTGACCACAAAAGCCACATCCCCGTTTTCCATGTAGTCGAAGTCCGGCTCCTCATTCGTGTGCACGGTCACATGCTGGCTGCTCAGCGCCGCAAGCAGATCCTCCTGCACGGCACTGGTATCCGGGATCTCATCATAATTGATATTTGCGTTCATGGGATGCTCCTTTTCTCTGTACTATTTGTGTTGTTATTTTTCACCAGACCGCACAGGTCTTCTTATTTTCCTTCATATTGCTGGATCATTTTTATACGCTGTGTAACAGAATCCATAAAACGGTTCACCCTACTTCACATTAGATCAATGCTTTTTGAATCTAACCATCGAACACACGACCTCGACACGATCCTGATTGTCCAAACTCAATTCAAGGTCATGGTCGATGATGGGCAGCTTGAACCGGACGGACTTCAGCCACTGTCCATTAGGCTGGCGTTCCGGGTAGATCTGCACCTCGTCGATCAAAATCTCCACCAGTCTGCGGCGTTCCGCCTCGGTCATGGTGGCATAAAGCTTGTCAAAGCAAATCATGATCTTATAGATGTTGTCGCCTGTGATTTTGTCGGCTTCAATGGCCTGCTTCTTTGCCCGGGCATCCATCAGTCCATTTTCCACCTCTTCGATTTTATCGTACATCTTATAAAGGCGGTCGTCAAGGTCGGATTTTCGGGCGATAAAGTGCCGGTCGTCCGGGTCAAGGCTGTCGATCTCCTCCATAAGCCGGGATTTTGTGGAGTAGTGCTGCCGCAGCTGCTTCTCATAGGCGGCGATCTCCTGCTCAATGGCAGTGGTATCCACCTTCATGTTGATCTTTTCCTGCATCATAGCGGCAAAGCGGGGATTGCTGACCAGCTTGGACACCACTTCAGCAACTGCCGCATCCAACACTTCCTCCTGGATCTGCTTGCGGTAATCACACTTGTAGCCCCGCTGCATATTGCGGTGCTTGCAGCCGTAATAATAGAAATCCTTGTACTTTGTCCCGTCCGGTCGCTTCTTGATGGACTTATTGCCATACATTCCCGCACCGCAGACCGGGCATTTCAGGATGTTGGACAGCAGATGCACCCGGTCTGTTTTGGGACGAGCTACCAGCTCATACTTCTGTGCATTGGCTTTCATCTTGACTTGTGCAGCCTGCCACACTTCTTCCGACACCAGACCTTCATGCAAACCATCCACCAACAGGTAGCTGTCCTGTTCCACCAGCTTATACTCGTTTCTTGTGCCTTTGACCTTTTCCGTTCTGCGCCGTCCAAAGGCGATTTTTCCGCAGTAGACAGGGTTCTTCAAAATTTTCTGGATCGTGCTGGAAGAAAACAGGGGGTTCTTTCCGTTCTGTCGCTGGATCTTGGAAATTCCATGGTTTTCCAGATACTTGGCTACCCCCGTCGCCCCCATGTCGGTGTTTACATACTGATCGAAGATCGTCCGAATGGCAGGTGCTTCCTCCTCATTGACTTCCAGCTTGCCATCAACCAAACGGTAGCCGTAAGGTGCAAAGCCGCCGTTCCAGCGGCCTTCCCGTGCTTTCTGGATGCGGCCTTCCATGGTTTGGACACGGATGTTCTCCCGCTCGATCTCTGCCACAGCAGACAAAACAGAAATCATCAGCTTGCCCGCGTCTTTAGAAGAATCAATGCCATCCTCCACGCAGATCAGGTTCACACCAAAATCCTGCATCACCTGCAAGGTGGACAACACATCCGCAGCATTGCGGCCAAACCGGGAAAGCTTGAACACCAGCACATAGGCAACACCATCCTTGCCGGACTTGATGTCATCCATCATTTTGCAGAAGGAAGCACGGCCTTCAATGGATTTGCCCGATTTTCCGGCATCATCATATTCACCGACGATCTGGTAGTCATTAAAGTCTGCATAGGCTTTCATGCGGGCTTTCTGCGCATCCAGTGAATAGCCATCGATCTGCATCGCAGTTGAAACACGGGTGTATGTGTAGACCTTGGTCTTTTCTGCTGCCATTTCCAGCACCTCCCATTCGTACCGTCTTGTTCGGAATATGTATCTCCACACAGGAGAAGTGTCTCCGTGTGGAGTTTGGACATGAATCTCATGTCTTTATGATATCATGCCGCAGTAACTTTCTCAACCGAAATCTGCGGATCTTCATTCTTCTGTGCCGGAACTTTCACGTCAGAAATTCTCGATGCAGTCTCCACTTTATCCACCTCCAAAACATCTGCGTATTTTTCAATCATATCTGCCAGAAATGTTGCCAATGCACTCCATTCATCGAGCATTGACATTCTGCCGATCATCCTCCTCTCGATTGTCTGCCTGACAATAGAAGTCAAGCACTTCTTTTGGGATTCGGTTCAAGGTTTGAACTGCGGCTTCATAATCTTTCCGCAGTTTGGCATCCTCCAGACGCTTCAAGACGCTCCCTTCCGTCGCTTTGTCCAGCGAGGCAGAGAGCGTCTTGTTCTTCTCTTTCAGTTTTTCGTTTTCGGCGGCAGTCTTGGTGAAGGCTACGTTGTGCTTTCGCAACTGGTCCTTCATCCGTGCCACGTTGGGGATATAGCTGTCCAGCACCTTGCTGATCTCCGCTGCACGGCTCTTGCTGTTGAAGGGGTTGATGCCTACCAGCAAGGCATCCAACTGCTCCTTCTGCTTGGTCAGTTGGGTCATCTCCTTGAAGATGCGGGGCGGAATGTGCTCCCGTCCCGTCTGGCTGGCGCTTTCGCCCCGTTCCAGCTCCGGGTACTGCTTGACCATGTGCTGCCAGAACTCGTCCTGCCACTTCACAAGGTTCTTGCGGTTGCCGATGATCTCCTTGGCGCTCAGCCGCCCGTCAGGGGTCAGGGGCACAAAGCAGAGGTGCAGGTGGGGCAGCTGGTAGAGGACGAATACTTTGGCCGTACGATCTACGAAGAGCTGTCTGCGATCCTGAAGGATATTCGCACCGCCCATATTACAGACGATACCACATCGGACGGTTCTGCCATCGAGCGGGTACGGCAATCCATCGAAAGCGCAAAATCTTTTGAAGGTTCTGCAGAGGAACAGCAGCTTCGGGCACTGTGCAAACAGGTCGGCAAGGACTTCGATTCCCTGAACAAAGCGGACGTAGCAGCTACCATGCGTATTCTGCGGGAGCTGACCCCCACGACTACACAGCAGGGGCGTGCGGTGCGAAAGAGTATGGACAAACAACTGCGCTGGAAAACGCGTTGGATTCTCCGTTCACATTGTCCTACGGACGATGTGATTTTATTGTTGTAGCGATTCGCTTCATCCCGGTTTCGTCCCGGTTTGCAGAATGCCCTTGCAATCCGAAAGGAGCCGTGCTATAATGCCGCTGTAATTGAATCAGAAATCTTCAGGGCAGGGTGCGATTCCCTACCGGTGGTACAGCCCACGAGCCGTAAGGCATGATTCGGTGAAACTCCGAAGCCGACAGTACAGTCTGGATGAAAGAAGATACCAAGCGCAGAGCCCGCACGGTTCTGCGCTTGTGGAGGCTGCTCTGGGATGCGTTCGCATTCTGGAGCTTTCTTTTTTGCACAAGGGTCCCTTGTGTCTTTTCGGCTTGCCCTGAACGTTTTTGTTCAGGGCTTTTTCTTTTGGAGGCGACACGATGAACGACAAAGAGTATATGCGTCTGGCTTTGCAGCTTGCAAAAAAGGGTTGCGGATGGACATCTCCCAACCCGATGGTGGGTGCCGTGGTCGTAAAAGAGGGCAGGATCATCGGACAGGGCTGGCACCAGAGATACGGTCAGGCTCATGCGGAGCGCAATGCGCTGGCATCCTGCACCGAAGATCCGCAGGGAGCGACCCTGTATGTGACATTGGAGCCGTGCTGCCATTACGGAAAGCAGCCGCCCTGCGTGGATGCGATTCTGGACGCGGGCATTCACCGGGTGGTCGTGGGTTCTGCTGACCCGAATCCGCTGGTGGCTGGAAAAGGAATTGCAATCCTGCGCGCACACGGCATAGATGTGACCGAAAATGTTCTGCAAGAGGAATGCGACGCGCTGAACAAGGTGTTCTTCCACTATATCACCACAAAACGCCCCTTCGTTTCCATGAAATACGCCATGACGATGGACGGAAAAATCGCCACATACACAGGCGCTTCCAAATGGATCACCGGGGAAATTGCCCGGAATCATGTTCAACGGCAGCGACACCGATTCCGCGGCATTATGGTGGGAGTCGGAACCATCCTAGCAGATGACCCACTGCTGACCTGCCGGATAGAGGGTGGCCGTGATCCCGTCCGGATCATCTGTGATACACATTTGCGGACACCGCTGCAATCACAGGTGGTCATGACCGCCAAACAGGTTCCGACCATTCTTGCGACCTGCTGCGGCGACCCGGAGAAGCAGGCGGCATATCAACAGGCCGGGTGCCGGGTCCTTTGTCTGGAAGCGCATTGCGGTCATGTGAATCTTCTGCAACTGATGGAACAGCTGGGGCAGGAGCAGATCGACAGCATTCTGCTGGAAGGCGGCGGAACCTTGAACTGGTCTGCACTGGAAAGCGGCATCGTGCAGCAGGTACAGGCTTACATTGCCCCGAAGCTGTTCGGAGGAAGGGATGCCAAAGCACCCATTGAGGGTGCAGGTGTCCCGCTTCCGGATGCTGCATTCCGCCTGAAGAACAGCCGATTGGAACAGCTTGGCAAAGATTTCCTGATCGAAAGTGAGGTGGAGTACCCGTGTTTACCGGAATCGTGGAAGAAGTCGGAACAATAAAGTCCATCAATCGGGGACAGCATTCCGCCGTACTGACTGTTCGTGCAAAAACGGTTCTGGAAGGAACCAGGATCGGCGACAGCATCGCCGTCAACGGCATCTGTCTGACCGTCAGGCAGCTCTTCCCAGATAGCTTTGCTGCGGATGTCATGCACGAGACCTTGAACCGCTCTGCACTTGCACAGCTCACCGTTGGAAGTGCTGTCAATCTGGAACGTGCCATGCCGGCCAACGGACGTTTTGGCGGACACATCGTAGCAGGCCATGTGGATGGCGTCGGACGCATTGCTAATATCCGAAAAGACGATACGGCTATCTGGTACACCATTCATGCAGATTCTGCGATCCTTCGCTATGTCGTTGAAAAAGGCTCTATCACAATAGACGGTATCAGCCTGACCGTGGCTGCGGTGGAACCTACGGGCTTTTCCGTGTCCACGATACCGCACACCGTCCGTCAGACGAACCTGAACCAACGGCACAAAGGGGATTTTGTCAATTTGGAAACCGATGTTGTTGGAAAATATATCGAGAGGCTGCTTCCATCAGAAACACCGAAGCAAAACACGCTCACAAAAGAAATGCTGCTGCGCTGCGGCTTTTAAGGAGAGTTTACGATGAACTTCAATACCATTCCCGAAGCTTTGCAAGACCTGAAGCAAGGAAAAATCATTCTGGTAACGGATGACCCCGACCGTGAAAACGAGGGGGACTTCATCTGTGCTGCCGAATTTGCCACCACCGAGAACGTCAACTTTATGGCGACCCACGGCAAAGGTCTGATCTGTATGCCGATGTCCGAGGCTTTCGTCCAGAAGCTGCAATTTCCGCAGATGGTGCAGCATAACACCGACAACCATGAAACGGCATTTACGGTGTCCATCGACCACGTTTCTACTTCTACGGGCATTTCTGCCGCAGAGCGTTCCATTACGGCGATGGCTTGTGTGGACGATCACGCAAAAGCAGAAGATTTCCGCAGACCGGGCCATATGTTCCCCCTTCTGGCAAAAAAGAACGGTGTGTTGGAGCGCAACGGTCACACGGAAGCAACCGTTGACCTGTGCCGTCTGGCAGGGCTGAAAGAATGCGGCCTGTGCTGCGAGATCATGCGGGAGGATGGCACGATGATGCGCACCGCTGAACTGGCAAAGCTGGCAGAGCGTTTCCAGATCAAATTCATCACCATCCGTGATTTACAGGAGTACCGCAAGTGTCACGATAAACTGGTCGATCAGGTGACGGCAGTGAACCTGCCCACCAAGTATGGCACCTTCAGAGCTTATGGTTTTGTGAGCCGCCTGAACGGAGAGCATCACATTGCACTGGTAAAAGGTGACATTGGCGATGGAAAGGATATTCTGTGCCGCGTCCACTCGGAATGCCTGACAGGAGATACATTTGGCTCTTTGCGTTGTGACTGCGGCCAGCAGCTGGCCGCTGCCATGACGCAGATCGAAAAAGAAGGCCGGGGTATCCTGCTCTATATGCGGCAGGAAGGCCGGGGCATCGGTCTGATCAACAAGCTGCGTGCCTATGAACTTCAGGAGCAGGGCATGGATACGCTGGAAGCCAATCTCGCTCTGGGGTTCCATGGAGATGAACGGGAGTATTATCTCGGCGCACAGATCCTCCGGGAACTTGGCGTAAAAAGCCTGCGCCTGCTTACCAATAACCCGGACAAAGTATATCAGCTCTCCGAGTTTGGGCTGGAGATCTCCGAGCGCGTACCCATTCAGATGACGGCGACCCCGTATGACCTGTTTTACCTGAAAACGAAGCAGGCACGGATGGGGCATCTTCTGGAATATTAACAACGAAAGAGGTATTTAAAAATGAAAACATTTGAAGGCAAGCTGGTTTCTCAGAATATCAAGGTCGGTATCGTAGCTGCCCGATTCAACGAATTTATCACGTCCAAACTTCTGAGCGGAGCAATGGATGGTCTGCTCCGGCACGATGTGCAGGACGCTGATATTCATGTTGCATGGGTTCCGGGTGCTTTTGAGATCCCACTGGTTGCCTCTAAAATGGCAAAAAGTGGAAAGTATGATGCTGTGATCTGCCTTGGTGCCGTGATTCGCGGTTCTACCAGCCATTACGACTATGTGTGCAATGAGGTTTCCAAAGGCATTGCCACGGTCTCGCTGGAAAGCGGGGTTCCCGTCCTCTTTGGTGTTCTGACCACCGAAAACATCGAACAGGCCATCGAGCGGGCAGGCACCAAAGCAGGTAATAAAGGCTATGACTGTGCAGTCAGTGCCATCGAGATGGTAAACCTGCTCCGGGAAATGGATACCGCCGCAGAGTAAAATACACGCAGGAGTTTGCCATGATCGTTATAAAGACCCGACAGCCTGACCCGGAATTGGAGCAGAAGATTCGGATGCTTCTGGAACGAGAGCACATCGAGGCAGAGCAAATATCCATTGATTCATGGGAGAAGTTGGTTCTTCCGGGGCTTACACTGGACGGAATGGCCCACGAAGTGTCGTGCAACGGCAGAAAAGTCTCCCTTACACGACTGGAGTTCGATTTGCTGCTGATGCTTGCCTCCCACGAAGGACAAATCTTCTCAAAAGAAGAGCTTTTCCGTGCTGTGTGGGGACAAAACTGTGACGACACCTTAAAGGTCGTGGCAAATACCGTTTCCAATCTGCGAAAGAAGCTGGCCGGCTGCGGTAGCTTTATCCGCACTACCCACGGCGGCTATGCTTTTGTAAGCCAAAAGGAGAACGACCCGGCATGACCAGGATCTTATTTATTTGTCTCGGAAATATCTGCCGAAGCCCGATGGCGGAATATGTGATGAAAGACCTTACGTCCAAGGCAGGACTATCCGAGCAATTTGAAATCGCATCAGCCGCCACCAGTGCATGGGAAATCGGAAATCCGGTCTATCCTCCTGCACGGCAGAAGCTGGCAGAACATGGCATCGACTGCAACGGCAAGACCGCCCGGCAGATGACCCGGCTGGATTATGCACGGTATGATCATCTGATTGGCATGGACGAAAGTAATCTGTGCGACATCCTGCGGCTTGTCGGCGGAGACCCACAGCATAAAGTCTCGCTGCTGATGGCGCATACGGATCATCCCCGTGAAGTGGCAGACCCATGGTTCACGGGAGATTTTGAAGCCACATGGCAGGATATGCTGGAAGGATGCACGGCATTGCTTGAGGAACTGCGATCATAACAGATTATCATAAAAACGGACGGATGTCTGCCAGTTGACAGACATCCGTCTATTTTTTTATTTCAAATCATCTTAAAATACTTCAGCGCCTCCCGGATGGCTCTTTCCTTCTCCGCCGGGCACTTGAGCCGCTTGGGGTTCTCAGTCTTAGGCTTGTTGTAGTTCTGCCGCTCCTTGATGCCGCACTTGCGCTTGACCTGTGCAATATAGAGGTCGCTCACGTTCAGACCGGTGTGTTCCTTGACGTACTCCCGGATCTCTTCATAGGTAGCCTTGGTCTCTGCAGCAGTCACATCCAGTTCATCCATTTTCAGATTCACCGTAATCTTCTGGTAGACATCTAGTTTGGACAATGCGCATACCGTCTCGATATGCTCACTGTGAGGGAACATATCCACCGGCGTGCTGCTCTCCACTTTGTATCCCTTCCGGGTCAGCAGCTCCAGATCCCGGGCCAGCGTGACCGGGTTGCAGCTCACGTAGACCACACGTTTCGGGGCCATGCGGGCCACGCTATCGATAAACTGCGGCGTAGAGCCCTCCCGCGGCGGGTCCATAAAGATCACGTCTGCGCGTTCACCAGCCGCAGCGGCTTCGCCGATCCACCGGGTGGCATCTGCGGCAAAGAAGCGGGCGTTCTTCACGCCATTGTGCTTTGCATTGCCTATGGCATCGTGTACCGCTTCGCGGTTCACCTCCACGCCCACTACCTGCTTTGCATGGTCGGCGGCGGTCAGGCCAATGGTTCCGATGCCGCAGTAGGCATCCAGCACCACTTCTTTGCCGGTGAGATGCGCCGCGTCCACCGCAAGGCCGTACAGCACTTCAGTCTGGGCGTGGTTGATCTGGTAAAAGCTGCGTGGGCTGATGGCATAGGTCTTGCCGCAGAGGGTATCCAGAATGAATCCCTTGCCGTACAGCACCTTTTCCATATCGCCCAGCACCACGCTGGTTTTGCGGTCGTTCACGTTCTGGACGATGGTGGTGATGGCCACACTCTGCTTTTCTGCCTCGGTCAGCAGGGCTTTGACAAAGTTCTTGGCACCCGGCAGCACCGGCTGAGCCGTCACCAGCACCACCATCACCTGCCCGGTCATAACACCCCGCCGCAGCAGGCAGTGACGCAGAAGGCCGGTGCCCTTATCCTCATTAAAAGGCTGGTAATGGCAGGTGCCCGCTGCCGCACGCACGGCCAGCATGGTCTTATCCAGCACTTCGTCCTGCAAAAGGCAGCTTTCCACCGGCAGCACCTTGTGGCTGTTTGCCGCGTAGATGCCGGAGGTAAGTTTTCCACCCCAGCCGGTGGTAAAGGTGGAGATCACCTTGTTCCGATAGTGGTACGGCGTTTCCATGCCCCGGATGTGCTCCACCGGGCCGAATCTGCCCAGCAGCTTTTTCACGGTCTCTTCTTTCTGTTTCAGCTGTGCGGCGTAGTCCATGCCCAGCATCGGGCAGCCGCCGCAGTTTTTGGCACGCAGTTTGCAATCCATCTTCCGCTCTCCTTTTTACCCATAAGGGTCATACAGATCATATTCTTCCGCTTCCAGATGCTTTTCCTCCAGCACCTTTATGGCCTGTTCCAGCTCGCTCTGGCCGCAGCCGCTTTCGCTGACCAGCGCGCGCACCGCCGCCGCAAGGTCGCCGCCAAAGAGGGTATCCAGCCGTTCCCGCATACTCCACACGTTGTAGGCGCGCTGGGTGATGGCCGGAGTGTAGGTATTGCGGTTGCCATCCTTGCCGCTTTTCACCCAGCCCTTTTCTTCCAGCCGGTAGAGAAAGTTCAGAACGGTCGCCGGTGCCCAGCCCTTTGCGCGCAGCTTTTCGTCGATATCCCGCCGGGTGACGGGCGCACGGCAGGCCCACACCGCCAGCATCACCTGCTCCTCTGCCGCCGAAAGCGGCTTTACACTGTCCGGGATGCCATACATCCTGCTGTTCTCCCTCCTTTTGGCATCTTTTTTGCTTTTACGTTTGTCTTTGTTTTATTATTATACCAATCTCTGCGCCAAAGCGCAAGAGCCGGAAACGCCGATGGAATCAGGCTTTTTCAGCTCTATTTTACATTTGTCTTTGTCTTTGTTTTTCCATCAAGGACATTTGTGTGCTTTGTGCCCGCACAGGGGCTTTTGCGCCGTATCTTTGTGCAAAGATGCTCTTGTTTTCATCCCTGCAAAACCGGTATACTACGGCTACAGCAATCAACAGAACGCACCGCAGAAAACCGCGGTGCTGTGCGATACAGGAAAGGGAGAGTTCATTATGGCACGAGTTTACAACTTCAGCGCAGGCCCCAGCATGCTGCCCGAGAAGGTGCTCAGGCAGGCACAGGCAGAGCTGCTCGAGTATGGCGACAGCGGTCAGAGCGTAATGGAGATGAGCCACCGCAGCAAGTGGTTCGATGCCATCATTAAGGACACCGAGGCCACCCTGCGCCGGGTAATGAACATTCCCGACAACTACAAGGTCGGTTTCTTTCAGGGCGGTGCGACCCAGCAGTTCGCCATGGTCCCGCTGAATTTCATGACCACCGGCAAGGCAGATTACCTTGTCACCGGCAATTTCTCGAACCTTGCCGCCAAGGAAGCCGCCAAGTTCGGCGAGGTGAACATCGTTGCTTCCAGCAAGGACAAGAACTTCACCTACATCCCGGACGTGAACGCCATCAACTATGATAAGGATGCCAGCTACATCCACATCTGCCAGAACAACACCATCTTCGGCACTCAGTTTGTAGAGGTACCGCAGGTGGAGGGTGTGCCTCTGGTAGCCGACATGAGCTCCATGATCCTCTCCAAGCCGGTGGATGTGACCAAGTACGGCTGCATCTACTTCGGCGTGCAGAAGAATGTAGCTCCCGCCGGCATGGCAATTGCCATCGTCCGCGACGACCTGCTGGGCCATGCCGCCGACAATGTGCCCACCATGATGAACTACACCACCCTGCTGGGCAAGGACAGCATGTACAACACGCCCCCCTGCTGGTGCATCTATATGACCGGTCTGGTGCTCAAGTATCTGGAAAACGACATCGGCGGTCTTGCCAACATGCAGAAGATCAACGAAGCCAAGGCCAAAGTGCTGTACGACTATCTGGACGGTCAGGGCTTCTTCACGAATCCTGTGGAGCACCGCTACCGCAGCACCATGAACGTCACCTTCACCAGCCCCAATGCAGATCTGGACAAGAAGTTCTGCGCCGAAGCTGCAGAAGCAGGCTTCGTGAACCTGAAGGGCCATCGTCTGGTGGGCGGCATGCGCGCTTCTATCTACAACGCCATGCCTGCCGAAGGCGTGGATAAGCTGGTGGACTTCATGGAGAAGTTCCGCAAGGAGAACGCGTAAAACCCTCTCAGCCTCACTTCGTTCGGCAGCTCCCCCGAGGGGGGAGCTTTTTATCAGAGGGACAACTTGATCGAACCCGCTTTCTAAGCTCGCCCTTCGGGAGAGCTGGCACGGCGCAAGCCGTGACTGAGAGGGTTCCTGTATAATAGAAGGGAAATCTGGACTATGTACACCATCAAAACTTTGAACGCCATCAGCCCGGTGGGTCTGGCAAAGCTGAACAACAAGCAGTTTGACGTGGCTGTGGACACCGATACCCCGGACGGCATCCTCGTTCGCAGCGCCGACATGCTGAATACCGCCTTCAACGACAATCTTCTGGCCATCGCCCGCGCCGGTGCCGGCGTGAACAACATCCCGCTGGACCGCTGCAGTGAGCAGGGCATCGTGGTGTTCAACACCCCCGGTGCCAACGCCAACGCTGTGGCCGAGCTGGTGATCGGTATGCTGATTGCCGGCAGCCGCAATGTGGCTGCTGCCGCCCAGTGGTGTCAGGGCCTGACCGGCGACCCCGCCATGGCAAAGACCGTGGAAAAGGGTAAGAAGCAGTTCGTGGGCAACGAGATCAAGGGCAAGACGCTGGGTGTCATCGGTCTGGGTGCCATCGGCTCCCGCGTGGCCAACTGCGCCATTGAGCTGGGCATGGAGGTCTACGGCTACGACCCCTACATCTCCATTGACGCCGCATGGAACCTGAGCAGTCAGGTACACCATTGCGTGAACCTGAACGACATGCTGCCCCTGTGCGACTACATCACCATCCATGTGCCCTACCTGCCCACCACCAAGGACACCATCAACGTCCAGACCCTTGCCCTGTGCAAGGACGGCGTGAAGATCCTGAACTATGCCCGCGGTGAACTGGTCAACACCGAAGCCCTGCTGGAAGCCATGGAGACCGGCAAGGTGTCCGGCTACATGACCGACTTCCCGTCTGAGGCCATTCTGGGCAAGCCCGGCATCGTGTGCACCCCGCATCTGGGCGCTTCCACCCCGGAAGCCGAGGACAACTGCGCTGTCATGGCCGCAAAGGAGCTGAGCGACTACCTGAAGAACGGCAACATCATCCACTCGGTGAACATGCCGGAGGTCAACCAGCCCCGCGCCGGCGGCAAGCGCATCTGCATCATCCACAAAAACGAGCCGGGCATGATCAGCCAGATCACCGCCCTGACCACCGAAGCCGGCCTGAACATCGAGAACATGGTGAACAAGAGCAAAAAGAACATGGCCTACACCATGCTGGATGCTACCGGTGCTGTGGACAAGACGCTGGCCGAAAAGCTGGCTGCCATCCCCGCCGTGATCCGGGTGCGTATCCTGTAAAGCAAAACGGTTTAAAATGCCCGCCGCGTCGCTCTGGGCATCTTCAGCGGAAAACGATTTTTATTTTAGCAACCCGGAAAAATCTGCGGATTTTTCCGGGTTGCTTTTTCACAGAGAAGGGCCGTGGCGGCAACCTGCATTTCCAAACCAGGATTTTTTATAAACTGGAAATTCTTTCTCGTCCCATCTGCCGGTTAGTTTCCATTTACAAACTGTAGTTTGTCTTAAAAAACGCGTTAGAGATAGCTTTTTCTAACTACACATCGTAAAAAGTTTACATGTATTAACATTCAAGAAAAAGCTTGAAAATGGTAAATTCTGTGCTACAATAGGCTCGACAGAAGGGAAATGTCCACCCTGTTCTCCGGCTTTTGGGCCGGTATATTCATCTTACAGGTCCTGCGGTGCAGGGCCTCTGACAGGAAATAGAAAAGGTAGGGAAGTTACTATGGATATCAAGAAGATTGCACTGTTCGCCGCCGGTACTCTGTTCGGCTCTGCCGGTTTCAAGCTGCTGTCCAGCAAGGACGCCAAGAAGGTCTACACCCAGACCACTGCTGCCGTGCTGCGCATGAAGGACTCCACCATGGAGACCGTCAGCAAAGTTCAGGAGCAGGCCGGTGACATTCTGGCCGATGCAAAGGCCATCAACGAGGCTCGTGCTGTTGAAGCCGAGGCTGCTGTGATCGAGGATGCCGCCGAGGAGACCACCGAAGAGACCGCTGAGTAATTTTCGGTTCGTAAAGCACTGAAAGCCCCAACGTGGCTTTCGAGCCGCCTTCGGGCGGCTCTTTTTTGTGAGAGTGGGGCCGCAGGCGTGCAGGGTATAGCAGCCTGACGCTGCGGCAAAAAGATAGAGAAGGATATTTGATATATGAAATGTACCATTCTGCATGAAGGCAAAGGCCGGATGCGCGTGCATGTAGAAAAAGTCCGCATGACCCTGCACCGTGCCGATGTGCTGGAAGCTTATCTGAACCACCATGATGCCATCGTCCATGCCGCCGTCTACGAGCGCACCGGCGATGTGGTCATTACCTATACCGGCAGACGTTCCGCTGCCATCGCTGTACTGGCGGGCTACAAGTTCGATGTGGCCGAGTATGACGCTCTGGTCACCTCCGCCGACAGCCGCAGGCTGAACCGGGAATATCAGGATAAAATGTTCGATCTGGTGGCAGGCCGCTGCCTGCGCAAGCTGTTCCTGCCCGCACCCCTTGACGCTGCCTACACCGCCTTCCGCTCCATCCGCTTTCTCTGGAAGGGTGTGCGCTGCGTGCTGAGCCGCAGGCTGGAAGTGGAGGTGCTGGACGCTTTGTCCATCGGCGTCTCGCTGCTGCGCGGCGACTTTGGCACCGCCGGTTCTGTCATGTTCCTGCTGAATCTGGGCTCTCTGCTGGAAGAGTGGACCCGCAAGAAGAGTCTGGACGATCTGGCCCGCAGCATGGCCCTGAACGTGGACAAGGTGTGGGTGCGCAGTCAGGGCACCGAAGTGCTGGTGCCTCTGACCAAAGTACGCTCCGGCGATGAGGTAGTCGTGCGCAGCGGCAATATGATCCCGCTGGACGGCACCGTGCTGGAAGGCGAAGCCATGGTGAATCAGGCCGCTCTGACCGGCGAAGCCATGCCGGTGCGCAAGGCAGAGGGGTCCACCCTCTATGCCGGCACCGTTGTGGAGGAGGGCGAGTGCGTCTTTATCGCCAAGGCCGAGGGCGGTTCCAACCGCTACGATAAGATCGTGGCCATGATCGAGGAATCCGAAAAGCTCAAGTCCAGCACCGAGAACCGTGCGCTGGTGCTGGCCGACAAGCTGGTGCCATGGTGTCTGGGCGCAACGGTGGTCACCTATCTGCTCACCCGCAACGCCACCCGCGCCATCTCCTGCCTGATGGTGGATTTCTCCTGCGCGCTCAAGCTCTCCATGCCGCTGGCCGTGCTTTCCGCCATGCGCGAGTGCGGCAGCTACCACATCACCGTCAAGGGCGGCAAGTATCTGGAAGCGCTGTCTCAGGCCGACACTATCGTGTTCGACAAGACCGGCACCCTCACCCGTGCCACCCCGCAGGTGGTGGAGGTCGTGCCCTTCTCCGGCTGCAACGAGCGCGAAGTTCTGCAGCTGGCCGCATGTCTGGAGGAGCATTTTCCCCACTCCATGGCCAACGCCGTGGTGCGTGCCGCCAAGGAGCGCGGCATTTCCCATGAGGAGATGCACTCCGAGGTGGAGTACATCGTGGCCCACGGCATTGCAAGCCGCGTGGGCGGCCAGCGCGTGGTCATTGGCAGTCACCACTTCGTCTTTGAGGATGAAAAGTGTACCATCCCCACAGCCGAGCAGCAGAAGTTCGATGCCCTCAAGCCCGCGTATTCGCACCTGTACATGGCTGCCAGCGGGCAGCTGGTGGGCGTGATCTGCATCTCCGACCCGCTGCGCCCGGAAGCCGCCGCTGTGCTGAACGGACTGCGTGCGCTGGGCATCCGGAACACCGTCATGATGACCGGCGACAGCGAGCGCACCGCTGCCGCCATTGCAAAGCAGGTGGGCGTGGACCGCTTCTTTGCCGAGGTGCTGCCCGAAGATAAGGCAAACTTCGTCCAGCAGGCCAAGGCCGAGGGTCACACCGTGGTGATGATCGGCGACGGTATCAACGACTCCCCCGCTCTGTCCGCTGCCGACATTGGCATTGCCATCAACTCCGGCGCTGCCATCGCCCGCGAGATCGCCGATGTGACCATCAAAGCCGACAGTCTGGAGGAGCTGGTGGCCCTCAAGGCCATCGCCAACTCTCTGCAAAAGCGCGTGCACGCAAACTACCGCTTCGTGCTCACCTTCAACTCGGCCCTCATCGCGCTGGGTGCTCTGGGCATCCTGCAGCCGGCCTCCTCTGCCATGCTGCATAATCTCTCCACCATCGGCATCAGCCTGAAGAGCATGACCAATCTCCTGCCGGAGAACAAGGCTCCGCAGCTGAAAGCATAATTACCGCAAAAAATAACGCCGTGTCTGAACATTCGACACGGCGTTATTTTTTTATCTGTTATTCCAGCCCGATCTGCTGTGCATACTCTTCCAGCAGCTCCCGCTCCAGGAACGGGGTCTTGACACCCTCGCGGTCACGGTAGGTCTCGTGGCCCTTGCCAATGACGGCGATCAGGTCGCCCTCCTGCGCGTGATCCACTGCGTAGTGCAGTGCATCCAGACGGTCGGGGATCTCCACGAACTTTGCGTCCGGGTTGCCCTTGTTCATGCCCACGCGGATATCGGCAAGGATGTCCTCCACCTTTTCAAAGCGGTTGTTGTCCTCGGTAAGGATGGAGAAATCGGCCATCTTGGCGCAGATCTCGCCCATGCCGTAGCGGCGCAGCTTGGAGCGGTTACCGCCGCAGCCGAACACCACCACCAGACGGTGGGGCTTGTAGGCCCGCAGAGTGGTGAGCAGGCTTTCGGTGGACACCTCGTTGTGAGCGTAGTCCAGCAGGATGGTGAACTTCTTGCTGATGGGCACCAGCTCCACGCGGCCCTTGACCACGCACTTGCCAAGGCCGTCGTGGATCGCCTGATCCGGCAGGCCCAGCACCTTGCCCACCGCCAGAGCTGCCAGCGCGTTGTACACGCTGAACTCGCCGGGCATATTCACCTTCACATCCATCTCGTCCTTGCCGGTCACATGGAACTTCACGCCCAGAAAATCGTGGGTGCGCAGCAGTTCAAAGCCGGTCTCGCGGTAGTCCGCCTGCTCAGCGCGGCCATAGGTGACAAGGCGGCAGGTGTGGCCTTCCAGAAGTGCTTCGGTATTCTCATCGTCAATGTTCACCACGCCCACGTCGCAGCGCTTGAACAGCTGGCCCTTCCAGCTGCGGTACTCCTCAAAGGTCTTGTGCTCGCCGGGGCCGATGTGATCCGGCGAAAGGTTGGTGAACACGCCCACATTGTAGTGCACACCGGCCACGCGGTCCATCATCAGGCCCTGGCTGGAAACCTCCATCAGCGCGGTGTCGCAGCCTGCGTCCAGAAACTCCCGAAAGGTCTTTTGCAGTTCGTAGCTTTCTGGGGTGGTGTTGGCAGTTTCCTTGTGGCGGCCCATATAATAAATGCCGTTGGTGCCGATCATGCCCACCTTGCGGCCTGCAGCTTCCAGCACGCTCTTGATCATGTGGGTGGTAGTGGTCTTGCCCTTGGTGCCGGTCACACCGATCATGGTCATCTTGCGGGACGGGTTGCCAAAAAGGTTCGCGCTCATCAGGGCCATGGCATAGCGGCTGCTTTCCACCTTGACCACGGTCACGCCCGGCATGGCGGAAAGGTCGATGTCGTGCTGGATGACCAGTGCGCTGACACCCTTTGCCGCACAGTCGGCGGCAAACTCATGGCTGTCACGCTGGGTGCCCACGATGCACACGAACAAAAGGCCCGGTGCCGCCTTGCGGCTGTCGTAGATGATATCCGAGATCTCGGTGTCCAGACTGCCCTGCGCAAGGGTAAAGGGCACGCCTTCCAGTAACTGTTCCAGTTTCATACTGCACACGCTCCTCAAAACATTTTGTCACATGGGGTTTTCTTCGTTATTTGCGGTCATGCGGGCGGGCTCGGTCAGCGGTGTTTCTTCCGCAGCTGCCGCCGTATCGTCCGCAGGCTGAGCCGCAGCGGCATCCTCTGCACCGTCTGCCGCAGTATCCTCGGCAGCAGAGGTGTCAGGCTCTTCCGGCACGGTCTTTTCCGGCACAACATAACCGGAGGGCAGGGTCGGCTGGCCCTGTGCAAAGTAAATTTTACGGGTGCTGCCCGCGCTGACATGGCTGAAATCCAGTCTGCCGGTGTCGGTAGGGGCACAACCCTTGCCGTCGGCATTGGTCAGCACATAGCGTGCGCGGTCCAGCTTATAATCCAGATCGTTCCGTGTCCCCAGAAGCACACTGACACGATCCTGATACAAAAATGCCATCTGGTCGGTGTCCGCAAATTCCATGCGGGTCACATCGTCCAGCATCCCATACTCTTCCAGCTTTGCCTGCAGCTCATTCAGTGCATCCAGACGGTCGTCCGTCTGCACCGCTGCCGAAGCTGCTGCCGAAGCTGCTGCCGAATCTGCTGCCGAACCGGATGCATCCGATGCCGCCGGGTCTGCCTGCGCTGCAAAGGTCAGCTGGTCGCCGGGTGTCACCGACACCGGCTCGCCGCCGTATAGGGTCTTGAGTTCTTCCGGCTGGGCAGACTCGCAGGCCAGGATCTTGAACTGATTCGAGAGGGTCAGCCAGCCGCTCTTCGTCTGCATGGCATAGGTAGGCACCGCCTCGGTCACCTGCACCACCACCGTGTTGGGGTAATCCCGAACCACCCTGATGGATTCCAGCAGCGGGAACTGCTTTTCCAGTTCCGCTTCCTTGGCGGCGGGGTCAAAGCTGAAAATGTTCTCTTCGGTCTGCACACCCAGTGCCTGCAGGATCTGGCTGCTGGAATAGCCGCCCACCTCCTGCACCACGGTGCCATCCGCCGTCTGCACCTGAATGGTGCCGATCTTAAACAGCATGGTCATGGTCAGGTAAACACCGGCGGCGATCACGGCCAGCAGGGTCACAAAGGCCATCAGCCGCCGCAGCATCCGCCGCCGCTTCAGTGCAGCGCGGGTCAGGCGGCGCTTCTTGCGTTTTTCCCGCTGTACCGGGTCCCGGACCTGCTGTTGCTGCGCCGGGCGCAGGCGCTGGTTTTTGTAGCGCTGCTGCGCTGCCTGAGCCGCTGTCTTGCGCGGCTTCTGCCCCTGTGAACGGCGCTGCTGCGGCTTGCGGGCCGTGCCGGATGCACGCTGTTCCGGCTGGGCCGTGCGGCTTCGCTGCGCGGTACGGTTCCGGTTCTGGCCGCTGGTGCGCCGGGTGCCGCTCTGTTCGGTGCGGCGCGGCTGCGAAGGGAACTCGATGCTGTTATCGGTACGGGTGCGGCGCACCGTACCATTGGCGGTGCGGTCCGGCGCAAAGCTCAGCGGTTCCCCGTTGAAGCCATAGCGCCCGTCCGCACTGCCGGAAGATCCTTTTTGTTGTGAAGGCGGCGGAGTATGCTGCAGGTCTTTCCGCAGGTCGTAGATATTACCGTTGTTTCTGTTATTGCGGTATTGCTGCATGGCGCACACCTCCTTTCCGGTTTAGGTTTTGTTTTACTTCTGCACCAGTTTCATCAGAGCGTCTGCAATACGGTCAAGGCTGTCATCCACCGACAGGCTGCGGGCATTTTTGCCCATCTCAGCCAGCTTGCCGGGCTGTGCCAGCATGTCGGACACCGTGCTCACCAGCTTTTCGCCGGTCAGATCTTTTTCCTCGATCACCACAGCGGCATCGGCCTTCTGCAGTTCCATGGCATTGAAGTACTGGTGGTTCTCAGCCACATTGGGGCTGGGGATGAGCACGGCTGCACGGCCAACAGCTTCCAGCTCGGCCAGCGTCAGCGCACCGGCGCGGCTGATGACAAGGTCTGCCGCAGCCAGCAGTTCCGGCATATTGTTGATGTATTCCTTCACCACAAGGCCGTCGCCCTCCGCGAAGTTCTTTTCCTTTTCCAGATCCTTGAACAGCTGCACACCGTACTGGCCGGTAGCGTGGAGATGCAGCACCGGCTTCTTCTCGTGCTGTTCCCATGCACACAGGTCAGCCACCACCTCGTTGACGCGGCGTGCGCCAAGGCTGCCGCCGAAGGAAAGGATCACCGTGCGGTCGCCCGCGCCCAGCTCAGCGCGGATGGCATCGCGGTCCTTTGCCTTGGTGAACACCTCCGGGCGCACCGGATTGCCCACCACGATGGTCTTATCAGGTGCGCCCAGCTTTTCCACAGCAGCAGGCACGGCGGCAAACACGAGATCCACATCCGGTGCCAGCAGCTTGTTGGTCACGCCGGGGAAGGCGTTCTGCTCATGAATGGCGGTGTGGATGCCCATTTTGGCGGCACAGCGCACCACCGGGCCGGACACATAGCCGCCGCAGCCGATCACAAGATCGGGCTTGACCTCCTTCATAATGGCCTTTGCCTTGGGGCCAGAGAGGGCCAAGTTCCACAGCGTAACGATGTTGCGCTTGATGTTGTTCAGCGACAGCCTGCGCTGGAAACCGGTGATCTCGATATGGTGGAAGGGATAGCCCGCCTGTCCTACCAGACGATACTCCATGCCCTCCTTGCGGCCGGCAAAATGGATCTCGGCAGAAGGGTCTGCCTTTTTGATAGCACCTGCAATGGCAAGTGCCGGGTTGATATGGCCGGCAGTGCCGCCGGCAGCGATCAGAACTCGCATGACGATTCCTCCTCTATTATTAGTGCATCTGGGCAGGCCATCGGGGAGCCCCCCACTGGCCTGCGCCTTCAAAACAGTCGTTACAGTTCATTGCGCGCACGGCGGGCATCGTCCAGATTGATGGTACGGTCCTTCAGCTCCGCATCACGCTGAGCCTTTGCAGCCTGCCGCTGTGCGTGGGCCGCCGCCCTCTGCTGCGCCGCCCGCTCTCCGTTGCGCCCAATGTTCACCATCACGCCCATTTCTGCCAGCAGCAAGATCAGACTGGTGCCGCCGGACGAGAAAAACGGCAGGCTGATGCCGGTATTCGGGATGGTGTTGGTGACCACAGCGATGTTGCAGAACACCTGCCAGGCGATCTGCGCCATAATGCCAATCCCCACCATGGTGCAGAACTGGTTCTCGGCCTTATAGGCGATCATCAGGCCCTGCGCTATGAGCAGTATGAACAGCACGATGATGAGCACCGCGCCGATGAAGCCCAATTCTTCGCACACCACACTGAAGATGAAGTCGTTGGTGCTTTCCGGCAGCCAGAGCTGCTTTTCCACGCTGTTGCCAAGGCCAAGGCCCTTCAGTCCGCCGGAGCCGATGGCGTACAAGCTCTGCTTGGTCTGGTCGTTCAGCGCTTCCAGATCATCGGACCATGTGTTCAGGCGGTCCTGCAGATAGCCAATGGATTCCACCAGCGTCAGGGCCGGTTTCAGCAGCAGAGCCGCCGCTGCGGCCCCGCACCATGTCAATACACCGCCGCAGCCGGTCAGCATGAGGATGGTGCCCACGATGGCGGTGGTCAGCAGGATGCCGGACATGTGCGGCTCTAAAAACAGCAGCAACACCACCGGCACCAGCGGCAGCACCGGCACGATCAGCTGCCTTACGATGCGGATGAACAGCCAATCCTTTGGCTTGATCTTTTCTCTCAGCGACGGGCTGAACCGGCCGATCTGCGGCGCACTTGCCGCCAGATGGGACGAGAGCAGGATCATCTCAAACTTTGCCACCTCAGAGGTTTGCAGAGTCAAGCCGCCCAGACGGATCCAGCGGCGGCAGCCGTTCAGCGGTGCAAAGGTCAGCGTGACGGCCAGCATGGCCAGCACCACCCAGTACAGCGGCTTGCTCGCCCAGCGCAGGAAGCGGTGATCCACATAGCTCATGACTACCATACAGCCAATGCCAATGGCCGTGCAGATAGCCTGCTGCTTGATGTAGTGCAGGCTGTCGCCCATGCGCAGGTAGCCGGTGGTGTAGCTTGCGCTGTACAGCATTACAAGGCCGAACACCATGATAATGGCCAGCGTTGCCAGCCAGTTGAGCAGCAGCCGGTTCCATGGTCCCGGGTCCCGCTGCAGCGGCGGCACCCATGCACTTTCTTTTTGGTTTTTATGTTGTCTGCGGGTGGCTGCCATTGCCACGCCCCCTTATTTTCAGAATCAGGCGCTCAGGCCCAGCGTGCCAGACGCACGGCCAGCGCCAGCCCGCACACGCTCAGTGCGCACAGGCTGTAAAAAATATTCACTGCACTCATGCCGCGCTTTTCCAGCCAGCAGTGCAGCGGTGCCGCCGCAAACAGCGGCCTGCCCTTCCAGCGGCAGAACAGGACCTGCAGCACCACCATGCCGCCCTCCACCCAGAAGGGCAGTGCCAGCGGGATGCTCAGCTCTGCGTAGCCAATGCACAGCGGAATGCAGCCAATGGCTCCCGCTGCATACAAGCAGCCGCACCGGCCGGGGTGCAGCTTTGCCGGTGGAAAATCCCACAGCAGAAAGGCCATCAGTGCACCGGCCAGTGCCGCCGGGAATACTGCCAGCGGAAACCAGCCCAGCTGTGTTTCCAGCATCATCAGGCCCAGCATGGCCGCAAAGGCCGCGCCGCACACCGTGCCGTCGGCACCGTCGGCCACGCGGGCCGCCTCGGCCATCGCCACCAGCAGCACAGCCCACAGCAGCGGTGCCAGCGCACATTCCACATAGCCTGCTCCCGGCAGGATCAGCCCTGTGGGCAGGCACCCGTTCAGTGCCAGCAGGCCCAGCACCAGCGCTGCAGCGATGCATTCCAGTGCAAGGCGCTGTGTGCGGCGCAGGCCAAGGCCCAAACCGTTCGGGTAGCGGCCGCGGATGCGGGCCAGATCATCGGCCAGCCCCACTGCGCCAAAGGCCAGCGACCCCAGCAGTGCAATGAGCAGGCGGGAGGTCATCTGCCGGTCGCTGCCAAGCAGGGAAGGCTGTGCAGCACATGCGGCCAGCCAGCCCACGCCCACAGCGGCAAGGGTGCCCACCATCAGGCACAGCCCGCCCATGGTAGGCACCGGGCTGTCCGGGGCATCGCTGTCCGGCTGTGTACCGCGTGCCGCACGCTGCAGCTCCCGCAGCAGCGGCACCATCATATTGCCGAGCGCCGCAGTCAGCACAAAACCCAGCACCGACGCGACGACCAAGGCGAAACGAATCATTTTTCAATCTCCAAATTCATGCCAAAGGGTTATTCTTCGGCATCTTTCTGCTCTGCGTAGAAAATTTCCAGCACTTTTTCCAGCGCCATGCCGCGGCTTGCCTTCACCAGCAGGGCATCGCCCGGCTCTATCCGGTTCAGCAGAGCATCCGCTGCCTCGCGGTAGTTGTTGGCATGGAGGGTCTTGACCCCCTTGGCCGCAGCCACCACAGCCGTGCGCTTTGCGTTTTCGCCGTAGGTCACAAGGCAGTACAGATCACTCTCCGCAGCCAGACGGCCCAGCTCCTCGTGGGCTTCGCGGGACAGCTCGCCCAGCTCCAGCATATCGCCCAGCAGGGCAAAGCGGCGCTTGCAGGGGAATTCCTTGAACATGGCAAGCGCGGCCTTCATGCTGTCGGGGTTTGCATTGTAGCAATCCTCAATGACGGTAACGCCCTTGCTGTGCACCACCTTCTGGCGGCGGCCGGTCTGCTCAAAATTGGAAAGCCCCTTGATGACACCGCGCGGGTCGCAGCCCAAGCGGGTGGCGGCGCAGTAGGCAGCCAGAGCGTTTGCCACATTGTGCTTGCCCATGGCCGGGATCTTGACCACAAAGGTGCCCTCTTCCTGATCTTCCAGCACAAAGCTCATGCCGTCCTCTTCCTGCCGGATGGACAGTGCACACACATCAGCGTTCTCATCTGCCAGACTGAACCATACCGGCTTCACGTGGGCGGGCAGCTTTGCGGCGCGCAGGAACTTATCATCATAGTTCAGCACCAGCGGTGCACCCTCCGGCAGGCCGTTGCAGATCTCCAGCTTTGCCTTGCAGATGTTCTCCTGACTACCCAGATTGCCGATGTGGGACACACCGATGCAGGTAATGATGCCCACATCCGGGCGTGCGGCCCGGGCCAGACGGTCGATCTCGCCCGCATGGCTCATGCCCATCTCGATCACGGCATACTCAGTGCTGCTTTCCAGCCGCATCAGGGTGCGGGGCATGCCCAGTTCATTGTTCTGGTTGCCCTCGGTCTTGATGGTCTCGCCAAAGCCTGCAAGGGCGGCGTAGGTCATCTGCTTGGTGGTGGTCTTGCCCACGCTGCCGGTCACACCCACCATCTTGGGGTGATACTGGCTGCGGTAGTTCGCGCCCATCACCATCATGGCGTGGTAGCTGTCCGGGCAGAGGATGGCCTTTTCCGCAGGCACGCCCTCCACCGGGTGGTTCACCACCACATAAACAGCACCGTTCTCCAGTGCTTTGGCCGCAAAATCGTGGCCGTCAAATTTTTCACCCGGGAACGCTACAAAAATGCAGCCGGGCCGCACCTCGCGGCTGTCGGTGGTCACCAGTTCCACCTGCACCTCTTCCCGGATGAAGTCTGCGGGCACCAGCCCTGCCAGAAGCTTGCTTGCAGAAATTTTTTCCATTGTTCATGTCCCCTCTCTTTTATCTTGTAAAACCCTCTCAGTCAATGCCTGCGGCATTGCCAGCTTCCCCGAAAGGGGAGCTCTTTTGCATCTTACGATAAAGTGCAGTTCTTCAGAAGATTCACTTTACCGTGCCCACTCATAAAGCTCGCCCTTCGGGAGAGCTGGCGCGCAAGCGCCTGAGAGGGTTCTTGTTACCCACAGGTAATGGTCACGACGGTGCCGCGCTGCACACTGGAACCGGGGTCTGCACTCTGGGCCTGCACGGTGCCGTTCGCATTGCCCTCCACCACACAGTTCAATCCGGCGGCAGACAGCATCTGGCGGGCAAAGTCCGCGCTCTTGCCGGTCACATCCGGCACATCGGTATGGCTGCCCTCATAGGTATCGGTATACAGGTACACGGTGGTGCCGTAGGCCACCTTTGCACCCGCGTGCGGATACTGGTAGGTGACAGCTGCTGCCGCCTGACTGGTGGTGCTTTCGGCCAGCTGATGCCTGAGGCCCTTGATGTTCAGCTGCACCTGCGCACTGCTCCACTCGGTGCCCACCAGATTCGGCACAGTGACCACAGTCTGGCTGCGATCCTCGCCGTCGGCGGCAATGCCAAGGTAAGGTGCGATCTCGCTGATGATGTTGCCCACAACGGGCGCTGCCAGCAGGGACGAGTAGTCCGTTCTGGCGTTGTTGGGGTCATCCAGCATCACATAGACGATGATCTCCGGGTCGTCGGCAGGCAGGACAGCGGCAAAGGATGCCACCTTCTTGTAGTCACCGTCGGCACGGCGATCCATGTTCAGCTGTTCGGAAGTGCCGGACTTGCCGCCGATACGGTAGCCGGACACATAGGCATACTTGCCGCCGCCGGTACCGGCGCCCACCTCATATTCCATGATCTGGCGGATCACATTGCTGGTGCTCTCGCTGATGACCTGACGGCGCACATTGGCACCGATCTCCTCGATCACGTTGCCATTTGCATCGGTGATCTTATCCACCACATGGGGCGTGACCAGATAGCCGCCGTTGACGGCTGCAGCCACAGCGGTGCACATCTGCAGCGGGGTGATGGCCATTGCCTGACCAAAGGCCGAGGAAGCCAGCTGCACTTCGCCCAGCTGGTTGGCCTTATAATACTGCATGAAGCCCGTCTCACTGGGCAGGTCCACGCCGGTGCGGCTGGTAAAGCCAAAGGCATCGAAGTAGTTATAGAAGGTCTGGGAGCCAACGCGCTGGCCCAGCTGGATATAGTAGATATTGCAGCTCTGGCGCAGAGCTTCGGCCAGTGTGATGGTGCCGTGGGCTTTGTGGCCTGCGCAGTGGTAGGTCTCCTTTGCCACGCCGTAAGCACCGGCGCAGGTAAAGGTGGTGTTGATGTTTGCAAGGCCGGAGTCCACGCCCATGGCCGAGGTGATCACCTTGAACACACTGCCGGGGTAGTACAACTCGGTGATGGCCTTGTTTTTCCACTGAATATCGCGGAAGTAGCCGGAGTAATCGCCCTCCTCGTCCAGAATGCGGTTGCCGTTTGCGTCCTTCAGCTCGTTGCCGTTCTCATCCTTTTTGTAGATGCCGTACAGCTCCGGCTCAGCGCGCACCAGCTCGTTGAGGTAATCCAGATTTGCGCTGTAGTCCAGCGGGTCGTTGGGGTCAAAATCCGGCTTGGAAGCCATGGCAAGGATGGCACCGGTCTTGACGTTCATCACGATGGCGCAGCCGCGGTTCTCCACCGTGTTGGCTGCAATGGCTTCGTTCAGATACCGTTCCACGATCTCCTGCACATTCACATCCAGCGAAAGCACCAGATTGGAGCCATCCTTGGCTGCAAAGGTGGTGGCATTCTCGTCCGCAATGGCGTTGCCGTAGGCATTGCGCTGGGTAATGGTGCGGCCATCCACACCGGCCAGCGTGGACTGATAGGATTTTTCCAGACCGTAAGTACCAATGCCGTCCGCATCGGTAAAGCCCAGCACTGCCGCCGCAAACGCTCCGTAGGGGTAATTGCGCTGGAAGCTCTTCTCGCTGCCGACCGAGATGTTGCCCTTGCGGGAGGTCTCAGTGGCACGCTTGTGTGCCTTGTTGAACTGGGAAACGTAGGATTCGATGGACAGCTTGACAGCGTTGTTCACCTTGGTGGCCAGCACCTGATACTTGGTGTCCATCTTGGAAAGTGCATCGTAAACCTTCTGGTACTGGGTCTGGTACGCTTCCGAGGAAGTGTCCACCGCGTCCAGACTTTCGCCATCGCCGGAAAGCAGGCGCAGGGTCAGTTCCCGGCTGACCTCGGCGCACATGGCCGTGTCCAGCGTGCGCACCGCCTCCTCATCCTTGCCGGTGGTGGCATATAAGATTTTGCTGTTGTCCGGGTCGGCCCAGATGGTCCACACCACGCTGGTGGAGGCCAGCGTGATGCCGGAGGTATCGTAGATCTCGCCGCGGGTGGCCTTGATGGTGGTATCCAGCAGCTGCTGCTTTGCGGCCAGCTGGCGGTAGGTGTCACCGTTTTTGATCTGGATATCATACAGGCTGTAGGTCACACGGGCCGCAGCAAGGCCCATGACCACAAGGGCCAGACCGCCGCAGATCAGACTGGTTCTGGGGTTCATGCGGGCACCGGTGCTGGTTTCCGGCCAGGGGCCTTTTATTTTTTTGATGAATTTTCGGAAGAATTTCCACATGGTATGCTCCTGCGGCAGCGGGCATTTGCTGCCTTCTGCCGCGCTTTTGTCAAATTTGGAACTGCCCTGCAAACAGGGTGTATAAACCGAAAAAGCGTGCGCTGCCGCACGCTTTCCCATATTTGGTTCACTTTACAGTGCCAAGAATGTTCACGGCACCGTTGTAGATAAAGTCGGTCCACTGCCGCACAGCGGACTGGGTGCGCTCCAGCGTGTCGCTCTCGCCCAAACGGATGTAGGTGATCTGGCTCTGATCAATTTTCATCAGGCCCAGCCTGCCGGCCGTCTCTTCCACGCTGGTGATGTTGGTCTTGCTGTTCAGGGTGCTGTTATAGTAAGTATACTGGCTCTGCTCACTGACCAGCTGAGCCTTTGCGTCCTGAATCTGGTCGTTCAGCTCCACCAGCTTGGACTCGCTCCACAGCAGGCTGATGGCAAACCCCACCAGCAGTGCTGCTGCTACCAGATGCATGGCGTTGTGCACCGCTGCCTGCAGCGGCGAAAGCCGACGCTTGCCGCCCTTTGCTACCCGCAGATCTGCCTTGCGCTGTGTCTGCGGGGCTTTTCTGCGGCGTACCGCGTTATAATCATATGCTGCCTGACCCATGGTTTGCTCTCCTCCTCACACAACGGCTTCTGCCGTTCAGCATTTTTCCAAAACTCTCAGGTGGGCGGACCGGCTGCGCCGGTTCTCTTCCAATTCCTGACTGTTTGCTTCAATGGGTTTGCGGGTGATCAGCTTCGCTTTGGCTTTGCCGCCGCATACGCACACCGGAAACTCCGGCGGGCAGGTGCACGCGGTGGACCAGCGGCGGAATTTGTTCTTCACCAGCCGGTCCTCCAGCGAGTGGAAGGTGATCACGCACAGCCGGCCGCCCGGCGCAAGGTGATCGAAAATGGTATCCAAGCCTTCTTCCAGCGCATCCAGTTCATGGTTCACTGCAATGCGCAGCGCCTGAAAGGTGCGGCGGGAAGGGTTCTTGTTTTTGCGGCGTTCCGCCGGGGGCATGGCGCTGGCCACGATGTCTGCCAGCTGCAGGGTCGTTTCGATGGGAGAATTCTCCCTTGCCTCCACGATCCTGCCCGCGATCTGCCATGCGAAAGGTTCTTCGCCGTAATCCCGCAGAATGCGTGCCAGCTCTTCGCGGCTCTCGGTGTTCACAAGGTCCGCTGCCGTTTCGCCCTGCTGGCTCATCCGCATGTCCAGCGGTGCATCCGCACGGTAGGAAAAGCCGCGGGCCGCATCGTCCAGCTGATGGCTGGAAACGCCCAGATCCAGCAGCGCGCCGTTGACCTTGTCGATGCCAAGGCTTTCCAGAGCTTGTCCGGCATAGCGGAAGTTGATCTGCACCACCGTGGCAGGCAGGCCCGCAAGGCGGGCACGCGCGGTCTGCACCGCGTCCGGGTCCTGATCCAGCGAGATCAGCCTGCCGCCCTTTTCTGCATCCAGCCGCAAGGCGATCTGGCGGGAATGTCCCGCGCCGCCTGCAGTGCCGTCAAGGTAGGTGCCGGCCGGATCAATGGAAAGACCCTCCAGACACTCGTTCAGCAGAACAGGGATATGCTCAAACGAGGCCGGGTCAAAGGCTGCTTGTGTTTCAAGTTCCATCGCTGCGGCCTCCTTTCTCAGTTCATAAGCTTTCCGTGTTCCGGGCACTGTGCACACAGCGCACACTTTTACCCGATAACACAGTTTTATTTTAACAAATCAGGCCCCTGATTGCAAGGGTTTGTGCTCCCGTTTTTGCCGCAAAATGCAACAAAAAAAGTCCCTGTCGGCCGTCATTTCTGCCTGCAGGAACTTTGGTTTTTGCCGTATGTGTAATTTGTGTGTGAAAAAGGCTGTCTTCAGCCGTTTTTCTTGGCGTTCTGGCGCAGATTTGCGCGCACATTCTTTACCTGTGCCGCATTTTCCACCATTGTTTCCTCGGTGTTCTTGAGCATGTTGTCGCAATAGTCGGTCACGGTCTGGCGCAGGGTGCGGGCCTCGTTCTGGGCTGCAGTGGTGATTTCCCCGGCGCGCTGCTGTGCAGCCTTCACGATCTCGGCTTCGCTCACCAGAATGCGCGCCCGCTCCTCAGCCTTTTTCACAATGGCCTGCGCCTGTGCGTTGGCCGTCTCCACGATCTGAGCGCGGTCGTTCACGATCTGCTGGGCCTGCCGCAGCTCTCCGGGCAGGTTTGCGCGGATCTCGTCCAGATAATCCCGGATCTGCTCCACATCCACGATCTTTTTGCCGCCGGAAAGGGGCACATTGGCGCCTTCCTCCAGAGCATCCTCAATGGTATCCAAAAGTTCGTTCACGTTCATAGTGCTTCTCCCTTCGGTTCGTTCTCGGCAGGGTCTGTGTTCTGCATGGGCTTTGTGTATTTCCACAGCAGCACCCTGCCGTACTTGTACTGTTTTTTCAGGGTCAGGCCGCCTGCCTCGGCCGGCAGCACGATGCCGGTCTCGCTCTCGCACAGCACGATGCCGCCGGGCGCGGTGCATTTATCCACCGCAGGCAGGATCTTTTCCAGTGTACCATTGCGGAAGGGCGGGTCCAGCAGTACGATGTCGAACTGCTCGCGGCAGGCGGAAAGATACCGCGCAGCCTCGCCGATATTGACGCGGCTGCGGTCGAACACGCCGCAGGCCTTGCAGTTGCGCATGATGATGTTCACCGCCTCGCGGTTCTCGTCCAGAAACACGCAGCGCGCCGCGCCGCGGCTCAGTGCTTCAATGCCAAGCTGGCCGCTGCCCGCATACAGGTCCAGCACCCGTGAGCCAGGCAGGTCGAACTGGACGATGCTGAACATCGCCTCCTTTACCTGCGAAAGGGTGGGCCGGGTCACGTCGGTCCCCGGCAGGGCCTCCAGACTGCGGCCCCGGGCTTCTCCTGCGATCACGCGCATGTTCTCTTTCCTCCTCCTTGCAGCCGGAAGATGTGGCTGCAAACACGTTTTTTGTATCACTTTATTATCACCCAACTGCATATTCTTGTCAAGGGCCGCGCGTTGCGCCGTCTGGCGGTTTGTGCTACAATAAAACCGGCAGCGCCGGGCTTTTGCGGCGCATTCTGGCATAAAAGGAGAGTATTCCCATGAAAGTTCTGCTCATCAACGGCAGCCCGCACGAAAAAGGCTGCACCTATACCGCCCTTTCGCTCATTGCAAAGGAACTGAATGATGCCGGTGTGGACACCGAGATCCTGCATGTCGGCGGCAAACCCGTGGGCGGCTGCATCGGCTGCGGCGGCTGTGCCGCAGGCAACGGCTGCGTGTTTGGCGGCGTGGTCAACGAGGCCATCGAGAAGGCCAAAACTGCCGATGGCTTCGTGTTCGGCAGCCCGGTGCACTATGCATCCGCATCCGGCAACATGACCAGCTTCATGGACCGCCTTGCCTACGCGGGCGGCAGATATCTGGCCTACAAGCCCGCCGCCATCTGCTGCTCGGCCCGCCGTGCAGGCACCACCACCACGCTGGACCAGCTGGTAAAGTACCCGCAGTTCTTCCACATGCCGCTGGTGAACGGCTCCTACTGGGCCATGGTGCACGGCTCCAACGCCGAGCAGGTGCTGCAGGATGCCGAGGGCTGCGCCGTAATGCAGGAGCTGGGCCGCAACATGGCATGGCTGCTGCACTGCATCGAAGCAGGCAGGGCCGCAGGCTTTGAACACCCGCAGAACCCCAAGCGCCCCATGACTAATTTTATCCGCTGATCGGAAAATCAATTTCTGATCCAAAGGCTCAGAACAGTCCGCAAGCTGCTCTGAGCCTCTTTTTCTTTGCAGTCCACGCCATTTCGTGCCAAAAACAGCAAAAAACCTTTTTCAAAGCGCCTTCCGCTTCTTTTTTCGTTCATAAGTTTGTGTTACTATAAGATGTAAAGTGATTTTAGCAGGATGGAGACCCTTGTATGGAACACTACGATTGGAACGAAGGCTGGCTGTTCACGCCCCGGTTCGACCCGGCACTGGTGCGGCCGGAGTGCGGACTGGAACTGGAACCGGTGCGCATCCCCCACACTGTGCGGGTGCTGCCCTACAATTACTGCAACGAAAATGAATACCAGTGTCTGTGCGGCTACCGGCGGGAGTTTTTTGCACCCAGAGAGTGGGCAGGCCGCACTGTTCTGCTCACCTTTGGTGCTGTTGCCCATGACGCGACCGTGTTCTGCAACGGGCGGCGGCTGTTCCACCACGCCTGCGGCTACACCGCCTTCACGGTAGATCTGACCAGCGCTTTGCATCTGGGTCAGAAAAACGTGGTGGCTGTGCGCTGCGACAGCCGTGAGGATCTGAACATTCCACCCTTTGGCGGGCAGATCGATCACCTGACCTACGGCGGCATCTACCGTGCCGTCAGTCTGGACATCAAGGAGCCCGCTTACCTGCGGGATGTGTTCATCGAGGCAAAGGCCGAGGGCGATTTCCGCATCTATACCTCCACCGTGGGTGAGACGGTGGGCTGCACACTGCAGGCCGAGATTCGCAGCCCTTCCGGCAGCCGCGCCGCCTACAGCGGCGAGCTTTCCCTGCCCATCACCGGCGTGCTGAACGGTGTGCACCCGTGGAGCATCGAGCATCCCACCCTGTACACCCTCACCGTACAGCTGATCCGCCCCGGCTCTGCCGGTCTGCCGGACCGTGTGCTGGACGAAAAGACCATCCGCTTCGGCTTCCGCACCGTGCAGTTCGTGGCAGGCGGGCTGTACCTGAACGGTCAGCGCGTGGAGCTGCGGGGCCTGAACCGCCACCAGAGCTACGCCTATCAGGGCTATGCCATGCCGGACAGCATCCAGCGGCTGGATGCTCAGATCCTGAAAAAAGACCTTGGCTGCAACGCAGTGCGCACCAGCCATTCCCCCCAGAGCCCTGCGTTTCTGGATGCCTGCGATGAGCTGGGCCTGCTGGTGTTCACCGAGATGCCCGGCTGGCGGTACATCGGCGACGAGAGCTGGAAGGCGCAGGCCCTGCAGAACTGCCGCGAGATGGTGTGCCAGTGCCGCAACCACCCCAGCATCTTTTTGTGGGGTGCCCGTGTGAACGGCAGCGCCGACGACGAAGCGTTTTATAAGCGCACCAACGAGGCCATCCACCGGCTGGACCCCACCCGCCCCACGGCAGGCGCGCGGAGCCACCGCAAGAGCCAGCTGCTGGAGGATGTTTACGCCTACAACGATTACTCTTACCGTGGGCGCGGTGCCGCCTGTGAAGCCCGCGCCGCAGTGACTTCCGATCCCCGCAAGGGCTACCTCATCAGCGAATTCGGCGGGCAGCAGCTGCCCACCAAGCCCTTTGACGACGAGACCCACCGGCTGGTGCAGGCTCTGCGCTATGCCGCCGGGATCAACGATTCCATTGCGCAGCAGGGTGTGGCCGGCAGCTTTGGCTGGTGCATGGCCGATTACAACACCCACCGGGAATTTGGCAGCGGCGACCGCATCTGCTACCACGGTGTGATGGATATGTTCCGCAACCCGAAACTTTCGGCGGCGGTATATGCAAGCCAGAAAACGCCGCGTTCCCCCTCGGACATCGTGCTGGAAGTCTCTTCCGGCATGGCACTGGGCGACCTGCCCGGCGGCGTTCCCACGGCCTGCTGGGTGTTCACCAACGCCGAAAGCGTGCGGCTGTACCGCGGCAACGACTACATTGCCGAGTTCACGCCTGACCGGCACGGCCGTTTTGCCGCCATGACGCATCCGCCCATTGAGATCAACGATTTTGTGGGTTCTCTGTTGGAAAAGTACGAGGGCATGGACCCGGCCTCCGCCCAGATGGCAGCCGCTATCCTGAACGAGATGCGCCGGGATGCCATGGAGCTTTCGCCGCTTTCCAAGGCGCGGATGCTTTCGCTGCGGCTGAGCTGGAACGAGGTAGCCCGCATGTATTACAAATACATCGGCGTGCTGGGCACACCGCGCGCAGCCTACCGTTTTGAAGCCGTGTGGCATGGCCGCACCGTGCGCACCGTGGTGCGGGAACCGGTGCAGAGCGTCCGGCTGGAATGCACCGTGCACAACCCCATCCTCACCGACGGCCCCACCTGGGACTGCGCCGCTGTCAGCCTGCGCGCCATCGACCAGAACGGCAGCCTGCTGCCCTACTGCGGCGAAGCCGTTCAGCTGAGCGTGGACGGCCCGCTGAAGATCATTGGTCCCAGCGTGGTGCCGCTGCGCGGCGGCATGGCGGGCACCTACCTTGCCACCACCGGCGAAGCGGGCCGCGCCGTGCTGCACTGCCGCATGGAGGGTGCGCTGGATACCGATGCCGTGGTGACCATCCGCTGCCGGGACGCTTAATTTCCGTCCCTTCATGATAGATTTGCACTCTGTTCAAAATTTCATCATGGTTGACTGGTATCCTAAGAACTGTAAAATAACGGCGGGCGCGCCCGCTTTGATTCCAAAACAAAGGATGCAGGAGTTATGAGAGAAAAATTCCGTCAGTTTATGATCGGCCGCTACGGTACCGATGGCCTGAACCAGTTTTTGAGCATCGCGTCTATCGTGCTGCTGCTGATCTCGCTGCTCACCCGCTTCAGCCTGTTCACATGGCTGGGTCTGGTGCTGCTGGTGCTGTGCTACTACCGCTCGCTCAGCCGCAACATTTCCAAGCGCACGGAGGAGAACTACCAGTACTATGCCCTGAAGGACCGCGTAGACCGTAAGTTCCGCGGTCTGAAGGATCAGTGGGCCAACCGCAAGCTCTACCACTACTACCGCTGCCCCAAGTGCCGCCAGAAGCTGCGTGTGCCCCGTGGCCGCGGCCGCATCCAGATCTCCTGCCCGCGCTGCGGCACCCAGTTCATCAAAAAGAGCTGAGCGGCCATGTTTGGTTATGTTGTGCCCAATCAGGTTGCGCTTTCGGACGAAGCACAAAAGCGCTACCGCACCGCCTACTGCGGGCTGTGCCGCCGCATCGACGCACTGCACGGCCTGCGGGGCCGCTTTACGCTGAGCTATGACCTCACCTTCCTGAACCTGCTGCTGTGCAGCCTGTACGAGGGCGAGACCGAAGCTTCTTCCGGCCACGACCGGTGCCCCATCCACCCCTTGGGCGGTGTGGAATGGCGGGCGGCCTCCCCCACCGATTACTGTGCAGATCTGAGCGTAGCCTTGCACTACTACAACGCCGAGGATAAGTGGAAGGACGACCGCAGCCTGCTGGGCCTTGGATATGAAAAGCTGCTTACCGGCTGTAAGCAGGCTGCCGAGAGCCGCTGGCCCCGTCAGTGCAGCGCCATCCGCACCTGTCTGGACAGGCTGGCAGAATATGAAGCTGCCGGGAGCGAAGATCTGGATGCCGTGTCCGGCTGCTTTGGCGAGCTGATGGCAGAGTTGTTCGACTACCGGCAGGATCACTGGTCGCCGGAGCTGCGCAGCATCGGCTTCCATCTGGGCAAGTTCATCTACCTGCTGGATGCCTATGACGATCTGGAGCATGACCAGCGCAAGGGGGCCTACAATCCGCTGAAAGTACTCAGTCAGCAGCCCGGCTATGAGGAAGAGATGAAAGAGATCTTTGAGCTGCTGCTGGCGCAGTGTGCCCAGAGCTTTGAACGCCTGCCCTGCGTGGAGGACGCAGACCTGCTGCGCAACATCCTTTACTCCGGCGTATGGCTCAAATACAACTGCAAAACAGCCAAGCAGGCCCGCAGCCGTGGCTGAATGGCGGCTTTGTCTTGATTTTTCCACGGCAATACGGTAGACTATAAACATTGCGCGGCGCTGTGGCTGCGCGAAATGAGACGTGAGGAAGTATATCCATGAGAGACCCCTATGAGGTGCTGGGCGTTTCGCGCGGCGCAAGCGATGACGAGATCAAAAAAGCATACCGCGCCAAGTGCAAGCGCTGGCACCCGGACCTGAACCCCAACGATCCTACCGCCGAGGAGCACTTCAAGGAAGTGCAGGCGGCTTACGATGCCATTACCAAGGGCGAGACCGGCCCCCAGATGGGCGGAAATCCCTACGGCAGCTACCAACAACAGGGTTACGGCCAGCAGAACTACCAGCAGCAAGGTTATCAGAACGGTTACGGCGGTTTTGACGGATTCGATGGCTTTGACCCGTTCGGTTTCGGGTTTGGCTTTGGCGGCTACCAGCAGGGTTACGGCCAGCAGGGCGCAAGCTATTCCGGCTCCGACAGCCCGGAGATGCAGGCCGCCCGCAACTTTGTGGCCAATGGCCGCTATGCGGAGGCCCGCCGCGTGCTGGACGGCATGACCGGCCGCAATGCCCGGTGGTATTATCTTTCCTCCCTCGCAAATCAGGGCTTGGGCAACCGCATCGATGCGCTGCAGGATGCCCGCCGTGCCGTGCAGCTGGACCCGGGCAACACCGAGTACCAGATGCACCTGCGCCGGATGCAGAACCCCGGCCAGACCTACCGCACCACACAGGCCACCTACACCAGCCCCGGCGGCCTGATGCAGTGGTGCTGGAGCATGATCCTGCTGAACCTGCTTTGCAACTGCTGCTGCGGCGGCTGGGGCTTCCATTTCCGCATGTGATCCCGTTTTTCTCATAAGATACAGCAAGACCCCGCACCTTCTGGTGCGGGGTCTTGTTTTTGCTTTACGACATCACTTTACGGTGATGTTGCGGCTGATCTTGCTGCAGGAGTAATTGCCGCCGATCTCTGCCGTCTGCACATAGGTGCCCGGCTCTGTGGGCAGCTCGCTGGTGGCATCACAGCCCCAGCCGGACTTCTTGTAGCTGTAGCGGATCTTATCGGTGGGCACCACCTGACCATCCACTTCCAGCACAGCCGCTTCATTGAAGCTTTGCAGCTCTTCGGCGGTCATGGGCTTTTCGGCCTGCTGTGCCCAGTACATGCGCACGCCGTTTGTCTTGGGCTTGATCTTGAACATGGCAAAGCCTGCGGTGTTCATATCGCTGCTTTCCAGCGCCAGTGCACCGGCCACATAGTTGCCGGCATCCACCGGCTGCTCGTCCAGATAAATGCGGCTGAACGCGCCCTCCGGCAGATACTTGCGGATCAGGTTCAGCGCAAGGCGCAGGCCGTTGGACACCTGATCGATGGTAGGCACATAGAAGTGCAGTACATCCATCACCGAGACGGCCTCATCGGCCACCCGCAGCAGCACGCTGACATCGTTGCCGTCGATCAGCTGCTTGAGGTAGCTGTACACATTGAACTCCTCTGCCTGATCCGGTGTCTTGGACATCTTCTTGGGCAGCGGGATCATCTTGAGCAGCGTGCGGATCTTATCCGACAGCACCAGCGTCACATAGCCATTCGCTTCGCCGCCAACGCCCACCACAACACCGATATACTGGGTATCGGCAGGGTTGGTCTGCACCTCCAGCTTGTAGTTGGAGCCATAAACAAGGTCGCCTGTGGCTTTGAGCCGGATGGAAACCATATCATTCTGCTGCTCCAGCGCTGCATTTTCCTGCGGCAGAGCTGCTGCGGCAAACACCGGCGTTGCTGCCGCGCTGAGCATGAACACTGCTGCCAGTGCAAGAGCTATCAATCGTTTGGCCTTCATCGCTTAAGACCTCCTTATTCTGTAAAGGGATCGCACAGCCGCGCCCCACGGCACACTGCGTCGGGAACCGGCATGATACCATGCCTGTTGTACCTCGATTTTACCGCAAAACGCTGTTTTGGTCAATAACGTGATTCAAGTAATTCAATTTTTTTATATTTTATGCAAAAAAGAGGAACCTGCCCTCTTCCAGCGGTTTCTCCCTCAAGTTCATTCATCAATAAAATATTCAGGGTGGACGCTGCGGGCCTGCGCCACCGACTGCTTATACCGGCTCAGGTGGCTTTCCAGCGCTTCGCTCACGTCGTCCGCGCTGCCGTGCAGCAGTGCTTCCAGAATTGCCGTGTGCGAGGAGCAGACCGACTTGTTTTCCTCGGTCAGCAGGCTGAACTTGCGGATGCGCTCCACATGCTGCAGGCTGGCCAGCATGTGGTCGTAGTGAGCTTCCATGCCGCACAACTCAAAGGATTTGCGGTGGAATGCATTATCCAGCTCCAGCATACGGGCAGTGCGGTCCGGCTGGCTCATATCCGCTTCCAGCACACGGTATGTCTCAATGTTGCTGCGGTATTCTTCCTCCTGCCGGGGTGTCACATGGCCGCGCAGCCGGTTCAGGATCTCTTTTTCCAGTGTATAGCGGGCAAACTGCTCCATCTCCATCAACTTCAGGTTGATGGGTGCCACATGGGTGCCGCTCTGCGGTTTGATGTCCACCATGCGGGCCAGATTGAGCATCAGCAAAGCCTCCCGCATGGGCGTGCGGCTGATGCCCAGCTCTTCGGCCAGCTCCCGGTCATTCAGCGGATCACCGGGCTTCAGCTCCATCGTAATGATCCGGCTGCGGATCGTCTGGTATGCCGTTTCGCGCGCACTCAGTAATGACATGTGGTCTCTCTCCCTTCAACCTCCGGTGTAAAGCAAAAATTGATATACTAGTATTGAAGTTATCAAGACCATATTACCCAACCACAGGGCGGCTGTCAAGTGTGGCTGCAACTAAAAATCGCCAACATTTTTCTCTGTTTTGTCAAGACAGGCCCCATGGCAGCACAAAAGCCCTCCGGGTGAAGGGCTTTTGCTGTGTTTACTTTTTAGCGGAACGGTACACCACCGGCACCCACACAAAGGCCACGGCCAGACCGCACACCACATCAATGATGGAGTGCTGCTTGGTGAACACGGTGGACGCACAGATCAGTGCAGCCCACACCCAGGCCAGAATTTTCAGGGCCGGGCGCTCCTTTGCTAGCTTGCTGTGGCTGAACGCCAGTGCCATGCAGGCCGAGCTTTGGCAATGGATGGACGGGCACACATTGACCGAGGCATCCGCCCTCCAGATCAGCTGCATGATGCTCATTGCAATGTTGCTGCGGCCCACCGCATCCACTGTGGGGCGGATATCCAGACCGTTGGGCAGCAGCATGTACAGGATCAGGCAGAAGGTCATGCCGGAAAACATGGTCAGGCAGAGCTTATCGTAGCTTTGGGTGTCGCACCACCACAGCAGGGCCGTCACACCAGCCAGCAGCACAAACCAGCTGCAATACGGAAAGATGAACCACTCATTGAAGGGGATCAGATCATCAAGCGGGGCGTGGATGATATATTTGGGATCTTTGATGGTCAGATCCAGCCAGAAGAACCAGATCAGATACACCACCCAGTACAGCTGGAACCACAGGTGCGGGCGGCGCCGGCTCCACAATTGTTTGGGATTCATGGTATTTCTCCTATATTTTCAATGTGATAAGATATGATTATACCACATCACGCCATCTTGCGCAAACCTTTCCGGTGCGATAAAATAAAAAGAGTGTTGTAAACTTGCGCTCTGTTTTTGAGCGTACCTATTATAAAAGGAGCCATTATGTTGCAAAGCTTTCCCCTTGTCCGCCTTGCCGCGCTGGATCTGGACGGCACCCTGCTGAACCGGAACAACGAGGTCACCCTTGCCACCCGTCAAGCCATTGCCCGCGCTGTAGAGCATGGCGTGGTGGTGGTGCCCGCCACAGGCCGCCCGCTGGCCAGCCTGCCGCCTGTTGTGGCAAAGCTGCCCGGCATCCGGTATGCCATCACCTCCAACGGTGCCGCCGTGTGGGACCTTGGCGATGACCCCATGGGTGCTGTGCACAGCCGCTATGCCAACGCTGCCCAGCGCCACACCAGCGAACCCGCCTGCCTGCTGCACCGCCTGATGCCGACAGAAGTGGCACGGGAAGCTTTTGACCTGTTCCAGCAGTACGATGGCGAGCTGAGCGTATTCAGCGACGGCCTTGCCATCAAGACTCCGGAGGGCATTGCAAAGCTCACCTCCCGCACCGCCCGCTTTCTCTCCTCCGAGGCGCGGCAGAACCTGACCGACGGCCGCTTTACCGTCATTCCCGGCATCGAGAGCTGGATGTCCCGCCATGCGCACGAGATTGAAAAACTGTGCATGTTCTTCGACAGCACCGAAAAGACCGCCGCTGCCCTGCCAAAGTTTCAGGCTATCCCGGGCGTGGCCGTGGTGCAGGGTTCGCCGGATAACATTGAAGTGACCGCTGCCGGTGTGGATAAGGGCAGTGCCCTGCTGGCTCTGGCCGACCTGCTGGGCATCCCCCACGAGAATACCCTTGCCGTGGGCGACAGCGAGAACGACCGCGCCATGCTGGAAAAGGCAGGGATCGCCGCTGTTATGGCCAACGGAATGCCCCAGATCAAGGCCATTGGCAGCATTGTGAGCGAAGCCGACTGCGATCACGACGGCGTTGCAGAGCTGTTCGGCAGGCTCGGCATCTGAGCAAACCGGGGCAAAACGGCCCTGCTTTTCAGGTCATTCGTCATTTTTGTGCAATGTATACAAGCTCTTATGCAAAACATTGTGCTTGTTGAGCATTACCAAACTTGTTTCCGTCGTTTATACTAATATTACAAGCGCACAGTGGGTGCACCATGCCTAAACGGCAGCCCACGCGCACCAAGAGAGTTCAAACTAAAAGGAGAAATGCATTTATGAATCCCATCGTAGAAAAGGTCTATCAGATCGGCATTATCCCTGTTATCGCTTTTAACAGCGTTGATGAAGCCCTGCCCCTGTGCAAGGCTCTGGCTGACGGCGGTCTGCCCGCAGCTGAGGTCACCTTCCGTACCGCATGCGCTGAGGAGTGCATCCGCAAGATCCACGAGGAGATGCCCGAGATGCTGCTGGGCGCAGGCACTGTCCTGACCACCGAGCAGGCTGACCGTGCAATGGCAGCTGGTGCTTCCTTCATCGTTGCTCCCGGCTTCGACCCCGAAGTCTGCAAGCACGTCATCGACAAGGGCGGCATCATGATGCCCGGCACCTGCTCTGCAGGCGAGATGCAGCAGGCTATGAACATGGGCTGCGAGGCCCTGAAGTTCTTCCCCGCTGAGGCAAACGGCGGTGTCGGCATGCTGAAGAACATCGGCGCTGCCCTGAAGAGCGCACGCTGGATGTGCACCGGCGGTGTCAACGCAAAGAACGTCAACGATTATCTGGGCTATGACCAGATCTTCGCTGTGGGCGGCACCTGGATGTGCAAGAGCGACGTGATCAAAGCCGGCGACTGGGCAAAGATCACTGCTCAGAGCAAGGAAGCTGTTGACACCATGCTGGGCCTGAAGCTGATGCACATTGGCATCAACACCGAGAACGAGGAAGAGGCCATGAAGTTGGCAAACCTCATCGGCAGCCTGCTGAACATGAAGGTCGCTCCCGGCAACTCCAGCATCTTTGTCGGCAACAAGGAGTTCGAGATCATGAAGAAGGTCGGCCGCGGCACCAATGGCCACATCGCCATCGGCTGCAACAACGTGGATCGCGCTATCTATCACCTGTCTCAGCGCGGTGCCAAGTTCGATCTGGACAGCAAGGTCGTGAAGAACGGCAAGACCATCGCCTGCTACTTTGCAGACGAGATCGGCGGCTTCGCATTCCACCTGGTTCAGGCCTGAGCTCCGGCTCCCCTATCCGTGAAAGCCCTGCTGCGCCGGGGATGCCCCGCAGCAGAAGGTCATAAACACCTGTAAATAAAAGGAGAATAACCAATGAAAGTCGTTACTTTTGGCGAACTGATGGTTCGTCTGCAGCCGTTCAACTACGAGCGTTTCGTTCAGGCTAACAGCCTGGAGTTCACCTTCGGCGGCGGCGAGGCAAACGTTGCTGTTTCTCTGGCCAACTACGGTCTGGACGCAGCTTTCGTCACTAAGCTCCCCGCACACGCAATCGGTCAGGCCGCTGTCAACAGCCTGCGCCGTTACGGCGTTGACACCAGCATGATCACCCGCGGCGGCGATCGCGTTGGCATCTACTACAACGAGAAGGGTGCTTCTCAGCGTGGTTCCGTCTGCATCTACGACCGTGCCAACAGTGCCATCCAGCTGGCTCAGCCCTCCGACTTTGATTGGGATAAGATCTTCGAGGGCGTGGACTGGTTCCACTTCACCGGCATCACCCCGGCTCTGGGTGCAAACGTTGTTGAGATCTGCCTGGAGGCCTGCAAGGCTGCTAAGGCTCACGGCGTGAAGATCAGCTGCGACCTGAACTACCGCGGCAAGCTGTGGACCCGCGAGCAAGCTCGCGAGGCTATGACCAAGCTGTGCGAGTACGTTGACGTGTGCATCTCCAACGAGGAGGACGCAAAGGACGTGTTCGGCATCGAGGCCGAGGCTACCGATATCTACGGCGGCAAGCTGAATGCTGAGGGCTACAAGAGCGTGGCTAAGCAGCTGGCTGACAAGTTCCACTTCGAGAAGGTCGCTATCACCCTGCGTGAGAGCCACAACGCTTCCGAGAACGGCTGGAGCGCAATGCTGTACGATGTTGCTTCCAATGAGTACTGCTTCTCCAAGAAGTACGAGCTGAAGATCATCGACCGCGTTGGCGGCGGCGACTCCTTCGGCGGCGGCCTGATCTACAGCCTGCTGACCGGCAAGACCACTCAGGAAGCTGTTGAGTTCGCTGTTGCTGCTTCTGCTCTGAAGCACTCCATCGAGGGCGACTACAACATGATGACCGTGTCCGAGGTCGAGAAGCTGGCTGGCGGCGACGGTTCCGGCCGTATCCAGCGCTAATTGCAGGAAGGAGTCCAGAATGGATATCCGCTACTCCTGCAACCAGAAGGATTTCAAGCGCTATACCACTGAGGAAATGCGGGACGAAATGCTCATCACTGGCCTGTACAAGGCCGATGAGGTCGTTGCTGTGTACAGCCATGTGGACCGAATGGTCACGCTGGGCTGCATGCCGGTGCACGAGACCGTGTCCATCGACAAGGGCATCGATGTGTGGGCAAACTTCGGCACCCACTACTTTCTGGAGCGCCGCGAGATCGGCATGTTCAACATCGGCAAGGATTCCACCGGTATCGTGGTGGCCGACGGCGTGAAGTACGAGCTGGGCTACAAGGACTGCCTGTACATCACCAAGGGCACCAAGGAAGTCACCTTTGCTTCCGCCGACCCGGAGCATCCCGCCAAGTTCTACATGGTATCCGCTCCCGCACATTGCTCTTACGAGACCCGTCTGATCAAGATGGCCGATGCAAACCATCGTCCTCTGGGCAGCGTCGAGACCTGCAATAAGCGCACCATCAATCAGTTCATCCACCCGGATGTGCTGAAGACCTGCCAGCTGAGCATGGGTATGACCGAACTGGAATCCGGTTCCAACTGGAACACGATGCCCAGCCACACCCACGAGCGGCGCATGGAAATTTATACCTACTTTGAACTGCCCGAGGGGCAGGTGGTGTTCCACATGTGCGGCGAGCCTACCCAGACCCGCCACATCGTGATGCACAACGAGGATGCTGTCATCAGCCCTTCTTGGAGCATTCACAGCGGCGTAGGCACCTCGAACTATACGTTTATCTGGGCAATGGGCGGCGAGAACATGGAGTTTGACGACATGGACAACATCGCTACCACTGACCTGCGCTAAAAAGCACCATACACAAGCCCCGTACCGGGTCCACCGGTACGGGGCTTTTTGCTAAAAATTTAACTTGAGAAGGAGAAAATCATGGATCTTTCCGCTTTCAACCTGCAGGGCAAGGTGGCTCTGATCACCGGCGGTGCCCACGGCATCGGCTTTTCCATCGCCGAAGGCATGGCCAAGTGCGGTGCCGCCATCTGCTTCAACTGCTCTTCCGAAGCAAGCCTTGAAAAGGGCCTTGCAGCATACAAGGCAGCCGGCATCGACGCACACGGCTATGTGGCCGACGTGTCCGATGAGGACGCTGTGAACGCCATGGTTGCAAAGATCAAGGCCGAGGTCGGCCCTGTGGACATTCTGGTAAACAATGCCGGCCTGATGAAGCGCGTGCCCATGATCGAGATGAGCCACGCCGACTTTATGCGGGTCATCGATGTGCATGTAGGCGGTGCCTTCAACTGCTCCAAGGCCGTTCTTCCGGACATGATGGAAAAGCGTGAGGGCAAGATCATCAACATCTGCTCCATGATGAGCGAGCTGGGCCGCGAGACCGTCTCCGCCTACGCTGCCGCCAAGGGTGCACTGAAGATGCTCACCAAGAACATCGCTTCCGAGTACGGCGAGTACAACATCCAGTGCAACGGCATGGGCCCCGGCTACATTGCCACTGCCCAGACCGCACCCCTGCGGGAGGTGCAGCCGGACGGTAGCCGCCACCCCTTCGACCAGTTCATCACCGCCAAGACCCCCGCAGGCCGCTGGGGTGAGCCGGACGACATGGTGGGCCCCTGCGTGTTCCTTGCAAGCCACGCTTCCGACTTTGTGAACGGTCAGATCCTGTACGCCGACGGCGGCATTCTGGCTTACATCGGCCGCCAGCCCAAGTAAAGCCATTTGGGTGCTGCGCCTTCCTTAATCTTCCGACCAGACAGCTCTGTGCAGGCCAAAGTCTGCATGGAGCTGTTTTTTACGAAGCGGCAAGCAGCCTTTCCTACAAAACTTTGCTTCATGTGAACTCATGTTAAAATGTTCCAATTTCATGTCAAATTGGTAACAGTTCCTGTTTCATCGTTCAAAATGCACATAGGCGTCTTGATTTTTTGTCGAAATTCCCGTATAATCGTCTTCATCATCCATCACATCCTGTTGGTTGATCTGAATACGAAGAAATTTCAAAGGAGTATATTTCACATGAAACTCAAGAACATTGCGATCGTTGCTGCCGCTGCAGCACTGGCTGTTGGCATGACCGCCTGCGGTTCTTCTGCATCCTCCACCGCCGCTTCCTCTTCTGTGGCTTCTTCTGCTGCTGCTTCTTCCGAGGCTGCAAGCTCTGAGGCTGCTTCCAGCGAAGCAGCTGAGCCCACCACCGCTGAGTACACTGTGTACAACACCACCGGTTCTACCGTCACCGAGCTGTACCTGTACGATGCAGGCAGCGACGAGAAGGGTGACAATCTGGCCGGCGAGAACGGTCTGGCTGACGGCGAGAACATCGTCATCACCCGCGACGTGGAGGCCGACAAGCAGTCCGACGTGACCTACATTCTGGAGTTCACCACCGAGGACGGCCAGACCCAGAGCTTTGAGACCCTGCACTACGAGGTCGCTCCCATCTCCCTGCTGAGTGTGGATGCCGCTGCAGGTGCTACCCCCATCGCTTTTACTGCACCGGAAAATTAAAAACTGTTTCATCCTTGCAAAACGGGAAAGTCTGCGGGCTTTCCCGTTTTATTTTTTGCCAAAAGAGGGCTGAGGCTGTCATTTTCCCTTGCAATCACGCCAAAAATCCGCTATCATAGACGCAAATACGTTCCCTTGCGGCATAAAGGGAGTAAAGGAGTGGATTTTCTTATGGCAGAAAAAGAAGTGAAAGGCATCAAAAAGTTTTTTGAAGAGTTCAAGGCCTTTGCCATGCGCGGCAATGTGCTGGATATGGCAGTCGGCGTTGTGATCGGCGGTGCCTTTACCGCCATCGTCAACTCACTGGTGAACGACATCATCAACCCCGCCATCGGCCTGTTTTTCAACGCCGATTTCTCGGACGTCGGCATCCATGTGGGCGATGTGATGATCGGCATTGGTTCCTTCATCAATGCCATCATTAACTTCCTCATCGTAGCATTCGTGCTGTTCGTGGTCATCAAGACCATCAACGCCCTGCACAAGAAGCCTGCTGAGCCGGAAGCTCCCGCAGAGCCCACCACCAAGGTGTGTCCCTACTGCCAGAGCGAGATTTCCATCAAGGCGGTGCGCTGCCCCCACTGCACCAGCAAGCTGGAGGGCTTCCCGGAGATCAACAATTAAATTTTGAATGGCCTCCGCTTTGCTCTGGCCATATTCAGCGGAATCATTTTCTAAATTACAAATCGGGAAAGTCTGCGGACTTTCCCGATTTGTTTTTTCACCCGCGGAGCCGCAAAGGCAAACAGCATAATCAACGCAAAACCTCCCTGCCCGGCCGCAGTCGCTGCGGTTCCAGAGCAGGGAGGTTTTATTTTATCCGGGAAAAATGTGGAAGATCAGTCTAGTGAAGCTTTACTTGACCTTGGTCAGGTCTGCCAGCTTGTGGAAGATCTCGGTGTTGTCGAACACGCCGCCGAACTTCTCCGCACCCACGCCGTTGGCGTAGACGTTCACCATGGCACCGGTGTGGGCGTAGGTGGTATGATCCATGCCGGACTTGTGGTTGATGGTATGGCAGATTGCCATGCTGAAGGGGATATAGGTACCGTACAGCTCATAGTCCTGCTGAGACATGTCCTTCTGGCTGGCAGAGCCGACCTTCAGGGTGCGCTCGTAGGCGGTGCGCAGGTTCTGCACCTCGTAGTCGGTCAGCAGCAGCTTGCCGGCGTTGGCGGCATCCGGGTCGGTGGGCAGGGTCAGGCCGAAGTTTGCCTTCACATCCTGCATGGCAGCTTCAAAAGGAGTCTTGTTGGCGATGTAGTTCTGCACATAGGTAGAATCAAACTTTGCGTAGGACATCTTCTGGTGGGTCAGGTTCGTCAGGAAGGTGTCGTAGTTGGTGGTCTTGTAGCCGATGGCCATACCGCCGGTCTCGTGGTCGGCAGTGACGAGGATCAGGGTATCATTGGGGTGCTTGTTCTGGAACTCCACAGCTGCCTGCACGGCGTTGCTCATCTCCAGCACATCGTGGATGGAAGCAGCGGCATCGTTTGCATGGCAGGCCCAGTCGATCTTACCGCTCTCGGTCATCAGGAAGAAGCCCTTGGGGTTATCCAGCAGCTCGATGCCCTTTTTCACGTAGTCGGTCAGCTGCCACTCGCCTGCAGCGGCGTCCATGGCGTAGTTCATGGCCTTGCCGTCGGCCAGATTTTCGGCAATAATCAGGGTCTTGCCTGCGCCTGCGGTCAGTGCAGCAGCACCCGCCTGCGTGGTGACCACATTGTAGCCAGCCTGAGCAGCCACCTCGTGGTTGTTGGGGCCGGCACCGTCGCCGTTCACCTTCTGGAACTCGCCGCCGGCAAAGTATTCAAAGCCGGAGTTTGCCAGCTCCACGCCGATCTGGTAGTAGTTCTTGCGGGTCTTCTGATGAGCGTAGAAGGCGGCGGGAGTGGCGTGGTCGATATTGACCGAGGAGATGATGCCCACCTTGTAGCCCTTCTGGGCGTGCAGCTTTTCGGCAATGGTCTCATAGGGCACATCGCGGGTCCACGGGCACATATTGATGACACCGCTCTCGGTCTTGTGGCCAGTGGCGATGGAGGTTGCAGTGGAAGCGGAGTCCGGGCAGAAAGAAGTGCTGTCGTAGGTGGTCACGCTGCCCACGGTGGGGAAGCTGGTGAAGCTCAGGTCGGCCTCGGTCACAGCACCGTTGTTGTCCACGGTGCCCTTGTAGAAGCGGGCAGACTGGATCTGAGCAGTGCCCATGCCGTCGCCGATGAACAGGAAGATGTACTTGGGTTTCTGGAACAGGCCCAGCAGGCAGTTCTCCTCGTCGGCTGCGGCATCCGCATCCGGCTGTGCTGCGTTTGCGGCAACGGGTGCAGCAGCCATCATGCCGACGGCAGAAGCAGCTGCGCCAAACTTGAGAAAGCTGCGGCGGGAGATCTTGTTTTCTTTCATGACGTGGTCCTCTCTTTTCATTCAATCAAACATTGCGGGCCTGCCTCAGGCCCCGTTTTTCTTCTTGTGGGAACGCTTTTATTGTAGCGCACCGCCTTGCGGGGAAAAACCATGCCGCCGCAAAGCTTTGGTAAAACCGGTGCGGCTGCATCCGCGCCAACGTAAAAAGCCGGAAAGGGATGTAAAATCCTGCTCAAGTGCCACCACTTTTTCCACAAACGTCTCTGCAAGGGTTGAAAGATGATGGCATTTCATTGTACAATAAGAGGGTAAGTGCTTTTTTACCTTTATATAAATTGAGAGGATTTTATATGGCAGAGATCAAAGTTCTGGCACTGGATCTGGATGGCACCCTGACCAACAGCCAGAAAGAAGTTACACCCCGCACCCGCGCCGCACTGGATGCCGCAATTGCAAAGGGTGTCACCATCGTGCTGGCATCCGGCCGTCCCACCGCGGGCGTGCTGCCGCTGGCAAAGGAACTGGGGCTGGATAAAAAGGGCGGCTGCATCCTTTCTTACAACGGCGGCAAGATCATCGACTGCCGCACCGGCGAGACTTTGTACCAGAAACAGCTGGATGCCCAGTACGTACCCGAGCTGTGCGCCTTTGCCGCCGCACAGAACGTGACCATTATCACCTATAATAAAGAAGGCGTTGTCACCGAGCACCCGGACGACAAATGGGCACTGCGCGAGTGCTTTACCTGCAAGCTGCCCATGACCGGCGTGGACGATCTGGCAAAGTATGTGGATTACCCCATCTGCAAAATGCTCATCACGCTGGACCCAGCCCGCCGGGACGAGGTGTGGGCCGCCGGCAAAAAGCAGTTTGACGGCCGCATCGACCTGTACCCCTCCAGCCCGTTCTTTATTGAAGCCGTGCCGCTGGGCGTTGCCAAGGACGGCAGCCTTGCCGCCCTTTTGGAGCACATGGGCCTTGGCCGCGAAAACCTGATGGCCTGCGGCGACGGCCTGAATGACCGCTCCATGATCGAGTACGCCGGTGTGGGCGTGGCCATGCAGAACGCCGAAGAGCCGGTAAAGGCCGTGGCCGACTATGTGACTGCCGCCGACAACGACCACGACGGTGTGGCCGAGGCTGTAGAGAAGTTTATTTTAAAGTAACGAGAGGAACACAAAACAATGCCGCGCAATCTGGTTTTATTTGATCTGGAATGGAATATCGGCTACCAGCCGTATACCTTTAATTACCATGGCGTGCAGCAGACCTTCCGGGGCGAGATCGTGGAGATCGGTGCCGTGAAGATCGACGAGGATGCCAACGTGCTGGACACCTTTTCCATCCATCTGCGGCCCCGCATCTTCCGTAAGCTGCAGCATCACATTGCTAAAGTCACCGGCCTGACGCAGGCCGATCTGGACAAGGGTGAGCCCATCGTGCAGGGCCTGCGCCGCTTTATGCAGTGGTGCGGCCCGGATGCCGAATTTGCCGAGTGGGGCATGGATGACGTACCGGTGCTCAAGCAGAACCTGTACCTGTGCAACATCGACGAATCAAAGCCCACCGTCTGGTACGACCTGCAGCAGGTGTTCCTGCGGGAGCATCCCCGCAAAGAGGGCGAGGGCATGACGCTGGAAAGCGTCGTCACCCGCTTAGGGCTGCCCATGGAGCGGCAGTTCCACGATGCCCTTTCCGACACGCTGTACACCGCCGATGTCTGCCGGATGCTCGACCTGCGGGCCGGTCTTGCGGCCTACCCCACTGAGGAGGAATCCCTGCGGGCCAGCCTGTGCCCCACCCCCGGCGACTACCGGGATTTTGAGGTCTTCCGCGGCTATGTGGAGCAGTACACCTGGCGCACCGACCCCAAAATTTACATCATGAGCTGCCCGGAGTGCGGCGCACCACTGACTCCGGACGATGTGTGGCTGAAAAAGGGCAGCAACAGCTGGTACACCCTGAGCCAGTGCCCCCACTGCGCCGGCAGCAGCAATGCCGCAGGCAAGGGTGTGTTCCAGCGCTACAAGCTGGCCCGCCGCGACGGCCTGCACTGGAGCTACGCCCGCTGCCTGCAGATCCCGGACGATGCTTCTCTTGCCCGGTGGGAAAAGCAGCGCACCGCCCAGCTGGAGCGTATGAAGGCCCGCGCAGAAAAGCAGGCTGCGGAGTAAAACAGCACCGGCAGCTTCGTAGTATCCCAAGGAAGCTGTGCACAGGGCAAAAAAAATGTCGCTTTGTGTTCATGCTTGTGTCATACAATATGGATATACTACGGATAGAGGAACCTGCGGATGGGAAAGCGCAGGCGGAAGGGATGGATGTGCACAATGAACTTTTGTCTGCGCCAGCTGGGAACGCTGGAGTTCTGGGAAACTCTGCTGGACAGTTTTGGCAACCTTGGCCCCATTGCCCCCATCATGCTGGCCATGGTGGAGTCGTTTTTTCCGCCGCTTCCGCTCATTGCCATTGTGGCGCTGAATGTAGCGGCTCACGGCGGCATTCTGGGTTTTCTGTACAGCTGGGCCGGTGTGGCGCTGGGCGGCAGCATCATGTTCCTGTTCTGGCGGCGGGTGGTCAAGTGCTTCTTCTGGAAGTTTGCCTCCCGCTCGCCCAAGCTGGAAAAGGCTCAGCAGTGGGTGAACCGCTTTGACACTTCGTCGCTGTTCATGCTCGCGCTGCTGCCCTTCGCGCCAAGCTCCTTTATGCATCTGGCCTTTGGCATCTCGGACTTTGACGAAAAGCGCTATCTCATTACCATGCTGCTGGGCAAAGGCGTGATGATTGCCATGATGGCAGTGTTTGGGCAGTCGCTGGTCAGTTCCATGAAGAACCCGTTGTATCTGGTGCTGGCCGTTCTGCTGTGGGGCGGGATGTACTGGGTGAGCAAACAGTTCTGCAAAAAACACAATCTGGAATAATAATTTAGAATGCCCTCCGCTTCGCTCTGGGCATATTTAGCGGAAAAATATTTTTATAATAGGGCAACAGCAGACAGCCTGCGGGCTGTCTGCTGTTGCATTTTCACAGTAATGGCCCAAAAGGTAAACTCCATCTGTTGCGCTTATTTCCTTCGGAAATGACCGCGCAACCGGAAAATATGCCGCTTGCAACTACGGCCCCTTCCGTGAAAAAGCAAACCAGCCAAGCCCGCAGGCTTGGCTGGTTTGCAATATAAAAAATAATATTTCATTATTTTATGCCCAGAGCAAAGCGGAGGGCATTTAAAATCGTTTCCTTCCCCTTGACATTCACTTTGACTGCTGTATAATATGTATGCTATCAAACAGTTTTATTTGAAACTGTTTGATGCCAAAACAACCATGAAGGACAAAACCATGATGTGTGACGAAACCAAAAACGAGTGCTGCAATCACGCCGATCCCCCTTGGGAAGGCCCACAGGTCATCCCGGCGCAGATCCGCCGGGTGGACAACCTGATCTTCCGCAAGATCAACCAGTTTGCCCGCGAAAATGACGTGGAGCAGGCCACCCCCATGCACGGGTGGATCATTGGGTATCTCTACCGCCACCGGGACACCCCCGTGTTCCAGCGGGACATTGAGCGGGAGTTCTCTATCACCCGCTCCACCGTGACCAACATCCTGCAGTTGATGGAGCGCAAGGGCTATATTGAGCGGCGCAGCGTGCCGCAGGACGCCCGGCTCAAGCAGCTGGTGCTCACCGAAGAGGGCATCTGCTTCCACGAAAAGACGATGCTCTGCTTCCACCAGACCGACGACTATGTGGCTGGGCTGCTGACAGCGGAGGAAAATACCGAGCTGCTGCGGCTGCTGAACAAGCTGCGGGATGCACTGCAGTGATGCAAAAGGGCGGTGTGCCGGTAGCTTTCTCCTCAGACACGAATCGGGCCATTCCATCGCCCGCCCTATTGCCCTTCGGGCAACAGGGTCCCACCCCAGCGGACGGTCTTCGGAGAAACTCCCGGCCCACCGCCCCGGAAAGATGCATATATCCCGTGCAATCTACCGAAAAAGTGTTCGTTAAATTAGTAATTATGAACATTTTTTGAAACGTCTTGACAATTAAAATGTTTTGTATAAAATTGTTCTGTACCAAACAAATAAAAAGTAACAGGAGGTAACTCAGATGATCAAAAAGTTAGTGTCACATCTGGGCGAGTATAAACGCGCCGCAGTCCTGACACCGCTCTTTGCCGCTCTGGAAGCCGTGATGGATGTGCTTTTGCCCACCATCATGGCCTTTATCATCGATCAGGGCATTGAAAAGGGCGATATGAACGCCATCCTCAAGTACGGCCTGCTCACCTTTCTGGTGGCTGTGGTCGCGCTGGCGCTGGGCGTTCTGGCCGGCAAATACGCCGCCGAGGCATCCACCGGCTTTGCCGGCAACCTGCGCGATGCCATGTATGAGAACATCCAGCATTATTCTTTTTCCAACATTGATAAGTTCTCCACCGCAGGCCTTGTCACCCGTATGACCACCGACGTGACCAACGTACAGAACGCATTCCAGATGATCGAGCGCATGTGCGTGCGCGCCCCGGTGCATCTGGTGTTCGCCCTGTTCATGGCCGTGATGATCGGCGGCCCGCTGTCGCTGATCTTCGTGGTGGCTGTGGTCTTTCTGGTGGCGGTGCTGGCAGGCATCATGGTGCCCACCTTCCACATCTTTGACCGGGTGTTTAAAAACTACGATGCCCTGAACGCTTCCGTGCAGGAAAACGTCTCCGCCATCCGCGTAGTGAAGAGCTTTGTGCGCGAGGGCTTTGAGAACGAGAAGTACACCAAAGCCTGCCAGAGCCTGTACGACCAGTTTGTGAACGCTGAGAGCCGCCTGAGCTTCAATAACCCTGCCATGCTCACCGCCGTTTACGGCTGCAACATCGCCCTGAGCTGGCTGGGTGCCAAGTACGTTCTGCATGGTGCCATCACCACCGGCCAGCTGAACGCTCTGTTCGGCTACATCATGAACATCCTCATGGCCCTGATGATGCTGAGCATGGCCTTTGTCATGATCTCCATGTCTGCCGCTTCCGCAAAGCGTATTGTGGAAGTGCTGGACGAGACCACCGACCTGCCCCCCGCAAAGCAGCCGGTGCAGCAGGTGAAGGACGGCGGCATCGAGTTCGAGCATGTCACCTTCAAGTATAAGCACGGCAGCGGCCAGCCGGTGCTGAATGATATCACCTTCAGCATCAAGCCCGGTGAGACCTTAGGTATCATCGGCGGCACCGGCAGCGCAAAATCCAGCCTTGTGCAGCTGATCCCCCGCCTGTATGATGCCGAGAGCGGCACCGTGCGCGTGGGCGGCGTGGATGTGCGCGACTACAACCTCGACGTGCTGCGCCGCGAGGTGTCCATGGTGCTGCAGAAGAACGTGCTGTTCAGCGGCACCATTCTCGATAACCTGCGCTGGGGCGATGAGAACGCCAGCGAGGAAGAGTGCATCCGTGTGGCAAAGCTTGCCTGCGCCGATGAGTTCATCGAGCGCTTCCCGGACAAATACAATACATGGATCGAGCAGGGCGGCTCCAACGTGTCCGGCGGCCAGAAGCAGCGCCTGACCATCGCCCGCGCCCTGCTGCGCAAGCCCAAGGTTCTGATTTTGGACGACTCCACCAGCGCCGTGGATACCGCTACTGATGCCAAGATCCGCAAGGCATTCCGGGAGGAGATCCCCGGCACCACCAAGATCATCATTGCACAGCGCATTTCCTCGGTGCAGGACGCCGACCGCATCCTTGTGCTGGATAACGGTAAGATCGATGGTCTGGGCACCCACGAAGAGCTGCTCAAGACCAACGCCATCTATCAGGAAGTTTACAACAGCCAGACCCAGGGCGGCGGCGACTTTGACAAACAGGGAGGTGAACAGTAATGGCTCAGGCAAAAGAAGTTCGCGGCCCCGGCCCCCGCATGGGCGGCCCTCGGCCCAAAGTGGAAAACCCGGGCAAGCTGCTGAAGCGCATCATGGATGAGGTATTCCGGCACTATCTGCCCCATTGCATCCTTGTACTTGTCTGCATCGTGGTCAGCGCGCTGGCAAACGTACAGGCCAGTCTGTTCTTAAAGACCCTGATGGACGATTACATCGTACCCATGACCCAGCAGCAGGATCCGGATTTTGCCCCGCTGGCTGCGGCTCTGCTGCGGGTAGGCATCATCTACGTTATCGGCATTCTGGCAGCGTGGGGCAACGCCCGCATCATGGTCAACGTGACGCAGGGCACCCTGCGCAACCTGCGCACCCAGCTGTTCACCCACATGGAGAGCCTGCCCATCAAGTATTTTGACCAGCATCCCCATGGCGACATCATGTCCGTGTACACCAACGACGTGGATACCCTGCGCCAGATGCTCAGCCAGAGCATCCCGCAGCTGGTGTCCAGCGCCATTACCATTGTTTCGGTGTTCTTCAGCATGTGCATGCTCAGCTGGCAGCTGACGATCGTTACCATGCTGATGGTGGCGCTGATGATGTTCTTCTCCAAAAAGATCACCCAGCAGTCCGGCAAATACTTCATCCAGCAGCAGCGGGATCTGGGCAAGTTGAACGGCTACATCGAAGAGATGATGGAGGGCCAGAAGGTCGTCAAGGTGTTCACCCACGAACAGAAGGCGCTGGACGGTTTCCGCCAGCTGAACGACCAGCTGAAGGACAGCGCCAACAAAGCCAACAGCTTTGCCAACATCATGATGCCGGTCAACGCCCAGCTGGGCAACATCAGCTATGCCGTCTGCGCGCTGGCAGGCGCAGCCATGGCCGTGAGCGGCATGGGCGGCACGACCCTTGGCACGGTGGTGGCTTTCCTGAGCCTGAACAAGGGCTTCAACATGCCCATCAGTCAGGTGTCCATGCAGGCCAACAGCATCATCATGGCTCTGGCCGGTGCCGAGCGTATCTTCAAGATGATGGACGAAGAGAGCGAGACCGACGAGGGCTATGTCACGCTGGTCAACGCCAAGTATGACCGCGACGATAACCTTGTGGAAGCCACCGAGCGCACCGGCATCTGGGCATGGAAGCACCCGCACCACGACGGCACTACCACCTACCACAAGCTGGAAGGCAGCATCACCTTTACCGATGTAGACTTTGGCTATGTGCCGGAAAAAACCGTCCTGCACGATATCAACCTGTATGGCCTTCCGGGCCAGAAGATCGCCTTTGTCGGCTCTACCGGTGCCGGTAAGACCACCATCACCAACCTCATCAACCGGTTCTACGACATTCAGGACGGCAAGATCCGCTACGACGGCATCAACATCCACAAGATCAAAAAGGCCGATCTGCGCCGTTCTCTGGGCATCGTGCTGCAGGACACCCATCTGTTCACCGGCACGGTGATGGAGAACATCCGCTACGGCCGGCTGGATGCCACCGATGAAGAGTGCATCGCCGCCGCCCGCCTTGCCAACGCGGATGGCTTCATCAAGCGCCTGCCGGAAGGCTACAACACCATGCTCACCGGCGATGGTGCCAACCTCTCGCAGGGCCAGCGCCAGCTGCTGGCCATCGCCCGTGCCGCCGTGGCAGATCCCCCGGTGCTGATCCTGGACGAGGCCACCTCCTCCATCGATACCCGCACCGAAGCGCTGGTGCAGCGCGGCATGGACGGCCTGATGTACGGCCGCACCAGCTTTGTCATTGCGCACCGCCTGTCCACCGTCCGCAATGCAGACTGCATCGTGGTGCTGGAGCAGGGCCGCATCATCGAGCGCGGCAGCCACGACGAGCTGATTGCCAAGAAGGGCAAGTATTACCAGCTGTACACCGGCAACCTTGCCGAAAACTAAGCGTTTTTCTACCTCCTCAATGAAAAAGCGACAGCGTGCATCAAATTGCGCGCTGCCGCTTTTTGTGTTATACTGGCTCTGCGGCCCTTCTCCGATCCCCCTGTCGCGGAAAGGAGGTGGTAAACATGCCTAGCTTTATCGCGTTTTTTCAGACTGTCGCAGCAGAGGTAGTAGCCTACTATTTATGCAAGTGGCTTGACAGCCTGTTCTTCAAGGGCAGCAAGCACTAATGAAAAGAAGCACCCCGGTACTGGTTCTACCGGGGTGCTTCGATTTTTACGTGGTAAACACGTTCGGCCTTATCGCGTTGCCTACCCTTATTATACGCACTTTCACTCAAAAGTCAAGAGGTTTCCAATCTGTTTTTCTACCATGTTACGTCAGAATTTTTTATGCTTTACAAGGCTTTGCCGTTGGTTTATACTGAAAGCTGAATGATTCTATCAAATTGAGGAGTTTTGCATCGTGGTTTCGGAGAGCACACTTACCTTGGATATCCTGCCGCTTTCGGCAGACACAGCCCGGCTGGTGCGGGTGTACGGCACAGAGCCGTGTATCGCGCTGCCCGGCACCCTGCCAGCACCGGAGGGCGGCAGCTTTGCTGTTACCGAACTGGGCGACTACTGCTTTTCCGAAAAGCCGCGCAGCCTGCCTGCGGCAGACAAGACCTGCCGCTACGAGGCGGCCCCGGACGGCACGGCGCGGCTGATTCGGGCCTTTGGGCAGACGGTAGACGGCACCTGCCGCCGGTACGACTTCGACTTTGACGCGCCCGCTGCCGGTTCGGATGCAGACGATCTGCACCCGGTGTGTGGGAACTTTCTCGAAGAGCTGACCCTGCCGGACAGCTTACAGGTCGTCGGCAGCTGCGCATTCTACAACTGCCGCAAGCTTCGTCTGCTCACCGTGGGCACGGGCAGCCTGACCATGGGCAGCGATGTGTTTTTGAACTGCTTCGCGCTGGAGACCATCCGGGTGCAGGCCGCGCCCGGGGACTCCACCGGTCTGTTTGCCCTCGTGAACAACATCACCGAGGCCGTGCGGGCGGAGTTCCGGCCTGCCGGTGCCGCCGCGCCGCTGGCGGCGCTCTGGTATCCCGCCTACTGGGAGGATATCGAGGAGACCCCCGCCCACATCCTTCTGCACACCTTTTCCGGCCAAGGATATCATTACCGGCAGTGTTTTTTAGAGAACAAATTCCTCCCCGCAGAATACGACGCGATCTTCCCGCAGGGCCACGATGCCGACGATGCCAATGTGATGGCAATGCTCTGCTTTGACCGGCTGCGGTATCCGTGGCAGCTGACCGAAGCCGCTGCCGGGCACTACCGGGCATTTCTGGCAGCCAACACCGACCGGGTGCTGGCCCGCCTGCTGAAGGCGCAGGACAATGATGCCGTGCGTGCACTCATTGCGCTGGATGTGCTGGACAAAGACGGCTTTGCCGAAGCTTCAGCCCTTGCCGCCAAGGCTGGGAACGCCGCTGCCGCCGCTCTGCTGGCGGATGCGGAGCACAAAAAGTATGCTCCTCAGCCCAAAAAGCAGCGGTACGATTTTGATTTTTAAACAGCAGAAAACTCCTTCCGTCGCACTTCGTGCGCCAGCTCCCTCTAAGAGGGAGCCTTTGGCAGTAAGGGTAAGCTTCCGGTTTCGCCAGAGACCCCATCCCTGAGGGGGCTGGCATCGCGCAGCGATGACTGGGGGAGTTTGCAGCGAGGCTGAGAGGGTTCTAAGTGAGGTGACACTTTTGCCCCAAACGATCCAAAAAGAAAAATTTTTTGACCCGCGCAAGCCGTTCCAGTCCCAGCGGCCGGAGACCCACGAGGAGTGGCAGGCACGCATGGGCGGCGAGGTGCTGGCGGTGGTGCGCAGCGGGCTGTATCTGGACTTCCGCTTTCTGGATATGGCGCTCAGTGCCTTGTCCCCCGCCCCGGACGAGCGCTGCCGGGTGCTGGCTACGGACGGTCAGGTCCTGTTTTATCAGCCCAGCCACCTGCTGCGGCTCTATCAGGACAACCCAAAATATCTCAACCGGTTGTATCTGCACACCATATTCCACTGCGTATTCCGGCATTTGTGGCTGAAAGGCCGCCGGGAGCCGCAGCTGTGGAGCCTTGCCTGTGATATCGCAGTGGAAAACGTTATCGACAGCCTGAACCGCACCAGCGTCAAGCGCCCGCTGACCTATGTGCGCCAGAACGCCTATCAGCAGATCACCGCAGAGGAAACCGTGGTGGCAGCCGCGCCGGTGTATCGGTGGCTCACCCGGCAGACACCCGGTGTGCTGCGCCAGCTGGAGCGGGAGTTCGTGACCGACGACCACCGTCTGTGGCCGAAGGATGCGCCTGACCAGCCCCAGCAGATGCCCACGCCGCTGCCCCAGAAAACGTGGCAGAAGATCGGGGAGCGGATGCAGACAGAGCTGGACCTGCGGGATAAGGAAGCCGGGGACGGTGCCGATGCTCTGAAGCAGCAGGTAAAAGCCGCCAACCGCAGCCGCCGCAGCTACCGGGACTTTCTGCGCCGGTTCTGCGTGCTGCGGGAGGAAGTCAAGCTGGACCCGGACGAGTTCGACCTGAACTTCTACACCTACGGCCTTTCGGTGTACGGAAACCTGCCCCTCATCGAGCCTCTGGAAAGCCGGGAGAGCAAAAAGATCGAGGAGCTGGCCCTTGTCATCGACACCAGCTACTCCACCTCCGGTGAACTGGTGCGGGCGTTCCTTGCGGAGACCTACACTCTGCTGAAAGGACAGGAGAACTTTTTCCACCGGATGAACCTGCACCTGATCCAGGCCGATAACGCCATCCGGCAGGATATCCTGATCCACAATGAGGACGAGCTGATCCACGCCATGAACCATTTTGAGCTGAGGGGCGGCGGCGGAACGGACTTCCGCCCGGCCTTTGAATACGTGAACCAGCTGTGCGCCGAGAAGAAGTTCTCGAACCTGCGGGGCCTTTTGTACTTCACCGACGGCATGGGCACCTACCCCGCCAAGCGCCCGGCCTACGACACCGCTTTTCTGTTTCTGGGGGAGCGGTTCGACGATGCCAATGTACCGCCGTGGGCCATGAAGGTGGTTCTGGATGAAGAAGAATTTACCGGTGCAGCAGCCCGCCCGCAAAGCACCCTTGCCGACGCGCTGGCCGAAGAGGACGACCTGTACCGTGACCTGAACAATTCGTGAGGGAATTTGTTATGAATATCAAACGAGCCAAAGAAGAAATTGAACACACCGTAAAAGCCTACCTTGCCAAGGATGCCTTGGGCGAATACGCCATCCCGGCCATCCGGCAGCGTCCCATTCTGCTCATGGGGCCTCCGGGCATTGGCAAGACGCAGGTGATGGAGCAGGTAGCCCGGGAGTGCGGCGTGGCTCTGGTGGCCTACACCATCACCCACCACACCCGCCAGAGCGCCGTGGGCCTGCCCTTCATCCGCCAGCGCAACTACGGCGGCAAAGATGTCTCCGTGACCGAATACACCATGAGCGAGATCATTGCCAGCATCTACGCCAAGATGGAGGCCACCGGCCTCTCCGAGGGCATTCTGTTCATCGACGAGATCAACTGTGTGTCGGAAACGCTGGCCCCCACCATGCTGCAATTTTTGCAATGCAAGACCTTTGGCAATCAGGCCGTGCCTGCGGGCTGGGTGATCGTGGCGGCAGGCAACCCACCGGAATATAACAAATCTGTGCGCGACTTTGATATCGTTACGCTGGACCGCGTGCGCCGCATGGACATTGAGCCCGACCTGCCCGTGTGGAAGGACTATGCCCGCGCTGCCCACATCCACAGCGCCATTTTGAGCTATCTGGAGCTGCACCCGCAGAACTTCTACCAGATCAACGCCGATGTGGACGGCACCCAGTTCGTGACCGCCCGCGGCTGGGAGGATCTTTCCAATCTGCTGGACACCTACGAAACACTGGGTCTGCAGGCCGATGAAGACCTGATCCGCGAGTACATCCAGCACCCGAAGATCGCAGAGGACTTCTCCGCCTACCTCGACCTTTACTATAAGTACCGCGACGACTACGGCGTAGAGGAGATCTTGGCCGGACAGGCAAAGCCCGCCGTGTTCGCACGGCTGCTGCAGGCCCCCTTCGACGAGCGGCTTTCGCTGGTCAGCCTGATCCTTGCAGGCCTCGGCACCCGGTTCACGGCCTCCCGTCAGGCAGATGCAGTGGCCGACAGCTGCTATGCCTTTCTGCGGGAGACCAAAAAAGCCCTTGCCACCGTTCCGGAGGATATCCCGGACGGCTCGGCAGAAATGTTCCACCAGCAGATCATGGATCACGACACCGAAACACAGCAAAAGCGTGCCGCCGGGCTGCTGAGCAAAGATGCTCTGACCACCCGCCTGCAGGTGCTGGCCGTGCTGCGCGGCTGGGAGGGCGAACTGCGCCGTGCCAACGCCGCCGGTACACAGGAAGCCTTCGACCTGCTGCGCGGGCAGTTCCAGTCCCTTGCCGATGAGCGCGAAAAGGCCCAGCAGACCGCCAGCGCCGCGCTGGAAGCCGCTTTCGACTTTATGGAACAGGCCTTTGCCGAAAGCCAGGAGATGGTGGTGTTCGTCACCGAGCTGACGGTGAACCCGGTGTCCCACGCCTTCCTCACCGAGAACGGCTGCGAACGCTACTTCAAGTACAACAAAGACCTGCTGCTGGACCACCGCAAAGCTGCTCTGCAGCAGGAGCTTTCAGCGGAACAGCGCCGTCATGGCGGGGTGTGAGCCATGCTGGAAAATATTCTGTTCAGCATGAACAGCACCATGCCGCTGTTCTTTATCATGCTGCTGGGCTATGTGCTGCACCGCACCGGTTTTCTGAGCGATGCGTTCGTGGCCGGGGCCAACAAGTTCGTGTTTTATGTGGCACTGCCGGTGCAGCTGTTCCGCGACCTTGGCAAAAACGATGTCCGCGCCACCTTCGATGGTCGGTATGTGCTGTTCTGCTTTGCGGTCACACTGGCGTGCATCCTTGTGATCTGGGCGCTGGCAAAGCTGTTTTTAAAGGGCACCGGCCTTGTGGGCGAGTTCGTTCAGGTGTGTTACCGCTCGTCGGCTGCCATCCTCGGCTCGGCTTTTCTGCAGAGCATCTACGGCGATGCCAGCATGTCCAGCCTGATGATCCTTGGCAGTGTGCCGCTGTATAACATCATGGCAGTGGTCATTTTGATGCTGGAAGCGCCCACTGCGCAGGCTCAGACCGGCAATATGGCTGAAAAGCTCAAAAAGAGTGTGAAAGGCATCCTGACGAACCCCATCCTTCTGGGCATTGCAGCGGGCTTTGCGTGGAGCATGCTGCACATTTCCATGCCTGCCATGCTGGATAAGGCCCTTTCCAATGTGGCCGGTCTGACCAGCCCTCTGGCCCTGCTTGCCATTGGTGCAGGCTTCAAGGGCAAAAAAGCTCTGGGATACCTCAAGCCTACCGCTGTGGCTACTGTGGTCAAGCTGATGGTGCTGCCTGCGCTGTTCCTGCCGCTGGCTGTGCGCTTTGGCTTTACCGACGAAAAGCTGGTGGCCCTGCTGGTGATGCTGGGCAGCATCACCACCCCGGCGTGCTACGTTATGGCAAAGCAGATGGGCCACGAAGGTGTGCTTACCGGCAGCGTGTGCGTTACCACTACCCTGTTCAGCGCATTCAGCCTGACCTTCTGGCTGTTCGTGCTGCGGAGCCTCGGATATATTTTATAACATCTTTTGCATAGCACAACAGCGGACGGCCTGCAGGCTGTCCGCTGTTTGCTTTTCAGATGTTGCTTGGGGGATCAGGCCGCACCGAAGGGATGCAGCTTCTGCCCTTTATTCTGTCATTTCCAGTTCAGAGATCCATTCCCGCACGCGGTCCGGGCGGTTTGTGACGATGGCATCCGGCTGCAGGGGCCAAAGGTCTTTCACGGCCTGTTCCCCGTCCACCGTCCAGTATGCCGCCTTGATGCCCAGATCATGCAGCTTCTGCACCATGCTGGGCTGCTGGTAAGCGGTGTGATATTCACAGCTCACCCAGTCCGGCTTGAAGTCCAGCGTCTGCACATACTTTACCGGGTCCCGCTGTTCCAGCAGGCGCTGGGCTACCTCTACCAGACTCTTGCCCGGAAAGTTCGCCTGCAGCATACTGATCTGATTGCCCATCCAGCGCAGGGCCCAGCTGCAGTTTTCGTCATCCACATTTTCCACCGACAGCGGCGGCAGCTGTGGAAAATCATCCTCTTCCAGCCCGTTCTGCAGGCCAAGCATTTCCCATGTGCTAGTGGGCAGCGCCATGGTCTCCAACGCACCGTAGACCAGCACGCCCACCTTCAGCTCCGGCATCAGCTGCTTTGCCTGCCGCAGCAGGTCGTGGTTGAACGAGATCACCACCAGCCGGTCGGTAATGTTTGCTGCACGCACCTCCTCGATCACGCGGGGGACAAAATCCGGGTCGTCATCGATGGTGGCCTTCATTTCCAGCTGAACGATGGTACCTTCCATTTCCCTGCACAGAGCCAGTGCCTCCTGCAGGGTAGCGATCCTCTCGTTCTGATAGTTCACATCCTTCCAGCTGCCAAAGTCCAGCGCCTTCAGCTCGCCCTCGGTCATGTCGTAGATCTGGCCACGCATATCGGTGTGCCAGTCAATGACAAAATCGTGGTGGATCACCAGCTTTTTATCGCTGGTCTGCTGTACGTCCATTTCCACGCCGTCCGCGCCGATCTCCATCGCCTTGCGGAACGCAGAAAGGGTATTTTCCGGCGCAAGATAGGACGCGCCGCGGTGTGCAATGATCTCAGGTGTCATAAATTCCAATTCTTTCTCACAAATTTATTTTTTCGCAAATTTCAGGCAAGGTCGGTGCCATTTGAAGCAATGACCTTTTTGTACCAGTAGAAGCTGTCCTTGCGGCTGCGGGCCAGTGTGCCGTTGCCGTCGTTGTCCTTATCCACATAGATAAAGCCGTAGCGCTTTTTCATCTCACCGGTGGATGCGCTCACAAGGTCGATAGGACCCCATGTGGTGTAGCCCATCAGCGGCAGGCCGTCCTCGTTGACGGCCTTTTCCATCTGCTCGATGTGGGCGCGCAGATAATCGATGCGGTAGCTGTCGTGGATGGAGCCGTCCGCTTCCACGGTATCCACCGCGCCAAGGCCGTTCTCCACAATGAACATGGGCTTTTCGTACCGGTCGTAGATGGTGTTCAACGTCACGCGCAGGCCCACCGGGTCGATGGCCCAGCCCCACTCGCTGGCCTTGAGGTACGGGTTCTTCACGGCTTCCAGCACCGCATTGCCGTCGGCCTTTTCTTCTGCCAGGATCTCCTGATCCGTGGTGATGCAGCGGCTGGAATAGTAGCTGAAGGAGACAAAATCCACGGTGCCTTCTTTCAGAACCTGCTCATCGCCCGGCTCGGTGTGTAGGGTGATGCCGGCCTTCTCCATCCGCTTTTTTGCCCACACCGGGTAGGCTCCCCGGGCCTGCACATCGGTAAAGAAGTAGTTGTCGCGGTCCGCTTCCTGCGCGGCACGGATATCCTCCGGTGCACAGGTGCGCGGGTAATACTGGCCTGCCGCCAGCATACAGCCCACCATGGCACCGGGCATCTTTTCATGGGCCAGCTTGACCGCCTTTGCGCTGGCCACCAGTTCATGATATGCCGCCTGATACTCCACCTGCTGCACATTCTCGCCCGGATAGAACACTAGCCCCGCGCCGGTAAAGGGCAGATGCAGCAGCATGTTGATCTCGTTGAAGGTGAGCCAGTATTTCACCTTCCCCTTGTAGCGGTCAAACAGCACTTCACAGTAGTGCACATAGGCATCCACCATGCGGCGGTCTTTCCAGCCGCCATACTTTTTTATGAGGGCAATGGGGGTATCGAAGTGGCAGATGGTCACAAGCGGTTCAATGCCGTATTTGTGGCACTCATCAAACACATCCTCATAGAACTTCAAGCCCTCTTCATTGGGCTTGGCATCGTCGCCGTTCGGCAGGATGCGGGTCCATGCGATGGACAGCCGGAAGCACTTGAAACCCATCTCGGCAAAGAGGGCGATGTCCTCTTTATAATGGTGATACAGGTCAATGGCTTCATGGCTGGGATAATAGTGCTTGTCGTCGCACTCCAGCATTTCCAGCCGACCCAGCGCCACCGGGAAGCGGTCCGGGCCAAACGGGGTCACATCCACGGTGGCAAGGCCCTTGCCGCCTGCCTGCCATGCGCCCTCGCACTGGTTGGCAGCGGTGGCACCGCCCCACAGAAAATCTTTGGGAAAACTGCCCATATGTAAACCCTCCCTATTTTAATTTGTTGATTATAAGATACCGCACAATCGCCGGAATGTCCATGCCTACATTTTACAAAAAGGTGCTTCATTGTTGTGAAAGTACGACTTTTATCGTCAAATCGCCGAATTTTGATTCTATTTTTCGTACATTTTTCACGAGAAAAATGCAAAAACGGCCTGATTTTCCTTTCATTCTGTTTCTTTCAAACTGTCCGCAGACATGGTACAATAATCAGGTAAGATACACCGCCGCTTTTTCGGCATTGGAAAATGGAGTGTTTGATTATGACTGAGTTCAAGCCCATTAAAGAAGGCAAGGTTCGTGAGATCTATGATAACGGTAACAGCCTCATCATGGTTGCTACCGACCGCATTTCCGCGTTTGATGTCATCCTGAAAAACAAGGTCACCAAAAAGGGCACCGTTCTGACCCAGATGAGCAAGTTCTGGTTCGATTACACCCGCGATCTGCTGCCCAACCATATGCTGAGCGTGGACGTGAAGGATATGCCGGAGTTCTTCCAGCAGCCCCAGTTCGACGGCAACAGCATGATGTGCCGTAAGCTGACCATGCTGCCCATTGAGTGCATCGTGCGCGGCTACATCACCGGCAGCGGCTGGGCCAGCTACCAGAAGACCGGCAAGGTGTGCGGCATCCAGCTGCCGGAAGGCCTGAAGGAGTCCGACAAGCTGCCCGAGCCTATCTACACTCCCTCCACCAAGGCCGAGATCGGCGACCACGACGAGAACATCTCCTACGAAAAGAGCATCGAGGTGCTGGAAAAGCAGTTCCCCGGCCACGGCGAGGAGTACGCCACCAAGCTGCGCGACTACACCATTGCCCTGTATAAGAAGTGTGCTGAATATGCGCTCTCCCGCGGCATCATCATTGCCGACACCAAGTTTGAGTTTGGTCTGGATGAGAACGGCAACGTGGTGCTGGGCGACGAAATGCTCACCCCGGATTCCTCCCGCTTCTGGCCGCTGGAAGGCTACGAGCCGGGCCACAGCCAGCCTTCCTTCGATAAGCAGTTCGTGCGCGACTGGCTCAAGGCCAACCCCGACAGCAACTACGACCTGCCGCAGGACGTGATTGACAAGACCATTGCCAAGTATCTGGAGGCCTACGAGCTGCTCACCGGCAAAAAGCTGTAAATTTTACGATAAAACGAATCCCGGCAGATGCTTGACAGCTCTGCCGGGATTCGCTATAATGTCTATAGAAAGGGCACTGCGACAAGCGGTTGGCCCCAGTTCAAGGTTTACAGTTTTTGAGAACCGTCACCGTGCCGGGTGGCGGTTCTTACTTTTTCACGCGAATGGTGAATGTCAATCCAAACAAGTGGAATGTCAAAGTAATTGGCATGTACTCACCTCCTTTCGGAAGTGAGGGCCGAACCGCCTGCCGTTGTTTGCAGTGCCCCGCCGCCTTTCAGCAGCAGAGATAGCATAACATAGTTTTCGGCTGATTTCAACAAAAAAATGCTTCCGTGCGCCGCACGGAAGCATTTTTTGTTTCACTCGCTCAGCTCCGCGCTTTCCTCGGAAAAAGCTTCGGACTCTGCCGTTTCTTCGTTTTCTTCGTCCAGCAGATACTGCACCTCGGTCTGCTTTGCCATCTGGTCAGCCGTCCAGTCCAGCTGTGCGATGCCTTCCAGTTCCAGCGTGTACTGCTCCACATTCTGCAGGCTGCCGGAGGCAAGACTCTGGCCCGGGTCGTTCTCCGGCGACCATGTAATGCGCAGCTCATCCGGCTGTGCGCTGCACTGCTGCACGGCATCGGTCACGCTGCGGCAGTCCTGCGCAAAGGCCTGTACGCTGTCATAGCCGCCAAACAGCTCCACAGTCAGGCTCAGATAGCCGTTTCCGGCATTCACATCCCGCAGCGTTTTCGCCTCACTGCTGTACAGGTAGGCGTTTCCGCTGATATTCTTCACACGGATATCCGGGGCTGTTTGTTTGATCTTGTCATAGGCTTCTGTCGTATATTCCTGCCCCAGCTTCATGCTTGCCTGATTCCGCTCCGGGCCGAGTTCATCCCACACCACCGGCAGCAGCGAAAGGCCAAAGCACCCGGCCATGAGCACAAGGCAGATCAGCACCGACCAGAAATCGTACTTCCAGCGCCCCGGGCGGGCGGCAAAAAAGAGCACCTCGCCGCCCAGCAGGATCAGCCCTGCCGCCGGGGCGATCTTGAGCGCCAGCTGCCAGTCAAAGCCCGGCACAAAATAGGCAAGCAGAAAGAAGATGCCCGCTGCGATCAGGCATACGCCCAGCGTAAAGCTGCCCACCCGGCGCAGCGGCTGCGGTTTTGCAGGCTGCGGTGCTTCACCGGTCAGCGGCGCATCATTTCTCGTCTCGTCCATCGTCGGCATCCTCCGTCTCATCGTCCGGGGTCACGGGCTTGCCCAGCAGAGCCGAGAGCTTGGGCATGGCAAAGCCCCTTGCTTCCGGCTCTGCCTGCGCATCCTGTGCAGTATACTCGGTAAAATCTTCATCTTCGGCATCGTTCTGCGGCTTCTGCTTTCTGCCCTTGGGGCCGCGCACCAGCCATGCACCGCAGATGATCAGGGCCACGCACACCACCACCTCCGGCAGCTGATCCATCATCAGGTAAAGTGCGCGGAAGAAAGGGCGGCTCTGGCCCCAGCGCCACACGATATCCCCCAGCGTGTTCATAAGGATGTTCTGGTAGGCCACCAGCGCGCCCAGCGCGATCAGGCCCCAGCCCAGCAGCTTGTGGCTGTCCAGCATGAACTGTTCCATGCGCTGGTCGTGCCAGTTGATGTGCACCAGATAATCGTCCTGCGGGGCGGTGCCTGCGCCGATCTGCGCCCGGAGATTGAAGGTGTCAAAGAAGCTGTACATCCACACAATGGGCATGGCTACATACAAAACTCCCAGCAGAGTTCCCGCACCAAAGGCCACGCAGAACATCGTAATGAGCGAAAGGCCGCGCTTCATGTAGCCCTGATACATCTGGCCTGCGCCCGGGCAAAAGGCGAAGAGGAAGGTCAGGATTCCGTTTTTCATCATAATCGATCTCCTTATTTTGTTTGATCTGCAAGTGGCGAATTTTTGTATTTTTCTGCTGCAGGGCCGCCGGCTCCGAACAGCAGGTCATTGAGTGCTTTTGCCAGCGAAGCCTGCTGCTTCGGCTTGTCGTCGTCCATTGGCTTTCCCAGTATTTCCGGCTGGGCGGACGGTCGGCCATCTTCCACCGGCTTGCCCAGCTGCAAGGCTTCTTCGGTCTGGCTCTGGCTGGTCTCCGGTGTCCATGTGTGCAGCTCCTGCCGGAAATTCAGCAGCTGGTCTATGGTGCCGGAGCGCCACATGGTAAAGGCCAGCACCGCCGCCACACCGGCCACTGCGGCACGGCCCCATGTGTTCTGCATCAGCCGCACCCAAATGGTGGCCATCACCGCCTTGTGCGCGGAGTGCGGCGGCGTTTCCAGCGCATCTGCCGTCAGCAGAGCGGTGTAGCGGTCCATGCATTTATCGCAGTAGGATAAATGCTCGGCGGTTTCCAGCCGGCCCAGCTCATCCAGCCCGCCTGCCTGCAGGGCCTGTAGGCCTTCGTCGGTCAGGCAGCCGTTTTTGTCAAACAGTTCCATGTACGCACTCCTTTCCATCGTTTTCACGCTGTAGTATCTGCTGTGCCAGCATCTTTTTTGCCCGGTAGATCTGTGCTTCCACCGTCTTGGGCGGACGGCCGCACAGCTGTGCCGCCTCGGCCATGGTGTGCTGTTCCAGCAGCACCAGACGGCAGGGCGTTCTGTAGGGCTCCCGCAGGTCCAGAATCATGGCGGTGAGCTCTTCCTCGCCCAGAGCATCCAGCACCTGCTGTTCCGGCTGGGTGCCGGGCGGCGCACCTTCCAGCGCCAGCACATCGTCGCCGGGAATGTTCACCCTGCGCACCCATGCGCTGCGCAGATAGTCCTTTGCCTTGTTGGCAGCGATGCGTGCCAGCCACTGTTTTTCAAACCCGGACGGGCAGCGGTCAATGGCCCGCCATGCCGCCAGAAAGGTCTCCTGCGTCAGGTCCTGCGCATCGCCGGCATCCGGCACCAGCTGGTGGCAGACCGTATACACGAGCGACTGGTATTTCTGCACCATCGCGCTGAATTCCAAGGTCGTCAACGGCCTGCCCACCTCCTTTCAGTTTCGTCCCGGTCCGACGAAGTGCAGCCTCTGCGCTGCCCTTCTGCACATTCATACGAAACAGCCGTTCAAAATCCTGCAAAAACTTTTATTTTTATGATACAATAGAAGTAGTATAGCACAAAAGGAGGCATTCGGCCATGGCTGTCAGTACCCGTCAGGCACTTTTGCAGGCACTTTCCGCTGCCGGAGGCAGCTATGTTTCCGGCCAGCAGCTGGCCGAGACCCTCGGCGTGAGCCGCGCTGCCGTGCACAAGGCCGCTGCGGCCCTCACGGCCCAAGGGTACGCGCTGGAAGCTGCGCCCCGCCGGGGCTACCGGCTGGCAGGCGGCGACCCGTTCTGCACCGAAGCCATCGGGGACTACCCTGCACCCATCTATTTATATGATACGCTGGAAAGCTCCAACCGCACGGCAAAGCTGCTGGCGCTGGATGGTGCACCCCATGGCACGCTGGTGCTCACCGCCCACCAGAGCGCCGGACGCGGCAGGCTGGGCCGAAAATTTGAAAGCCCGGCAGGCAAGGGCGTTTACTGCTCGGTGCTGCTGCGCCCGGAAATGCCCGCCGCCAATGCCCAGACCGCTACCATCAGCGCAGCTGTGGCGGTCTGCCGTGCCGTGAAAAAGCTCTGCGGGCTGGAGCTTGCCGTCAAGTGGGTCAACGACCTGTACTATCAGGGCAGAAAGGTCTGCGGCATCCTGACCGAAGCGGGGACCGACCTCGAGAGCGGACAGCTGGAATGGCTGGTGGTCGGCATCGGGCTGAACCTTACCTCCACCGCTGCCGACTGGCCGGAGGAGCTGGCCCGCAAAGCCGGGAGCCTGTACCCCGGCGGGCCTGCCCCGGTGAGCCGGGCCGCACTGGCCGGGGCCATTGCCCGGGAGCTGCTGGCCCTCTGCCCGGCGTTTGACTGTCTGGATGAGTACCGCGCCCGGTGCTTTGTGCCCGGTCACTGGGTGACGGTGTGTGCCGAGACCGAGACCTACGCCGCAAAGGCCCTTGCCATCGACGAGGAAGGGCGGCTGGTCATCCAGCGGGAGAACGGCCGACAGGAAGCTCTGCGCTGCGGCGAGGTGACCACACGGCCTGCACGGACCGAATAAGACGCAAAAAAGCACCCTTTCCTGCCCGGAAAGAGTGCTTTTTATGTTCTGTACTTATGTATCCAGATCCACGGCTTCCAGCACCGTGATGTCCTCTTTTTCAAAGGCGGTGCGGATCATCCCGGCAAGGCCTGGCATTTCGGCCTTGTTCTCGATGCACAGGGTGATAATGCCGTTCAGGCTGGAGGCTTCCACGCCCATGGAGCCGCCATCCGGCGGGACCCAGACGTTGAAGTCTTTGGTGTACTTCTGAAGCTCCTGCGTGGCCGGCAGCAGCGGATTTCCCAGATAGCTGAGCCAGAAATCCGCCAGGACACCGCTGATGTACTCGCCCATCTGGAACACCCTCTGCTTGATGCGCAGGGGCGCTTTCTGCTGGTCCACCTTGTACACCCAGCTCATCTGCTCGGCCATGCGCTGCAGCTTTGCCTCCGGCTGCAGGGTGCGGAGCACCTCGGCATCCATTTCCGGCACGATGTCCGCAAGGCGGGTGTCCTCGTTCAGCTTCACGCTGCTCTGGAAGGAGCACACGCAGTTGTAAAGGGCATCCGGCACGCCCGCTTCCCTGCGGGTGTCTGCCGAGTAGGAATACTGGATCTCGTCTTTGCCCAGATAGTTGCGCAGCGCAAGGCTCAGCAGACCGGCCAGCGCTGTAAAGGGCTTGACGCCGTTCTCCACTGCCCGGTCCACAAGGCTCTGCTTGGTCAGCCGCACCCGGGTGCGGCGCATCCTGCCCTCGTAGGTCTGCACCACATCCCTCTGCATCGTGCTCTCAGTAGCTGTAGGGGATGGGTATTTTTCCATCATGGCCTCGATGTCATAGGCCGGGCTGCACACGATGGGCGTGTTTGCAAACGCCGTGCCATAGCGCAGGTTGCAGTACTGTTCCAGAATGCGGGTGAGGAAGGGCGACACCCCGTGGCCGTCCATGAGGAAATGATACCAGTCAAAATAGACGGTGTCCCCCTCACAGCTCACGCTGAAAAGATAGCCGTTCGTTTCCTCCGGGATATCGCGCTGTGCACTGCCCTGATACACAAGGCAGTGGTTCGGGTTCGGCTCCAGAAAAAAGCTCCGCTTTTCCTGCACCAGCTGTACCCGATAGTACGGTGCGGCCGAAAGCGCCGCCTCCAGTGCGCGCTGCAAAAGAGCGGGTTCCACCGTATCCTGCAGCGCAAACTGGTACCGACACAGGATCTTCTCCCGACGGAAGAAGTACATCGTTCCCTGAAAGATGTACTCCGTCGAGCGCTGCGACTCATTCATGAACTGTTACCCCGCGTTTGCCGCCAGATAATCCACCAGATCCCCTATGGTCACAAAGTTGCGCAGCTCCTTTTCAGGGATGCGCAGGCCGAAGGTCTCCTCGAGGTCTGCCACAATGGTCAGGATCTCCATTGAGGACAGATCCAGATCGTCCATCAGGACGCTGTTCTCATTCACATCTTCGGGAGAAACCTCGGCAACATCCTCCAGGATGGCCAGGATCTGGGAAATGATCTCTGCTCGTTCCATAGAAATTTTCTTCCTTTCCGTGACGGATGATAGGCACAATCTCCTATGCCTTTCCATAATAATACCCTGATTCTCTCCTGTGCGCAAGGGTTCCGGCAACAAAGCTTTGTTTTTTGTCGGAACTCCTGTTTTCAGTCTGCCGGTCTGCCGGCCCATTTATGCATCCGGGCATTCGATCGCATCCGTATCACTGGCGCAGCAGCTTGCCTGCACCGTTGCGCGGCAGCGGCTCGGTGCTGAACTCCACTGCGCTCATGCGCTTGTACAGCGGCAGGGTGCGGTTTGCCTCGGTGATAAAGTCCCGCACCTGCTGCTGTTTGTCCTCGTCGCAATAGACCACCACGCCGATCTTCTTGCCCATTTCTTTTACAACACATTCTTTCACGGCTTCGCACTTGCCCACGATGCCTTCCAGCTCTTCGGGGCTGATGTTCTCGCCGCTGTCCAGAATGATGAGGTTCTTCTTGCGGCCGGTCAGGAAATAGTAGCCGTCCTCGTCCTTGCGGGCCAGATCGCCAGTGTGGAACCAGCCGTCCGCGTCAATGACCTCGGCGGTGGCCTCCGGGTCCTTGTAGTAGCCCAGCATGATGCTGTCACCGCGCATGCACAGCTCGCCGTCCTCAGCGATCTTGTAGTCCAGATAATCGTTGCCCTGACCCACAGCGCCGATGTGCTTTGCGTCCTGTGCGTAGTTGATGATGCCGTCGCCGCATGTCTCGGTGCTGCCGTAGGTCTGCACCACGAACATGCCGTGTTCCGCCATATCCAGCATCACCTGCGGGTCGAACATGGCAGAGGAGCAGATGGGCACCCACAGCTCACCCAGACGTTCCTTGCGGCCGCGCATCACATCGTGGTGGAGCGAGTTCATAATGACCGGCACCACCGCCATGGCCTGACTGGGCATCCGCTTTACCTCTTTATAGAAGTTGCGGATGTCGCTGCTGACGTTCAGCGCCCAGCCTGCGTGGGCCCAGGAGAACAGGCAGATGAAAGCGCCAAGATGGAACATGGGCAGCACGGTGTACTGGCTCATGACGAGGTTCGGTTCGTGCTTATACGCCATCATGTGCTCACCGATCTGGGTGTGGGCACGCATCACCGAGAAGAAATTCTTCTCGCTCAGCATCACGCCCTTGCTGCGGCCCGTGGTACCGGAGGTGAACATCAGGACCATCAGGGCTTCGTGGTCGATGCAGCGGGTCAGTTGCGCAGGCTCATAGCTCCGGAAGCCATCCATGGGGCGGAGGATATCGCCGTAGGCAGCCTTGAGCTGGTCGTTGAAGCCGTAGTCGTCGCCGTCGGTCAGGATGGCATCCGGCTCCACAAGGCCCAGCTCGTAGCTCAGCTCGTCCCAGCTCTTGCGCTGGTTCAGCAGCACCAGCACCGCACCGGCCGCCACCACGCCAAAGGTGTTCACGGCATACTCGTAGCTGTTCTTGGTGAGCAGGCAGATCTTTTTGCCCTTGATCTCCGGGATGGTGGACTGGAAGTAATTCACCGCCTTGCGGATATCCTGCACATAATCCTTATAGAGGGTGGTGGTCACGGCATCGTTTGCGGTGTCGTAGAAGCGGAAGGCCACATTATCCTTGAAGCGGTCTTCCATGTTGATGGTGATAAGGTCGTAGACATTATCCAGCACTCTGATCTTACGCATTGTTCTGTTTCCTCCTGTGTTCAGCGCAGCAGTTTTCCCATGGCGTTGCGGGGCAGCGGCTGTGCGCTGAACTCCGGCACCATGCGCTTGTACAGCGGCAGGCCGCGGTTGACCCCAGTGACGAACTCCTTCACAGTTTCCTGCTTTGCAGGGTCACAGTAGATGAGGGCACAGATCTTTTTGTCCTTTTCCTTCACGATGCACTCCTGAATGTCCGCACAGGGCACCAGCAGCTTTTCCAGCTCCTCGGGGCTCACGTTCTCGCCGCTGTCCAGAATGATCACGTTCTTCTTGCGGCCGGTCAGGTACATGTAGCCGTCCTCTTCCACCCGGGCAATGTCGCCGGTATGGAACCAGCCGTCTGCATCGATGACTTCTGCAGTGCCTTCCGGGTCCTTGTAGTAGCCCAGCATGATGGGGTCGCCCCGCATGCACAGCTCGCCGTCGTCCAGCTTGTATTCACAGCTGAGGTCCACATGGCCCACGCTGGTCAGGTACTTTGCCTCCTGTGAGGAGTTCCATGCACCGTCGCCGCAGGTCTCGGTCAGGCCGTACATCTGGGCCACAAAGAAGCCCTTCTCCATCATATCGCTCAGAATCTTGGGGTCGAACATGGCAGCGCCGCAGGTCAGCACGCACAGACCGTTCAGGCGGTCGCGGCGGCCCTTCATCACATCGCTGTAGATGCTCTTCAGCAGCACCGGCACCACTGCCATCACCTCGCTGTGCATGGCACCCAGATCACGGTAGAAATACTTCAGGTTGTTGCACAGGTTGATGGAGTGGCCGGTGATGCTCCACGAAACAAGGCTGGTCATAGCGGAGATGTGGAACATGGGCAGGGCGGACAGGGACGAGAACTCATCGGTGTTCCAGCCCGTGTACTTCTTCACATCGTCAAAGGGGTCCAGAAAGGCCGGCATGGCGCTGAACAGGTTCTTCTGGCTCAGCATAACGCCCTTGCTGCGGCCGGTGGTGCCGGAGGTGAACATGATAAAGGCCAGAGCAGAGAGGTCCTCCACCTCGGTCACGTCCTCGGCAGGCTCATAGGCCGCAAAGACATCCATGGGCTTCAGGATGCTGCCGTAGGTCTCAGCGAGGGCAGGCTCCCGCTCCGCGAACTCGCCATCCTGCAGAATGCACACCGGCTCGGTGAGGCCTAGCTCATAGGAGATGGCATCCCAGTCCTTGCCAAGGTTCAGCGGCACAGCCACGGCTCCGGCAATGACCGTGCCGTACATGCAGATGACATACTGGTAGCTGTTGCGGGCCAGGATCGCCACACGCTTGCCGCGCACATCGCCATACTCTGCACGCAGGAACGCCACGAACCGGCGCAGATCCTGGGCATACTGTGCGTAGTGCACCTCGGCCACGCCCTGCTTTTTTTCATCATACCAGCGCAGAGCCACACGGTCTGCAATGTTGGTTTCCATATTGCAAAGTGACTGATACAGCGATGTAATCATTTTTTTCCTCCATTTTTATCATCCGATCCGGCGCTCCTGTGTAGGCCAACACAGATCCTTCCAGTCATTTCCAACTGTGCCCAGTATACAATAAGGCCCGTGTCAATGCAAGAGTTTTGCAACATTTAATTCCAAACATTGACAATAAAGTCTTGCATATCATGTCGTTTCCAGATGTAAATTCTGCCTTTCGTTGCGAAGCCGCCCTGCCTGTGCTATGCTTTTATTGCAGGCTGCAATGTGTCCCCGCCCGCCGGACCGCAATTCAAAATTGACAGTCTGTGCAAAAAGCATTATACTGGGTTCATATCCATACAAAATTTTATCTTTTTCATTCAAAATCTACGCATTGTGCGGCGTCCGGCTCTGATGGAATGTCCCGCGCAAGGAAGGAACCTCCATGGAAGGAACCAAGCCCCGCACCGCCAGCTCCATCGGCATGTTCGACATGCTCAAGGGTGCCGGTATGCTGACCATCGTTTTTGCGCATACCGCCGAGCTTTATCCCATGCAGGCGGTCAGCGGCCTGTCCCTGACCGCGTTTTTCCCGTTCATCTACCGCGAAGCGCTGATGGCCGCCTTTTTTATTGCCAGCGGCTACGGCTTCCGCAAGCGCTCTATCCACAAGTGCATCCACCAGCAGCTCAAAAGCCTGCTCAAACCCTATGCTTACACGGCGCTGTTCACCTGCGTGCTGCACTTTATCATTCATTATAAGACGTTCCAGTACCTGCCCGGCACCATCGGCGAGTCTATCAAGGTCACCGGCGGCTTTCTGCTGGGCCTGCCCCACACGGCCAAGTATTTCGGGCAGGAGTTCTTCTCCTGCGGGCCGATGTGGTATCTGTTGGCGCTGATGGTAGGCTGGGTGCTGCTGGATGTGATCCTGAACATCTTCCCGGAGCGCTATGTTCCATGGGCTGTGGCAGGCTGCGTCCTGCTGGGCTGGGGCGCGAGCCTTGTGTGGGAGCTGCCCTTCTGCCTGATCCAGGGTGCCGTGGTAGTGCCCTACCTCTATATCGGCTTCCTTGCCAAAAAGAAGCATCTGCTGGACGAGCCCCTGCCGCCCAAAGTCTTTGCCGGGCTGCTGGCCGCCACAGCACTCATTGCCGTAGGCGCTCTTGCTACCCGCACCACCGACTGCATCTCGCTGGCCAAGTGGTCGCTGGGGCCGCTGAGCATCTTTCTGGACGGTGCTGCAGGCCTGCTTTTCATCCGGCTGTTCATGCGGCTCAGCCATGGCCATGGCCCCATCGTGCACTTTCTGGAAGCGGTGGGCCGCCGTTCGCTGAACATTTTCTGCGTACATACCGTGGAGATCATCGCTATTCCGTGGTATCTGATGGTAGCAAAGTTCTCTGCGCAGCCGGTGCTGGGCATGTGGCTGCAATATGCCATCGCTCTGGGCTCTATCTGGCTGGTGTGTGAGCTGCTGCGTGTACGCCGCGCACTCATCATCCGATTTTTCCCTGCACAGCGCAGAACGCCCGCCGTGCACTATACCTCCCGGCACTGACATGTTTTTCCGGCTGCTGCGGTGCAGCCATCATAAAAGTAAGAGGAGAATCCGGTTATGAACAACGATGTCCCCGAGACCCTTGCTGCGGCCCGCAGCCGCGCTGCTGACTTGGAACAGCAGCTCAAGCTCTCTGACGAAGGTGTATCCCGGCTGGCACAGCGGTGTCTGGAGCTGGAACAACAGGTGCTGAACTATCAGGCCGCACTGGCAAGGCACGGCAGCGACAACGAGCCTGCCGCCCTGACCCTGCCGCAGCTGTTCTACGATTCCGGCTCCGGCTATTCCCCGCGGGAATGCCTGACCGTTGCCGAGGATGCCTACGACGAACTGACTCACGAGGTCTCTGCGGTGTTCACCCTGCCCACGGATGCCCGTGCGCTGCGGCTGGACCCCGGTGAGCTGGCCTGCTGCGTGACTGACCTGAGCATCTCGGACGAGCGGCTGGAATGCCGCGCCATGAACGGCATCCGGCTGCAGGAAGACTGCCTGCTGTTTTTGGATGTGGACCCCAACCTGACCGTGTGCAGCACCGTGCCCTTTGCGGCCGGGATGAAGTTTGCCGTGACCTATCATTACTATCCGCTGGGCCGCTTCCAGCACGAGCAGCCTGGCAAGGCCCTGCTCAGCGCGTTGAATACCATCAAGCTGCATGCTGAGGCCGAAAAGAACGATGTTCTGGAACAGCTGCAGGCCGCCCTTGCCGAGAACACCCGGCTGAACAATCAGCTGACAGAACTGCAGAACAGCCGTGCTGCCTATGAAGATTCGCTGGAAAACCTGTACGAGAGCAGCAGCTGGCGGCTTACCGCACCGCTGCGTGCTTTGCGCCGCCTGCTGCGCGGCTGAATCGGATCGCCAAAGGAGTTGTCAACATGTACAGCAGTTACAGCACCCTGCAGCGTAAGCAGCTGACGAAGCAGGTTTATACCGATACCCAGAGCACCTATCTGCTGGTGTATGCACCGGGCCGTCATCAGGCGCTGGAGCACGCACTGGAAAACCAGCTGCACCGCAAGTTCCGGCTGGTGACGGAGCTGGCCCCCGCCCTGACCGACTCGGTGGAGGGCGTGCTGCTGGTCAGCGAAGATCTGGAGTGCACCTCCACCGCCCTGACCTATTTTGCCGCCGCCCTGCGCACCGGTGCCGATTTTGTGGTGTGTGATGCCGCCTTTGGCTTCGATGGCTCCACCGCCCTTTATCTGAGCACCCAGCACATCCCGTGCAGCCGCTGCGCCATGGTATCGCGGAAGCTTCTGGACCGGGTGCGCGCCGCTGCGCGCGGCAGGGACAGCGTGACCGAGCTGCTGCGCCTTGCCACCGCCATGGCGGAAAACTGCCACCGCATCCCGCAGTCTTTGCTGCACTTCCGGCGGGAGCTGTGTGCCGACGATGTGTTCTCTGCAGACGGAAAGCGTGCTTTGATCCTGAGCCACGAGCTGACCATGACCGGTGCGCCCATCGTGCTGACAAGTGCCGTGCCGGTGCTGCGCAGCATGGGCTTTGAAGTGGTGGTGCTTGGCCCTGCGGACGACGGCTCGCTGCCGCTGTTTCTGGATGCCGGTGCTGCCGTAGTGACCCGCAGCGACTGCGTGATGAACTCGTCGCTGTGGGGCCTTGCCACCAGTGCCGATTTTGTGCTGGCCAACACCGTGGTAGAGGCTGCCGCCGTGAGCACCCTGAACGGCTCCTTCGTGCCGGTGCTGTGGTGGCTGCACGATGCCTTTGCAGGCTACCCGTTCATTGCGCACAAGATTCCCAAAACACTGGGCTCCAATGTGCATGTGTGCGCCGTAGGCTCCCACGCCACTGCCGCCATGCACTCGGTGCGGCCGGACTTCAGCATTGAACAGCTGATCTACGGTCTGCCGGACTATGCGCAGGAAAGCTTCCCGCCCTACGATATCAGCTATGCCGGCGGCAGGCCGCTGTTCGTGACCGTAGGTTCCTTTGAGCCGCGCAAGGGTCAGGATATTTTCTGCAACGCCATCCGCCTGCTAAAGCCCGAGGTGCGCCAGAAGGCTGCTTTCCTGTTCGTGGGCAAGGCGGCGGACAAGAGCCTGAAGAACGCCGTGGATGCACTGGTGGAGGACTACCCGGACACCGTTTTCTACCGCAAGCGTCTGGAACGGCCCGAGATCAAATCCCTGATGGATCAGTGCACCTGCGTGGTATGCGCTTCCCGCGATGATCCCATGCCCACCTTCGTCACCGAGGGCCTGATCTTCGGCAAGCCCTCCATCGTGTCGGAGCACACCGGCACCGCCGGGCTGATCACCGAGGGCGTGGACGGTTTTGTGTACAAAGACGACGACCCGGATCAGCTGGCAAAGGTGCTGGAGCATGCTATCCTGCATCCGGAACAGCTGGCCGCCATGAAAGCTGACTGCCGGAAAATGTACGAGAAATATTATTCCAACGAAGCCTATGTTGCCACCCTGACACGGTTGGTGAACGAATCAACAGACTAAAAACAAGATAAAGGCAAGGGTCGATGCGTGCATCTGCCCTTGCCTTTTTATCATTCCATCAAAATTGCACAAGAAAATTCCAGTTCCGTTCACAAAGACACAGGCCGCGTGTGTTATACTTTTATCAAATCATTCCGCCTGAAAGGAGCCTGTTCTCTCTATGAGCCAACCCGCCTCTGCCGCACCTTCCCGCAAAAAGACAGTTCTCTCGCTGCTGGTGCTCGCCGCACTTACCGGCATCATCGTGCTGCTGTTCAAGGACAACTGGGCCGAGATCACCGCAGCGCTTTCGCAGCTGTCCGCATGGCAGGTGCTGGTGGTGCTGGCCATCGGCCTCAGCTACCCGCTGCTGGAGGGGTGCGTGGCGTGGGTCATCGTGCGCAGCCGCATCCCGGGCTTCAGGCTCTGGCAGGGCATCGATACCGCGTGGTGCGGCACCTTTGGCAATGTGGTCACGCTGGGCGCAGGTGCAGTGCCGGTGCAGACATGGTATCTGCACCGCTGCGGCCTGCCGGTTGGCCCGGGCGTGGGCCTGATGACCCTGCAGTACGTGTTCCACAAAACCACCGTGCTGCTGTATGCCACGGTGATGCTGCTGTTTCAGCACAGATGGCTTGCCGCCAACACCACCGGTGTGATGAATTATCTGCCCATGGCATACGCTGTAGTGGCGGCCATCATTGTGGTGCTGGTGCTGGTGTGCGTATCGCCGCTGGTGCAGAACCTTGCCCGCTGGCTGATGCGTCTGCTGCCCAAAACGGAAAAATGGCAGCAGCGCCGCGCCGACTGGCAGCAGCAGCTGGATATTCTGGGCGAGGAGAGCCGCCGTCTGCTGGCAGATAAGCCCCACTGCGCTGAAATTCTGGCATTACAGGCGGTCAAGCTGTTCGGGCTGTTCTGCCTGCCCTACCTGTGCATCCGGTTCATGGGGCTTTCCCCTCTGAGCTTTTTGCAGGTGCAGCTGCTCACCAGCCTGATGCTGTTTTTGTCCAACGCCCTGCCCAATGTGGCCGGCATGGGCTCCATCGAGACGGCATTCCTGCTGGTGTTCGGCAGCTTTCTGGAGCGCGGCGAGGTGATGAGCGTGATGATGCTCTACCGCATCGCCAGCTATTATGTGGTGTTCGCCGCCAGCGCCGTGGGCTTCTTCTTTGCCCAGCGGCATCTGGGCCAAATGGGAGCGGAGCTGCCAAAGGAGGATTAACTCGCCATGAAAGATAAGAGCATCCTGTCCCGGTTCGGCATTGTCATTTTAGTGCTGCTTGCACTGGTGCTGATCTTTCCTTCCGCAAAGATCGACCTTGCATCCAGCATCGAGGCCAGCACACAGGCCAGTGTCCGGGTGGAGCACATTCAGAACTTTGCCCGCTCCGCAGAGATGGACGTTCAGCTGCTTTCTGCCGACGACCCTGCCTATCAGCAGATCGCAAACGTGCTTTCCGGCCTTACCTGTGTCAAGCGGTTCAACCAGCAGTATTCCTCCTACAGCCACGAATACCCGGTGGATTCCGTCACTGTGAGCTACTACGATGATGCCGAGAACAATAACCTCCTGTTCACCGTCTACTCCGATGGCACCGCCATCGTGAACAGCCAGTTCGTAAAGGTCAAAGCGCCCAAAGGCGGAGCGGAGGAAGTGTACCGGGAGCTGGCGGAGATCGTGAAGTAAACCCTCTCAGGCATCGCTGAGCGATGCCAGCTCCCCCGAAAGGGGGAGCTTCTTTGCATCTGGCTTAAACGTTTTTCTTCAAACCAAAAGTAGTATCTTTCCGTACTTGCGCATGAAGCTCGCCCTTCGGGAGAGCTGCCGCCGCAGGCGGCTGAGAGGGTCGTTTCCCTTATAAAAACAAAAAACGGGGCACGCAGGTGGTCAAGCTGCATGTCCCGTTTTTGTTTTTCTTTTGCACTTGGTGCGGTACCAATCACACCGAATGCCGCGCATCGAGCCGTGGGAGCAAACTAAAACCACAGCTCACTTGAAAAAAGAGAATGGAATGGAGGAATTGGCGTTTGCGCAGCAATGAAAGCCCCAGTGGGGCTTTTAAGCCACAAAGCGGTCTTGCGTAAGCAAGATGGAGTGGCCTTGCCACGACAAACTTGGGGATCACCTGACACAGCTCCGCAGCTCTGCCATGGCGGATCCGGTTTTCGCAGAAGCCCTTGCAGAAGCATCTGCTTTTCTGGTGCAACGTGGTTAGATTTGTCTAACCTCGTTGCGAGAACAGAATACCACAGCCGGTTAGTCTTGTCAACCCTTATTTTTCGATTTTTTTTCGCAAAACAGGTGCACCGCCGGGATTTCGGCGCTTTTTCTACATTCTGCCCAAAGAAAGCCCTTTGCTTTGGAAGAAAACCCACTTGTTATCTATTGCTTTTTAAAGTGGTTCTTGCTATTATAATAACGCAAGATTTTGTGGGCAGGTTTTCATTTTTGTCTACACCTTGTAGTTGGGGCTGCCGCAGTCGGCAGTTCAAGACCGTTTTGCCCCCAGAAAGCCGCCATACAGAGCGGTTTTTCAAAGGCTCATTAGTTAGAAAGCGCTAACTGCGTAATGGAGCAAGGAGGTTCCAATGATCAATTTTGAACAGTGGGAAGGCTTTGAGGGCCGCATCTGGAAAGAAGAAGTCAATGTGCGCGACTTCATCCAGAAGAACTACACCCCGTATGACGGCGACGAAAGCTTTCTGGCCGGCCCCACCGAGGCGACCGACAAGCTGTGGGGTGCCCTGCAGAAGCTGCAGAAGGCCGAGCGCGCCAAGGGCGGCGTGCTGGATATGGAGACCGAAGTGGTCAGCAGCCTGACTGCTTACGGCCCCGGCTATATCGACGAAAGCCTGAAGGATCTGGAGCAGATCGTGGGTCTGCAGACCGACAAGCCCCTCAAGCGCGCCTTCATGCCCTACGGCGGCATCAAGATGGCAGAACAGGCCTGCACCACCTACGGCTACCAGCCCAGCGAGGAGCTGCACAAGATCTTTACCGACTACACCCGCACCCACAATCAGGCTGTGTTTGATGCCTACACCCCTGAGATGAAGGCGGCCCGCCACACCCATATCATCACCGGCCTGCCGGACACCTACGGCCGCGGCCGCATCGTGGGCGACTACCGCCGCGTGGCCCTGTACGGCATCGATGCGCTGATCAAGTTCAAGCAGGAGGACTTTGCCAACTGCGGCGACGGCACCATGACCGATGACGTCATCCGCCTGCGCGAGGAGATCGCACGCCAGATCAGCGCCCTGAAGGGCATGAAGAAGATGGCCGAGGCCTACGGCTATGATATCTCTCAGCCTGCAAAGAACGCCAAGGAGGCCTGCCAGTGGCTGTATTTCGGGTATCTTGCCGCCATCAAGACCCAGAACGGCGCTGCCATGAGCGTGGGCCGCATCTCCACCTTCCTGGATATCTATATCCAGCGCGATCTGGACAACGGCATCCTGACCGAGACCCAGGCTCAGGAGCTGATCGACCACATGGTCATGAAGTTCCGCATGGTCAAGTTTGCCCGCATCCCCAGCTACAACCAGCTGTTCTCCGGCGACCCCGTGTGGGCAACGCTGGAAGTGGGCGGCATCGGCATGGATGGCCGCAGCATGGTCACCAAGAACTGCTACCGCTTCCTGCACACGCTGGAAAACATGGGCCCCGCACCGGAGCCGAACCTGACCGTTCTGTACTCCTCCGCCCTGCCGGAGAGCTTCAAGAAATATGCCGCCAAGGTGTCCATCGATACCAGCTCTGTCCAGTACGAGAACGACGACGTGATGAAGCCCGTGTGGGGCGATGATTACTCCATCTGCTGCTGCGTGTCTGCCACCCAGACCGGCAAGGAGATGCAGTTCTTCGGTGCCCGCGCCAACCTTGCCAAGTGCCTGCTGTACGCCATCAACGGCGGTGTGGACGAGAAGAGCCACGAGCAGTGCGGCCCCAACTATGCCCCCATCACCAGCGAGTACCTGAACTACGACGAGGTGCTGCCCAAGTATGTCCAGATGCTGGACTGGCTGGCTGGCCTGTACGTCAATGTGCTGAACCTGATCCAGTATATGCACGACAAATACTACTACGAGGAAGCCGAGATGGCCCTTATCGACACCGACGTGCGCCGCACCTTTGCCACCGGCATTGCAGGCTTCTCCCACGTCATCGACTCCCTGAGCGCCATCAAGTACGCCAAGGTCAAGGTGGTGCGTGACGAGAGCGGCCTTGCCACTGGCTTTGAGACCGAGGGCGACTTCCCCAAGTACGGCAACGATGATGACCGCGCCGACGAGATCGGCGTGTGGCTGCTGCGCACCTTCCTGGAGATGATCAAGAAGCGCCACACCTACCGCAACTCTGAGGCTACCACTTCTATCCTGACCATCACCTCCAACGTGGTGTACGGCAAGTACACCGGCGCTCTGCCCGATGGCCGTGCCGCATTCACTCCGTTTGCTCCCGGTGCAAACCCCAGCTACGGCGCGGAGCAGAACGGCCTGCTGGCTTCCCTGAACTCGGTGGCAAAGCTGCCCTACCACTGGGCACTGGACGGCATTTCCAACACCCAGACCATCAACCCGGACGCTCTGGGCCACAGCGAAGGCGAGCGGGTGGAGAATCTGGTACAGGTCATGGACGGCTACTTCGATCAGGGCGCACACCACCTGAACGTGAACGTCTTTGGCAAGGAGAAGCTGCTGGATGCCATGGAGCACCCCGAGAAGGAGGAGTACGCCAACTTCACCATCCGCGTCTCCGGCTACGCCGTCAAGTTCATCGACCTGACCCGCGAGCAGCAGATGGACGTTATCTCCCGCACTTGCCATGCAGCCCTGTAACCCCATCGGCTATGTCCACTCGCTGGAATCCTTCGGCTCTGTGGACGGCCCCGGTGTGCGCTTTGTGGTGTTTTTGCAGGGGTGTGCCCTGCGGTGCAAATACTGCCACAACCCGGAAACGTGGGCTGCGGAGGGCGGCGAGGAATGGACGGCAGAAAAGCTGTTCCAGCGGGTCTACCGCTACCGCAACTACTGGGGCAAAAAGGGCGGCATCACGGTCAGCGGCGGCGAGCCGCTGCGCCAGATGGAGTTCCTGACGGCATTCTTCGAGCTGGCCCGCTCCAAAGGCGTGCACACGGCTCTGGATACCGCCGGGCAGCCCTTCCGGCCCGATGACCCGGATTATCTGGCCGGTTTCGACCGGCTGATGAAGTCCACCAGTCTGGTCATTCTCGACCTGAAGGAGATCGACCCGGAACGCCACCGGCAGCTCACCGGCAAAGACAATGCCAACATCCTTGCGATGGCGCGGCATATTTCTGACCTCGGCATCCCGCTGTGGATCCGGCATGTGCTGGTGCCCGGCCTGACCGACGACGAGGAGGGCCTGCGCAGGACCGCAGACTTTATCCGCAGCCTGAAAACGGTGCAGCGGGTGGAGGTGCTGCCCTACCACACGCTAGGCCTGTTCAAGTGGCAGAAGCTGGGCATCCCCTATCCGCTGCCGGACGCCGTGCCGCCCACCGCGGAGCAGGTGAAGCGTGCAGAAGAGCTGCTGGAAGTGAGCCGGTATCCCGGCTAAGCTCCTGATTTGAAAAACGACCGTTTCCGGTGTGCAGAATGCGCCGGGAGCGGTCGTTTTTTCTTGACTTCCCTTCTGTACACCGTTATAATGAAAAAAGTAAAAAAGGAGAAACAGCCATGCAGATTTTCAATACGCTGACCCGCCAGAAAGAAGAATTCGTGCCGCAGGTGCCCGGTGAATACCGCATCTATGTCTGCGGTCCTACCGTTTATAACTATATCCACATCGGCAACGCCCGCCCGCTGATCGTGTTCGATACCCTGCGCCGCTACCTTGAGTACCGCGGCAACAAGGTGTTCTATGTTTCCAACATCACCGATATCGACGACAAGCTCATTAAGAAGGGACAGGAAGAGGGCACCTCCATGAAGGAGGTCGCTCAGCGCTTTGAGGCCGAGTACCTCAAGGATGCCGCCGGCCTCAACTGCAAAAAGCCCACCGTCCAGCCCCGGGCTACCGAGCACATCCAGCAGATCCTGGATATCGTGAAGGATCTGATCGACTCCGGCCACGCTTATGTTGCCAAGAACGGCGATGTGTACTTCCGGGTGAAGAGCGATCCCGAGTACGGCAAGCTGAGCCACCTGAAGCTGGACGATCTGGAGAGCGGCAACCGTGAGCTGCGCAGCCAGATGGACGACGACCTGAAGGAGGACCCCGCAGACTTTGCCGTGTGGAAGGCCGCAAAGCCCGGTGAACCTGCATGGGAAAGCCCCTACGGCATGGGCCGTCCGGGCTGGCATATCGAGTGCAGCGCCATGAGCCGCACCCATCTGGGCAAGACCATTGATCTGCACTGCGGCGGTCAGGACCTGATCTTCCCCCACCACGAGAATGAGATCGCACAGAGCGAGTGCGCCAACGGCTGCACCTTTGCCCGCTACTGGATGCACAATGGCTTCATCAACGTGGACAATCAGAAGATGTCCAAGAGCCTGCACAACTTCTTCACCGTGCGGGACGTGGCGGATGTCTACGGCTACGAACCCATCCGCTATTTCATGCTGACCGCAGGCTACCGGATGCCGCTGAACTACACCGTGGATCTCATCGAGAGCTGCAAGAACAGTCTCGAGCGCCTGTACACCTGCCGCGAAAATCTGGACTTTGCCCTGACCAAGGATGCCTTTGGCACCGACGAGACCCTGAAGGAAAAGGCTGCCGAGGCCCGCACCAAGTTCTGCACCGCCATGGACGATGACCTGAACACCCCGGATGCACTGGCTGCCGTGTTCGATCTGGTCAAGGAGATCAATACGCTGTCGGCTGTTTCCTCCAAGGATGCCCTGCAGACCGCCGCCGCTGCGTTCGACGAGATCACCGGCGTACTGGGCCTGCTGTACAACCGCAAGAAGGACGAGGTGCCCGCCGAGGTGACTGAGCTGGTAGAGAAGCGTGCCGCCGCCAAGAAGGCCAAGGACTGGGCCACTGCCGATGCCATCCGTGCACAGCTGACTGAACTGGGCTGGGCGGTCAAGGATACCGCACAGGGCCCGCAGCTGAGCAAGCTCTAAATTAAAGTAAAGCTATTCGCGGCATGTTGCGGATGGCTTTACTTTTTTGCGCACATTTGCCATAATAAGGAAGAAGATCAGCTTTGCGGAGGGAACAGCAATGAAGGTCATGGTTTTTGACGTAGGAGGCACCGAGATCAAATATTCGGTCATGGACGAGCAAATGAACCGTTTTGATGCCGGTTCCGTGCCCACGCCGCAGGATACGCAGGAGCATTTTCTCGACACAATATACGCTCTGTATGCACCGCATAAGGATGAAGTGGACGGTATCGCTATGGCGCTGCCCGGCTTTGTGGATGCCAACACCGGCTATGTCTCCAACGGCGGGGCACTTCTGTACAACACCGGCACGCAGGTGGGGCAGCTGGTGCGCGAAAGATGCGGCTGCCGTGTCACGCTGGAAAACGACGGCAAGGCTGCAGCCATTGCAGAGCTGCGGGCCGGTGCCTTGCAGGGCTGCTGCAATGCGGCAGTGTTTATCATCGGCACCGGCGTGGGCGGCGGCATCATTGCCAATGGCCAGTTGGTGCGCGGCGTGCACTTTACCGCCGGAGAGTACAGCTTTGTGAACACCAACGCCGACGAGTGGGAGAATGCCGAAAAAACCATGGCCTGCCAGTGCAGCACCAAATACCTGCTCAAGTGGTATCGCGCCCGCAAGGGCCTGCCCGCCGATGCCCCCATGAACGGTAAACTCTTTTTTGATGCCGCCAATGCCGCCGAGCCGGAAGCGCTGGAAGTGCTGGAACGGTTCTGCAAGATGGTGGCCGTGCAGATCTACAACCTGACCGTATTGCTGGATGTGGAAAAGGTAGCCATCGGCGGCGGCATCAGCAAGCAGCCGCTGCTGCTGGACGATCTGCGCCGGGTATATGCCGGGCTGTTTGCTTCCCGTGGGGAATCACCTTACATGATCGGTCTGCCCCGCTGCGAGATCGTGCCCTGCCATTTCAGCAGTGAAGCCAATCAGGTGGGAGCATTGTATACCTATCTGCAGGCGGAAAGCAAAACCATTTAATGGCTTCCGCTTCGCTCTAGCCATATTCAGCGGAACAATTATTTTTACGAAGCAAACTCCGGCAGACTGCGGTCTGCCGGAGTTTGCTTTTTCACAGGATAGAGCCGTATTGGAAAACGGCATCCTCCCTTAGATTTACTTATTGGTCAGCCGGTTGAAGTGCGGCTTTTCGTCTTCTTCCTTCTTCGGTTCCGGCTTTTCCGCCGGGGTCAGGCGCACCTCGGTCACGCGGCGCTTGGCCGTGCGGGTAACGACACCGTCGTACTCGCCCAGCGTGAACCGGTCGCCCACCTTGGGCAGATGGCAGGTTTTTTCCTGCACCAGACCGTTCACCGTATTGGAATCGATGTCCTCATCCTCCGGCAGGCCCAGCCTCTCATACAGGTCGTCCACACCGGCACTGCCCAGCACGATCCAGCTGCCATCCGACTGCCTGCGGAAGTCCTCGGTCGCTTCGTCGTGCTCGTCCCAGATCTCGCCCACCAGCTCTTCCAGAATGTCTTCCAGCGTGATGATGCCCTCGGTACCGCCGTACTCGTCCACCACCACCGCCATGTGATGGTGCTGCTCACGCAGGGTGCGCAGCAGCTGGGAGATCTGGGTGGAGCCAGTGGTATAAAGGGTGGGCTTCACAAGGTCTTCCAGCGTGGTATCCTTGCGCAGACGGCCAAGGTAAAAGTCCTTTTCATGTACCACACCGATGATGTTATCAATGGTGCCGTGGTAAACGGGCAGACGGGAATATCCCGATTCCGCAAAGGTATCGGCCACCTCATCCAGCGAGAGATCGTCCTCCACCGCGATCACATCCACGCGGGGCGTGAGGATCTCCTCCACCTCCACATCGTCGAACTCAATGGCGCTGCGGATGAGCTGGCTTTCCCGGTCGGTCAGCTCGCCGTCGTTCTCGGCCTCGCTGACCATGGTCATCAGCTCACCCTCAGTGATGGTGTCCTCCTCGGTGCTGCGGATGAAATGCCCCAACAGGCGCTTCCACTGGGTGAACAGCCAGGTCAGCGGGGTGAACAGGATCATGAGCAGGTTCAAAAAGGGCGAAACCGCTGTGGCAACCGTCTCCGGCATCTCCTTTGCAAGGCTCTTGGGGGTCACCTCGCCAAAGATCAGAACCACAATGGTCAGCACGAAGGTGGACACCGTCGCGCCCCGCTCCGGGTCCAGCAGGCGGGTGAACAGCACTGTGCCAATGGATGCTGCGGCAATGTTGACGATATTGTTGCCGATGAGGATGGTGGAGAGCAGCTTGTCGTACTTTTCCGACATAGCCAGCACGCGGGCTGCTGCCGAATCGCCGTCCTCGGCGCGGCTTTTCAGGCGGATCTGGTTCAGGGAAGAAAATGCGGTCTCAGAGGCGGAGAAAAAGGCGGAAAATGCCACCAGAATGATCAGCGCCGCCAAAAGCGTAATACTGCCATCGTCCATAAAAAGGGAAATCACACTCAACTTTCTGTTTTTGTTTGAACCCTCTCAGGCATCGCTGCGCGATGCCAGCTTCCCCGAAGGGGGGAGCTTTTTTCTGTGCGCCCGCAGCCAGCCCCTTCCACGCAGAAGGTGCTGCTGCCCGGGATATCGCACACTGGCGCAACGCGCCTGAGAGAGTTTTGGGATAAATGTTCTTACATACAAAAATGTGCTCCCCATCGTTGCTGTTCCGCGATGAAAAGCACATCAATGTTATTTGTAATCATACCATATTCTGTACGGTGGTGCAAGCTTTCTTGCCGCAAAGTCCGTACAGAACAGGTAAAATTTACATTATCGCAGGGTCAAAGCGCCATTCTCGCAGTCTACCGTCAGGGTGTTGCCCTCGGTATAGCTGCCCTGAATGATGGCCTTGGCGATCAGGGTCTCCACGCGGCTCTGGATGAACCGCTTGATGGGACGTGCGCCATAGACGCTGTCGTAAGCAGAATCGATGATGAAGTCCTTGGCAGCGGTGGTGACCTCCAGCTTGAGGTGCTTGCCCTCGTCCATGCGCTTGCGCAGATCCTGCAGCTGCAGATCCACAATCTTGCGCATCTCGTCCTTGGTCAGGCTCTTGTAGTAGACGATCTCATCCAGACGGTTCAGAAATTCGGGGCGGAACTTGCTCTTCAGCAGCTGGTCGATCTGGTGCTTTGCTTCCTCGCTCAGCTCGTTGGAGCCGTTGGCACGGCGCTGCTCCAGATCGTTCAGGATGATGTCGCTGCCCAGATTGGAGGTGAGGATGATGACCGTGTTCTTGAAGTCCACGGTGCGGCCCTGACTGTCGGTGATGCGGCCATCGTCCAGCACCTGCAGCAGGATGTTGAACACATCGGGGTGAGCTTTTTCCACCTCATCGAACAGCACCACGCTGTAGGGCTTGCGGCGCACAGCCTCAGTCAGCTGGCCGCCCTCTTCGTAACCGACGTATCCCGGAGGCGCGCCGATCAGACGGCTGACGCTGAACTTCTCCATATACTCGGTCATATCGATTCGCACCATGTTGCGCTCGTCGTCAAACAAGGCCTGTGCCAGTGCCTTGGCCAGCTCAGTCTTGCCAACGCCGGTGGGGCCGAGGAACAGGAAGCTGCCGATGGGGCGGTTGGGGTTGGCGATACCGGCGCGGCTGCGCAGGATGGCCTCGCTCACCTTGGTCACAGCCTCGTCCTGACCGATGACCCGCTGGTGCAGCACATCGTCCAGATGCAGCAGCTTCTCGCGCTCACCCTCCACCAGTTTCTCCACCGGGATGCCGGTCCAGCGGGCCACGATGCGGGCGATCTCCTCATCGGTCACGCGGTCACGCAGCAGGCTGTCCTCCTTCTTGGCGGCGGCGATCTTCTCTTCCTCTTCCAGCTGTTTCTGCAGCTGGGGCAGCTTGCCGTATTTCAGCTCAGCGGCCTTGTTCAGGTCGTACTCGCGCTGAGCCTTTTCAATGTCGGCGTTGGTCTGCTCGATCTGCTCACGCAGGGATTGCACCTTGCCGATGGCGTTCTTCTCGTTCTCCCACTTTGCCTTCATGCTGCGGAACTTGTCCTGCAGCTCGGCCAGCTCCTTTTCCAGATCCTTCAGGCGGCTCTGGCTCAGGGCATCGGTCTCCTTTTTCAGGCTCACCTGCTCGATCTGCAGCTGGGTGATGCGGTGGGCCAGATCGTCCATCTCGCTGGGCATGCTGTCCATCTCGGTCTTGATCATGGCGCAGGCTTCATCCACAAGGTCGATGGCCTTATCCGGCAGGAAACGATCCGTGATATAGCGGTCGGAAAGGGTGGCAGCGGCGATCAGGGCGCTGTCGTTGATCTTCACGCCGTGGAACACCTCGTAGCGTTCCTTCAGGCCGCGCAGGATGGAGATGGTGTCCTCCACGGTGGGCTCATCCACCTGCACCGGCTGGAAGCGGCGCTCCAGAGCGGGGTCTTTCTCGATATACTGGCGGTACTCGTCCAGCGTGGTGGCACCGATGCAGTGCAGCTCGCCCCGGGCCAGCATGGGCTTGAGCAGGTTGCCTGCGTCCATGGCACCATCGGTCTTGCCGGCACCCACGATGGTGTGCAGCTCATCGATGAAGAGGATGATCTTGCCCTCGCTCTTCTTCACCTCGTTCAGCACGCTCTTCAGGCGCTCCTCGAACTCGCCGCGGTACTTTGCACCGGCCACCAGAGCGCCCATGTCCAGACTGAACACGATGCGGTCCTTCAGGTTTTCGGGCACATCGCCGCGCACGATACGCTGTGCAAGACCCTCTGCAATGGCGGTCTTGCCAACGCCGGGTTCACCGATCAGGCAGGGGTTGTTCTTGGTCTTACGGGACAGGATGCGGATCACGTTGCGGATCTCCTGATCACGGCCGATGACGGGGTCCAGCTTCTGCTTGCGGGCAAGATCTACCAGATCCTGACCATACTTCTGCAGGGCGTTGTAGGTCTCCTCGGGATTGTCGTTGGTGACGCGCTGGTTGCCGCGCACTGCTGTGAGCTGCTGCAGGAACTTATCTTTCGTGATGCTGAACGCACGGAACAACTCGGTGGTGTTCTGGGTCTGCTCGTCCAGCAGACCCAGGAACACATGCTCCACGCTGATATAGTCGTCCTTCATGGCCTTGGCTTCTCGGGCGGCGGCGCTGAGCACCTTATCGGCAGCCTGCGAGATATAGACCTTGTCGGGGTCACGGCCGGAGCCGGAGACCCGAGGCAGAGCCGAAAGCTTTTCGGCCACGGCGGCAGCAAAACTGCCGGGGTCAACATTCAGCTTCTGCAGCAGCTGCGGGATCAGGCCCTGCTCCTGCGAAGCGAGGGCGTGCAGCAGATGTTCAGGTTCCAATTGATTGTGCTGGTACTCCACAGCCAGCTGCTGCGCTGCCTGCAGAGCCTCCAGCGTTTTCTGTGTATATTGATTGGTATTCATAAAGTCAAGCCTCCATTCATACCGGAAGGTTTATTTTAGCGGACACGATAGTCATCTGCTAAAAGCCCGGTGCAGAGATGCTGCCGAACGGGAAGCAGCGGCTATTCTTCAGTTGTTTCACGGTTTCAAGCACCTCCTGCCGAACTGGTTTTACTTGTTTTAGCACTCTATCTGTTCGACTGCTAAAACTATACTCCTGTTTTCCCACTTTGTCAATAGGGTTCATAAAAAGTTTGCAAATCACAGTTTTTGCTAGAAAAAACACGCAGCCTTGCCATACCGTTCGTCGCGTAAGCGACTTAAAATCGGCGCAACACAAAAAATCCTCTAGCGCAGCGACTTGGATTTTTTGTATGGAGCCCATCCGCTTTGGGATTATTAAGGGCGATCAGCCCTTAATTCGCAACGGCGACGACCGCGGCCAGCGGCCGAAACAGGGAGGAGCTGTTGGGGCAGCGGCCTGCAGGATGCGAGTGCCGCGCAAGGCACGAAGCAGACGCAGGGAGCCGCAACCCGCCGCCTCCCGCGCCTCGAAAGTAGCGGGTGCTTTTCTGGTTCTCTTTTGGCACGCAAAAGAGAACTTATCCGGTGGAGAAGAATTGCATAAAAGTCAAGAAATCTGTTCCACTCGAATACGCTCTGTATGGGAAGCATTGCTCTAAAAAAAGAACCCCAAAAAATCCATAGATTTTCTGGAGTTCAAAAATTCATATAATGTGATCTCAGCCCTGCTTTTTCCAGCGGCGCATCACGCCCATGCCCAGCGCATAGGGGCCGGTGTGCACGGCAATGGTGCAGCCGATCTGCAACAGGCCCACTTCGCACTGTGCGCCGGGGTACTTTGCACGCAGGGCCGCGCGGGTCTGCATCCACAGGCGCTTGCCTTCCTCTTCGTCGTAGCCGTAGCCTACGGTGATGCGGTAGTCGTCCGGGGTGCCGCCGTGGGCATCCAGATAGTTCATCAGCTGTTCCAGCGCTTTTTCAAAGCTCTTCTGTCGGCCGCGTGCCACGCCGCCGGAGAAGATCTCGCCATCCTTGAACAGGATCATCGGCTTGATGCCCAGCATGTTGGCTGCACGGCCCGTCACCTTGCCAATGCGGCCGCCCTTAATGAGATAGTCCAGATTGCCTACCGTGAAGAAGATCTGGTTGGTAGCTTTCTCTGCTTCCAGCCATGTCACGGTCTCGTCCAGCGTGCAGCCTGCGTCCCGCATGGCCACGGCGTTTTCCACCATGGTGGACTCGGTAACGGTAGCCGCCGCGCTGTCAATGACCTCAATGCGGGCATCGGGGAAATCTTCCAGCACCAGATCCCGGGCATTGCGGGCGCTGCCCACACAGCCGCTCATCTTGCTGGTGAACACCAGACACAGCACATCCCGGCCAGCAGCAGCATGGGCACGGAATGCCTGCTCAAAGTCCTCAATGGAAGCAAGGCTGGTTTTGGGGTAGGCCGAAGGGTTGTCCACCATGAACTGGTAGAAGTCCCGCACGGCGATCTCCTTGCCTTCTTTGCGGTAGTGCTCGCCGTCCAGCGAGACATAGAAGGGCACGACCTCGATTTGGAGCTGTTTGGCAGTGTCCAGCGTCAGGTCGCATGCGCTGTCGGTAATGATATCAAACATCTGTGACGCTTCCTTTTCTGAATCATTCAGGAGCTTTGCAGGGGATCATACGTGGTGGATATAAGCCTCACGCTCGGCACCCACAGAGATGTAGGTGATCTTGCAGCCGACAGCCTTTTCCAGATATTCCACGTAATCGCGTGCTTCCTTGGGCAGGTCTTCCCACTTGCGGGCTGCGGTGATATCACAGTGCCAGCCGGGCAGGTACTCCACCACGGGCTGTGCGGTGTCCAGAGCTTCGCCCATGGGGAAGCGGGTGGTGGTGCTGCCATCGGTCAGCTTGTAGGCAGTGACCATGGGGATCTTTTCCATGTAGTCCAGCACGTCCAGCAGGGTCAGAGCAACTTCATCGCAGCCCTGGCAGAACACGCCGTAGCGGCTTGCCACCAGATCGATGGGGCCAACGCGGCGGGGACGGCCGGTGGCTGCACCGTACTCGTGGCCAGCCTCACGCAGGTCGTGCTTTTCCTCTTCGGTCATAGCCAGCTCGGCAGTGAAGGGGCCGTCACCCACGCAGGAGGAGTAAGCCTTCATCACGCCGATGGAGTTGTGCAGCTTGTGGCCCGGGATGCCTGCGCCGATGGGAGCGTAAGCACCGATGACGTTGGAAGAGGTGGTATAGGGGTAAATGCCGAAATCGATGTCGCGCAGAGCGCCCAGCTGAGCCTCGAACAGGACCTTCTTGCCTGCAGCGTCTGCATCGGCCAGATACTGGCCCACATCGCAGATGTAATCCTTGAAGATGGCGGCATACTTTTCGAGCCATGCCCACATCTCATCCACGCTGATGGGAGCTGCGTTGTAGCTGCCCTCCATGACCAGATTCTTGGAATCTACCATGGTGACCAGGCGCTTCTTCACAGCGTCGTCCAGATGCAGCAGGTCGCCCATGCGCAGGGTCTTCTTCATGTACTTGTCGCCGTAAGCGTAGGCAATGCCGCGCTTGGTGGAGCCGAACTGTGCGCCGGTCTTGGACAGACGTGCTTCTTCCAGACCGTCCTGCTCCACATGGTAGGGCATGGTGATGGTTGCACGGTCGGAGATCTTCAGGTTTGCCGGGCTGATCTCAACGCCCTGCTCCCGCAGCTTGTTGATCTCGCCGTCCAGATGATGCGGGTCGATGACCATGCCGTTGCCCATAACGCAGACCACGTTCGGACGCAGGATGCCGGAGGGCAGCAGATTCAGCACGAACTTGCCGCGCTCGTTCTTGACCGTGTGACCGGCGTTGTTGCCGCCCTGATAACGTGCAACGATGTCATACTCCTGGCTGATGAGGTCGACCATGCGGCCCTTGCCTTCATCGCCCCAGTTGATACCCGTAATTGCAGTAAGCATAATAAATGACCTCTTTATCATTTTTTCAAAAGACAGCCTTTTCCGTGCACCTTGCCCGGGATACGCCACCTTGGGAAAACGCATCAGCAGGCATACACAAAGCACATACCAATGCAAGTATAGTATAGCACAGATTGCCGTGCAAAAAAAGAGGAAAACACAGCTTTTGGCTGCGTTTTCCTCCAAAAAAGTGTGCGCAAAATTGTGCGTTCAGCTGCGGGGGTTCTCAAGGTCGGCACGGCGGATCACCTTGTGGATGGTGCCGTCCGGCTCCTGAATGGAGGTGTTGGCCAGCTGCGCGCGCAGGCTGGCCTTCATATCGTCGATGTATTCGCGGCGCAGGGCCTGCTGCTCTGCCTTTTCGGCCTCGGTCAGTCCGGTGGTCTTGCTCTTTTTTGCCAGCTCGTTGATGCGGGCAATCTTTTCCTGTGTCATGGTGCCTCCTGTATTTTCAAGCGGAATATGTTATAATAAGAAAGCAAACCCTCTCAGTCATTGCTGTGCAATGCCAGCTCCCCCGAAAGGGCGAGCTTTTTAAGGAATTTTCTCAATCAGTATAGCAAAGGATGATAAAAATGGCAACTCAATTGAATTTTGCACAGCAGATGGATGCCGTGCTCAAAACGCTGGACGGCACCCGGCCGCGCCTTTTGCTCCACGCCTGCTGCGGCCCCTGCTCCAGCGCAGTGCTGGAACAGCTGTGCCAGTATTTTGAGATCACAGTGCTTTACTATAACCCCAACACCTGGCCTGCAGAGGAATACTACCGCCGCGGCGAAGAGCTGAAGAAGTTCGTGGCAGCAGCCCATCCTCTGGGCGCGACCGTGGTGGAGGACCACTACGACCCGCAGGAGTTCTACTCTGCTGTCACCGGCCTTGAAAACGAGCCGGAGCGGGGCAGCCGGTGCACGATCTGCTACCGGCTGCGGATGCGCCGGGCGGCGCAATACGCCAGTGAGAACGGCTTCGACTGGTTCACCACCACACTGTCCATCAGCCCGCATAAAGATGCCAAACGCATCAATGCCATCGGGCAGGAGCTGGAAGCCGAGTTCGGCGTAAAGCATCTGCCTTCGGACTTCAAAAAGCACAACGGCTATCTGCGCAGCCTGCAGCTTTCGGAGGAATACGGCCTGTACCGGCAGGATTACTGCGGGTGCGAGTTCAGCGCGAAGGCCAGAGGGATCGAAAAGTAAGCCGTTATCGGGCAGGCCGCTTTTTTGCTTACTCTTCCGGCAGCTTTGCCACCAGCAGGGTGAAAATAATCAGGCCCACGCAGGGCACGATGTTGGAAGCCATACCGGCGGCAAGGCCCACCTTTTCGGCTACGATGCCAATGATCCACGGCATGAGGATGGCACCGCTGGATGCCACCGGCAGCATGATGCCCATGCTGGTCACGCTGGTCATGCGGCCCGCGCTGGCCACAGCGGTGGGGTTCAGGCCCGCCATGGAGAACGCAAACGCAAACAGCAGCACGATGGCCATGACCTGCGTGTGGGCCATGACCAGCAGCACATAGAACACGGTGCACAGCACGCTCATGCCCACCATGGCCTTGCGCGGGCTCTTGAACGGGAACACGAATGCGATCAGCAGACGGGCCACCAGCGTGGCACCCCACATGACCGTGACGGTGTAAGCCGCCAGCGTGCCCGCAATGATGCCGCTGCCCTTGAAGTAAGTGACCATCCAGCCGTTGACGCTCTGCTCTGCAGCGTTCTGGAAGAACAAAAGGCCGGTCAGCATCCAGAACCGTGCCGAACGCAGAAAGCTCCAGTCAATGGCCTGCTTTTCCTTGGCATTTTTGGCCTTGCCTCCGCCCAGCGGGGTAAAGGCATATATCAGCCACAGCACAAGTCCCAGTGCCGCCAGCAGGAACACCGCCAGCTCAGTGCTCACCTTCGCCGCTGCCGCAATGAGGAAGGGGCACAGCAGTGCGCCGCAGGCGTAGCAGCTGTGCATCAGGTTCATGCCCCGGGTGCGGTCAGCAGAGTGATCGCTGACCAGAATGGTGCAGGTGTTGATAACACTGCCCTTGGCAATGCCCACCACAAAGAAAGCCACTGCCAGCAGGATCTCTACACCGGTCAGGCCCATGATGCCGTAGCCCACCGCATAGCCGATGGTGAGCAGCAGCACACTGGGCTTCATGCCCAGTACACTGGGCAGCATACCAATGAGCAGGCCTGCCAGCAGATTACCCACACTCATAAGTGAGAGCAGGGTGCCGGTCATGCCGTAGGCAAAGCCGTAACGCTCCTGCAGCAGGCTGACCACCACGCCCGCACTGATGGCACAGATGCCACTGAAGAAGAAAGTAAGAAAGCCTGTATTCCGCAGGCGTGCAGACTGTTGTTCCATAATCGTCCTCTTTCTGTGAAAATATCCTCCTTCTATTTAACCATAATTCCGCATCATTGCAACCGGATTTTCTTACAAAAAGTTGCAAAAAGCCCGCCGGGGCATGGACGATTTAAAATGCCCTCCGCTTGCGCTCTGGGCATCTTCAGCGGAAAATTCATTTTTAATTTCGCGTTTGGAGCGACCGCATTTGCGCAGCAATGAAAGCCCCAGTGGGGCTTTTAAGCGGCAGAGCGGTCTGCGTAAGCAGATGGAGGGGCGTTGCCCCGACAAGCTCTGCGGAGCGCTCCAAACGCTTTTTCACGAGAGGAGCTGTGACGGGAAAATGCATCCCATCTCTGCGACCTTTCTTGTGAAAATGGTAGAACGGAACGCCCGCAGGCGTTCCGTTCTACCGAAATCCAGAAGAATATTTCCTTGAATTATGCCCAGAGCAACGCGGAGGGCATTCCCAATCATTTTCTATGCAAAAAGCCCGCCGGGCATCGCTGCACGGCGGGCTTTGGTTTACAGTTTACTCTGCCTTGGTCTCGGGCTTTGCCTCAGCCTTGGCTTCCGGCTTTGCTGCGGGGGCAGCAGCGGGAGCGGCGGGCTTCACCACGGGCTTCGGGGGATTGGGGTCATCCTTCAGCGGGAAGAGGATGATGTGCTTGGGGCACTTCTGGGCACACATGCCGCAGCCCTTGCACTTGTCATAGTCGATGCGGGCCACGCCGTCCACCACGTGGATAGCATCGAACTTACAGGTGCGCTCGCACATACCGCAGGCAATGCAGGAGGTGGTGCAGGCCTTCATGGCCACAGGACCCTTGTCCTTGTTGGAGCACATGACCACCGGCTTGCGCGGGCCGCCCACGTCGATCATGATGACCTGCTTGGGGCAGATGTTTGCGCAGGCACCGCAGCCGGTGCACTTGTCCTTGTCCACCTTGGCAACACCGTCCACAATGTGGATAGCATCGAACTTACACACCTTGGTGCAGTCGCCCAGACCAACACAGGCAAAGGAGCAGGTCTTGGGGCCGCCGTACAGGGCAGCAGCGGCTGCACAGGTCTGGATGCCCTTGTAATCGTAAGCAGGCTTGCAGTGCTCGGAATTGCCCTGGCACTGGACAACCGCCTTCTTTTCCACAGCGCTGGCCGTGCCGCCCATGATCTTGGCAATGGCAGCGGCAGCCTTGGGGCCGCCGGGTGCGCACTTGTCGCAGGGCACGCCGTCCATGACCACAGCCTTTGCGTAGTCCGCACAGCCTGCGTAACCGCAGCCGCCGCAGTTTGCACCGGCAAGGCAGTTGGTAACTTCTTCAATGCGGGGGTCTTCCTCCACCGCCATGAACTTGGACGCTGCGACCAGAACGATCGCGCCGACTGCGCCCACGATGGTACACAGGATAACAGCAGATACAATATTCATAATCCTGTTCCTCCCTTACAGCGTGACATTGAACAGGTTTTCGACGATGCCGCCGAAGCCCATGAAGGACAGGCTGGTGATTGCTGCTGCGATCAGGGTGATGGGCAGGCCCTTGAAGGGTGCCGGGGGATCGCAGGCTTCCACGCGCTTGCGCACGCCGCTGAACATGACCATGGCCAGCATGAAGCCGCAGCCTGCGCCGATGGCACACACCAGAGCCTCAATGTAAGCAACACCGAAGCCCATAGCAGCCACATCTGCGCCGTAGTCGCCCACGACCAGAATGGTGACCGCCAGAACACAGCAGTTGGTGGTGATCAAGGGCAGATAAACGCCCAGAGAGTTATACAGTGCAACCACGTACTTCTTGAGGAAGATCTCGATGAACTGCACCAGAACAGCAATGACCAGAATGAACACGATGGTCTGCAGGTAGCTCAGACCAGCCGGGTCCAGAATGAAGATCTGGATGGGGAAGGTAACGGCCGTTGCCATGAACATGACGAAGATGACGGCGCCGGACATACCAACCGCAGAATCCAGCTTTTTGGAAACGCCCAGGAACGGGCAGATACCGTAGAACTTCACCAGCACGTAGTTGTTGACCAAGATCATGCTGAAGAAGATCGCAGCGAGTTTTACTAACATCTTATTCTGCCTCCTTCTTCAGGTTATCAAGGTCGCAGCAGCTCTTGCGCTCGATGCGGGCATCCAGCTTGCCTTCCAGCCACACACAGCCGGCCATCAACAGGCCAAAGCAGAAGAATGCGCCGGGAGCCTGCGTCATGATGGAGACCTTGGCAACGCTTTCCGGGATCACCTGGAAGCCCAGCCATGTGCCGCTGCCCAGGATCTCACGGATGGATGCCATCAGGGTAGCGGTGAGGGTGTAGCCAACGCCCATGCCCACGCCGTCCAGTGCGGAGTCCACGATGCTGTTCTTGCAGGCGAACATCTCGGCACGGCCCAGAATGATACAGTTGACAACGATCAGAGGCAGGAACACACCCAGAGCGTTGTACAGGCTTTCCATGTAAGCCTGCATGAACATCTGAACGATGGTCACGAAGCTTGCGATAATGACGATGTAGCAGGGCAGATGCACCTTGCCGGGGATCACCTTGCGCAGCAGGGAGATCATGATATTGGAGCACACCAGCACGAAGGTGAAGGCGGCACCCATGCCCAGAGCGCTGGAAACTGCAGTGGTAACTGCCAGAATGGAGCAGGTACCCAGAACCAGACGCAGAACGGGGTTTTCTTTGATAATGCCGTTGGTAAGGATGCTTACCTTGGACTTATTTTCTTGTGCCATTTCTTACCAACCTCCTTTACGCCAGCTCGTTGTAGCAGTTGACACAGTCATTGATGGCAGCAAACAGAGCGGTGGACGAAATGGTTGCGCCGCTGTAGGCGTCGTAATCCTGATTCATCACAATGTTCTGGGTGCCATCCATGCCGTCGAACTGCGCCAGGAAGTCGTCACTGCTCACGTTGGAGCCGATGCCCTTGGTCTGGGTGGAAGCGTCTACCCACATGCCGGTCTCGGCGCCGTTGGCGTCGAAGCCCATGATGACGGTCAGGATGCCGCCGTCAAAGCCCTTTTCCTCGGCCTTGATGGCAGTGCTGCCGTCCGGAGCTTTGACCACGCCGGTGATGCCGGCGGTGGTGTAATCGGTCACTTCTTCCAGCTCGCTGGCATCCGAAACGGAGGGCAGCACGCCGACATAAGCGGCCAGAGTGGTGCGCTTGGTGTTCTCGGCAATGACCGGGGCGGTCATGCCGTTCACCAGTGCCAGCAGCAGGCTGGCGATCAGGGAGATAACGCTCAGCACAACAATGGGCTTGATGGTGCTCTCCCAGTTGGAAGACTTACTCATTTGCCAGCACCCTCCTTTGCTTTCTTTGCAGGCTTGATGTAGCCATACGGGGTCTGACGGGTCAGATCGTTGATGTAGGGAACCCACAGGTTCATGAACAGCAGTGCGAAGGACACGCCCTCGGTGTAGCTGCCCCAGTAACGGATGGCAAAGGTGACGATGCCCAGTGCCACGCCGTACACCAGCTTGCCCTTCAGGGTGAAGGGGCTGGTAACGTAGTCGGTAGCCATGAACACGGCACCGAACAGCAGGCCGCCGCTCAGCACGGCAACCAGAGCCTCGTGCACACTGTGGGTAGCAATGAGGTAGAACACGAACATGCTGCCGACGTAAGAAGCCGGGATGGCGATGCTGATGGTCTTGGTGGCCACCAGATAAATCAGGCCCAGCACGATGGCCAGTGCGCAGGTCTCGCCCAGCACACCGCCGTGGATGCCCATGAACAGATCCAGCAGGCTCAGCTTGGACTTATCGGCCACAGCCAGCGGGGTAGCGCTGGACAGCTGATCCACCGCTGCATCCGGGAACACCCACTTGTTCATGGAACCGGCAAAGCTGATGAACAGCACGATACGGCCCACCAGAGCGGGGTTGGCAAAGTTCATGCCGATGCCGCCGAACAGCTGCTTGACGATGACGATGGCCACCAGATCACCGATGATGAGCTGGCCGATGGGCATGCCCACGGGCACGTTCATGGCCAGAATGATGCCGGTGACGACGGCGGACAGGTCGCTGATGGGGTTGGGCTTCTTGAGCAGCTTGCAGTACAGCCACTCAAAAGCCACGCAGGCCACCACGGACACAGCTGTTACCAGCAGTGCACGCATACCAAAAATGATGGCAGAGGCCACCACGCAGGGGCACAGGGCGACGATCACGTTGGCCATCAGGCTCTGGGTGGTCTCTTCGCTGCGCACATGCGGGGAAGCCGAAACAATAAGCTTCGTATCCATTACTTATTGCCTCCTTTTTTGATTTCACCAAGGTAGAACGCCTTTGCCAGACTCATCATCTGGGTAACAGGGCGCTTTGCCGGGCAGACGAACGAGCAGCTGCCGCAGTTGAAGCAGTAGTCTGCATGCAGCTTGCCCAGCTCCTGCACATCGCGTGCAGCGTATGCCTGATTGACCTCCACAGGCTCCAGACCCATGGGGCAGTACTCCACGCAGCGGCCGCAGCGGATGCAGGGATTCACCGGTGCAGGCTCTGCAGCGGCCTTGCTCAGGAAGATCAGGCCGGAGGTGGTCTTGGTGGTGGGGTAGCTCAGGTTCTCCACAGCGGGGCCCATCATGGCACCGCCGGCAACCACTTTGCCCAGCTCGCCCTTGACACCCGCAAAATCAATGATGTCCTGATAGGCAGTGCCCACGGGGACAACGATGTTCTGGGGCTTTGCGCAGGCGTCGCCGTCCACGGTGATGGTGCGCTCGACCACCGGCATACCGGTAGCCAGATACTTGCCAAGGGTGGAAACGCTGGTCACGTTCATGACGATGGCGCCGGCATCTGCGGGCAGACCGCCGTGGGGCACTTCGCGGCCCAGACACTTTTCAATAAGGATCAGCTCTGCGCCGGTGCCGTAGACACTGGGCAGGGGCTTGACCTCGATGGTGCTGTCGCCATTGGTCTTTTTGCACAGCAGGTCGATGCACTCGGGCTTGTTGTTCTCAATGCCGATGACGCACTTCGGGATGCCGGTATACTGCAACACAGCCTTGATGCCGCGGATGATATCATCGCTGCAGTTCAGCATCTCCTGCGTATCGCTGGTCAGCCACACTTCGCACTCGGAAGCGTTGATCAGCAGGGTATCCACCTGCTGCTTGGGCTGCAGCTTTACGTCGGTCGGGAAGCCTGCGCCGCCCAGACCGACCAGGCCGCACTCACGCACAGCCTTGAGGAAGCTGGCCTTATCGGTCACTTCCGGTGCCTTGACAGCCGGGTCCACGGTCTGTTTGCCATCGGTCTTGATGACGACAGAGTCGCACATGCGGCCATTGGACAGACGGAAGGGCTCCACTGCGGCAACCGTGCCGGAGACACTGGAGTGGATGTTTGCAGAGACGAAGCCGCCAGCCTCGCCGATCTTTGTGCCAACGAACACCTCGTCGCCCTTTTTGACCAGAGCTTTGGCGGGAGCGCCGATATGCTGGCTCATGAGGATGCGTACCTGCGCGGGCAGAGGCATCGGGATCGGTTTGCTTGCAGCAGTTGCCTTGTCATGCGGCGTATGCGCGCCAAGCGCCGCACGTTTCAGCTTGTTCAACATGGAATTCAAATCCCCCATTCTGCTTGAATTGCCGCCCCCACGCCCATGCAGGCGCACTGGTACAGGGACAGCAGCTGCTTAACATGTTTATTGTATCATTTTGGCGTGGGAAGTCAACGACAATGGCACAAAAATGATGTGTTTTCCTGAACTTTCTTTTCATTTTTTCGTGGTTATATACAACTAACCACCGTATTTTTCTTCCTGCATCCGGTGTTTGCCTTTGCATGCGGATTATGCTATACTAAGGGCAAGCAAAAACTGCGGAACGTCCCCCGCTCCGCGCCAGACTTACCAAGGAGGCTTGAAACGATGAAGGTTCTCAAAGCACTGCTCGCCGTCCTCACTGCTCTGGCGGTGGCCCTGACCGCCGCGCTGCTGTTCATTCAGGATAAGAACGCACCCCGTTATATCCAGATCTACGAGAACGAGCAGTAACACCCGTCTTGCACAAAAAGCATCCCCCAGCCTGAACGGCAGCGCCGCACGGGCTGGGGGATGTGTTGTTTTATGGCATACAAAAAACACCGCCGTGTCTCCCTCAGCGGTGTTTTTAAGCAAAATATTCCTTTTAGTAATCTTTTTCGCAGCCCAGCAGGTATTTCATGTGCTCAAAGGTGCGGTCATGCCCGAGGTCGCGCACCATTTTCAGCAGCTCTTCCAGCAGGGCACGGGTCTCCGGGTGGAGCAGGTAGTGGGTCTTGCTGCGCTCGTAGTATTCCCACGGGGAAGCATCGGTGTACTTGTCGCCCAGATAGATCTGGCTTGCGGCCACGCGGTCGCACACCATTTCGCACACATAGCGCAGGGGCATCTTCATGCCGGCAAGGCCCACCTTCCGGGTGCTGTAGTCGATCCAGTATTCCAGATGGTGCTTGTTGCGGCCCTTGTGGTGCAGCCACGCGGAGGAATAGCCCCGCGCCAGACGTTCCGCTTCGTTGGGGCTGTGGTCACCCTGATAATAGATGCAGCCCGGAATGAACTCGGTAGGGCTGTACTTGCTCAAGTCATGGGCAAGGCCCTGCTCATAGAGCCCGCAGGCAAAGCAGTATTTCATCACCAGCAGCTTGTGCCGGGTGATGGTCTCAAAATGGCCCTTGATGTTCATTTGGTGTTCCTCCTAATAACCCTCTCAGCCATCGCTGCGCGATGCCAGCTCCCCCGAAGGGGGAGCTTTTTCCCTGCGAATCGGCAAGTTTTTCCTGCAAACAGAAGGTTTTCTTTTCCTCCACAGCGCATAAAGCTCCCCCTTTCGGGGGAGCTGGCGCACGTCAGTGCGCCTGAGAGGGCGAGGCATCTCCCCTCCACTGCACCGTGATACGTCCCTCTTTCAGCCCGCGCAGATCATTGCTTTCAGAAAAATCCTCCCGGTCCATGGTCAGGTTGGGGTTGTAGTAGGGGTCGTGCAGGATGTTCGCCTTGCCGTGCACGGCATACAGCCGCTGCTGCTCGGCGGCAAAGCGCCGGGCCTTCACCGGGTCTTTTTCGTCGCCGCCGCGGCTCTTGCTCTCGTAATGGGTCAGCTGAGCATAGGGTGTCCACGCAATGCGGTACCCTGCATCCCGCACCCGCAGACAGAAATCCACATCGTTGAAGGCCACCGCAAAGGCTTCGTCCAGACCGCCCACTTCGTCCCACACGCTGGTCTTTACCAGCAGGCAGGCACCGGTGACGGCGGAAAAGTCCTGCACCGTTGCAGCGCGGAACATGTAGCCGCTGCCGCCCGCCTTGCGGTATTTGTGGCTGTGGCCCGCGTAGCCGCCAAGGCCGGTCACAACGCCCGCATGCTGCAACGTCTCGTCCGGGTAAAGCAGCTCCGCGCCGCAGATGGCCGCGCCGCCGGGGTGAGCACACTGCCGCAAAAGCTCGGTGAGCCAATCCGCATTGCGCGCCTCCACGTCGTTGTTCAGCAGCAGCAGGTAATCCCCGCTGGCGTACTGCCGGCCAAAGTTGTTGATGCCGGAAAAGTTGAAGCCCTTCTGCGGGTAGTTGACCACCTGCAGGCCGTCGTAGCGCTGCCGGGCTTCCTTATAATAGGTAAAGGTGGCCGGGTCGGTGGAGTTGTTCTCGATGACGATAACCTCAAAGTTCTCCCAGCTGGTTTTGGTCCAGATGCTGTGCAGGCACTTTTCCAGATCGTCGGTGTGGTCCTTGTTCGGGATGAGGATGCTTACCTTCGGGTCGCCCACGATATCCCACTTCACCCGGTAGGTACTGGGGAACAGGCCATCCTCCACGGTGCCGGTGCGTCCGGTGCGGGCCAGATGGTCGGCCAGCGCCTTTTTGGCTGCTGCCGCCACATAGGGCTTGGCATCGGTGCCGCCAGAGGTGGAGCCTGTGTGCACCCGCCAGTAGTACAGCACCTGCGGTACATGGGCCGCACCGCCGGTCTTTTCCACAAGGCGCAGGAACAAATCGTGGTCCTGACTGCCGTCGCACTCCGGCCGCTCCCCGCCGATCTCATCCCACAGCGCCTTTTGGAACACCGCCAAATGGCAGATGTAGTTGCAGCACAGCAGGTAGTCCGGGGCGTAATCCGGCTTGAAGTGGGCCACCATGGGCCGCTGGATGCTCTTGGAAAAGAGTGCTTCGTCGCTGTAGAGGAAGCCGTCCGGCTCGCCCTGCGCCCGCAGCTGCAGAATGGCTTTGCCCATGGTGTACATGGCGTGGGGCGCAAGGATATCATCGTGGTCGGCAAGGGCCAGATATTCCCCTGTGGCAAGCTCTACCGCAGCATTGGTGTTGGCCGCAATGCCTTTGTTTTCGATCTTTTTGTATACGATACGTTGATATTTTGCCTGATATTCCTCCACGATGCGCTTCACATCGGCATGTTCTGCATCGGAAGCATCCGCAAGGCAGAGCTGACCGTTGGGGGCCGTCTGGTTCACAAAGGAATCCAGAAATTCCCGCAGGTATTTTTCCGGTGTATTATACAGCGGAGTCAGGATGCTGATGGTGGGCAGGCCGCAGTCTGCCGCCGTTTTGCCGGCCATTTCGGCCCGCTGGGCTTCCAGCACCTTTTTGGCGGGCAGATAGCGGGCACGCTTGCCAAAGCAGCGGCGCTTGACAAAGCCCGCGCCCCGTTTGAGCATGGTGGGCAGGCCCTCGTCCTTCGTCAGCTGCACCGCATAGCCTGCCAGTTCTCTGGCACGTTTCAGTCGTACATTCATATCAGGCCTCGCCGCGCTGCGTTGCCTTGTAGGCCGCGCAGACCGTTGCCGTATCGCCATTCATTTTCAGGTGGCCGTGGCTCAGCCATGCCACCTTGCTGCACATGCGCTCGATCTGCTCAATGGAGTGAGACACCAGAATGACCGTGGTGCCGCCCGCCATCAGCTCCTGCATCCGCTTTTCGCACTTCTGCTGGAACAGGAAATCGCCCACCGAAAGCACCTCGTCCGCAATGAGGATATCGGGCTTGGTGATGGTGGCAATGGCAAAGCCGATGCGGGCCACCATGCCGGAGGAGTAGTTCTTGAGCGGCACATCCAGAAAGTTCTGCAGCTCGCTGAACTCCACGATCTCATCAAACTTTTCGTCCAGATACTTGGGCGAGAAGCCCAGCACCGTGCCGTTCAGATAGATGTTCTCGCGGGCAGTCAGGTCCATATCAAAGCCCGCGCCCAGCTCGATGAGTGGGGCGATGGAGCCGCGGACCGTCACCTTGCCCTTGCTGGGCTTGTACACGCCCGCAATGGTCTTGAGCAGGGTGGACTTGCCCGAGCCGTTCAGACCCACAAGGCCGTAGAAATCACCGGGCATGATGTCCAGACTCACGTCCTTCAGGGCGTAAAATTCATCGTACTGCAGGCGGCCCTGCACCATGGCAAGGAAGTATTCCTTCAGGCTCTCATGCTTTTCCTTAGAGAGGTTGAAGCACATGGAAACATTGTCCACTTTGATGATCGGTTCCATTGTTCTTCCTCCTTAAATATGCAGCACAAAGCGGTCCTGCGTTTTGCGGAATACCCACACGCCCACCAGCATGGAGAGCACGGCGCAGCAGCCGCACACCGCGAACATGTTGAAATCCAGCGGGATGCCCCACATTACGGTACGGCGGAAGCCTGTGATGTACCAGTACATGGGGTTCAGCTTGATGATCTGCTGCATGTTGAACCCGCCGATGGAAAAGGTCATCTGGGTGGGGTCGTAGAAGATGGCAGAAAAATACAGCAATGCAGTGATGAACACGCTCCAGATGTGCATGATATCCCGGAAGAATACGGTAGCCGCTGCCAGAAGCAGGCCCACGCCCAGACTGAAGAAGAACAGCGTCACCAGCGGGTAGACCGCCTCGATGAGGGTCAGGTGGAAGGGTGCACCGGTAAAGATCATGACCAGCAGCAGCGCCACAAAGCTGAACACGCAGTTCACCATGGCAAAGCAGCACTTTTCCAGCGGGAAGATATACTTGGGGATATACACCTTTTTGAGCAGGGGCGCAGCGCCCAGCACACTGCTCATGCCGGTGGAGGTGGCCTCGTTGAAGAAGTTGAACAGCAGCTGGCCGCACATCAGGAACACGGCAAAGTTGTCGATGCCGCTGCCGCGCATGTCCATCAGACTGCTGAACACGGCCCAGTACACAAGGCACATGAGCAGCGGGTTCAGAACGCTCCACACCACGCCCAGCACGCTGCGGCGGTATTTGAGCTTGAAGTCACGGCTGACGAGGTTCCACAGCAGATAGCGGTAGCACCAGAAGCCGTTCCACATTGCTTTGAATTTTGCCACAGGCGATCACCACTTTTCAAAATATTCAAACTTCTGTGCAGCAAAGGGCTCGTGCAGCTTGTCCTTTGCGCTGGTCTTGTGCTCGCAGCCGCAGTCCGGCCACTGCACGTTCACGGTGGGGTCATCGTAGGGGATGCCGCCCTCGCTGGTGGGGTCGTAGACATCGGTGCACTTGTAGCAGAACTCTGCCACATCGCTCAGCACCAGAAAACCGTGTGCAAAGCCCTCCGGGATGTAGAACATCTTCTTGTTCTCCTCGGAAAGGGTCACGCCCACCCACTTACCGAAGGTGGCGCTGTGGGGGCGGCAGTCCACGGCCACATCGAACACCTCGCCCTTGGTCACGCGCACCAGCTTGCCCTGCGTGTGCTCCTTCTGGAAGTGCAGGCCGCGCAGCACGCCGCGGGTGGAGCGGCTCTGGTTGTCCTGCACGAACTCCTTATCGATGCCGGCTTCGGCAAACTGATCCTTCTGATAGGTCTCCATAAAATAGCCGCGGTCGTCGCCGAACACCTGCGGCTCAATGACCACAACACCGGGGATCTCGGTCTGAGTAAACGTAAACTTGCCCATATTTTGTACCTCTCTTTTGTGAAGCATGTTTGTTTTATCTGGAAAAGTCTGTTCGACGCAGGCTTTTGCGCTTATTTGCCGCGGCGGGTCTGTCCCTGTTCCGTGCGCGTTCTGCGGTGTTTCTTCCGCCAGGTGATGAACCGCACCACCAGAAAGGTTACCAGCGCTGCCGCTGCGGTGGACCCCAGCGAGATGCCCAGCAGCCAGAATGCATGGCTTTGGGGCTTTACCGCCTTGGCCGCTTCCAACTCCTGACCGGTGCTGTTCTCCAGCAGTTCAGGCAGGCCGGAAATTTCCGCATCCACACGCACGCTGGTGCTCTCCTGCTTTTCGCCGCCGTGGACGGTGTACACAGCGTACACCTCCGGGTCGGAGCCAAGGACATAGCTTTCCGGCAGTTCCAGCGTCACCTCCACATCGTCGGCAGTCAGGCCGTTGGCCAGCAGCAGCCGCACGCCGGGGTCGGAGACGGTCACGGTGCCAAGGCTCCCGCCGCCGCCCACCACGCTCAGCGGTGCTGTGATGCCCTGCGCGGGCAGGTCGGTGTAGCCGGTAAAGGTGCTGAACGCATAATCCAGCAGAGTGCGGACATCGTTGTATTTATCGGTGCTCAGCTCGCTCTGCATGGTCACGCAGATGAGCCGCACGCCGTTCTGCTCCGCCAGACAGGCGTAGCTGTAGCGGGCCGTGTTGGTATAGCCGAGCTTGGAGCCCAGAATGGACGAGATGTAGTACCGGCTGGAGCCAATGCGCATTTTGTCCTGCTGGGAAAAGTAGCGGGTCACGGGCTGGATGTTGGTGGGGTCCATGGTGTACATCTCATTGCGGGTGAACACCTGCTCAAAGCCCGGCTGCTCCAGTGCCCAGCGCAGGATCTGCGCCATATCGTAGCAGCTGGTGTAGTGGTCCTCGTCGCTGATGCCGTGGGGGTTTGCAAAGTGGGTGTGGGCAAGGCCCAGCTCTTCTACCCGCGCATTCATCTTTGCCACGCCGTCCGCGATGGTGCCCTCTCCCACATATTCGGCCAACAGGTTCGCGCCGTCGTTGGCGCTGGCCATCTGGGTGGCATACAGCGCATCGGTCAGGGGGACTTCTTCGCCCTCGCGCAGGGCAATGTGACTGGAATCGGTGCCCGCCAGCGAGTAAACATCCTCGTGGGTCACGGTGAGCTTTATATCATCCCAGTTCCCCTGCGCCTTTTCGCAGGCAAGGCCCAGCGTCATCACCTTGGTGATGGATGCCGGGTGCAGCTCTTCGTTCATATTCTGCTGTGCCAGCACAAGGCCGGTGTCTGCATCGATGATGCAGTAAGCGCGGGTGGCACCAAGGGCAGGGCCAGCCGCCGCTGCCCCCGGCACGAACACGCAGATCATAAGCAGCACAACGCACAGCGCCGCTGTCAGTTTTTTCATCTGGTTTTTCTCCATTGAGCGTTTTTCTGCCCGTCGTACTGCACCGGCAAAGCATCAGATAATAGTATACCACACTTTACCCCGGCTGAAAAGCCATTCAGACGTTGTTTTGCAGCAGAACGGGCTGCAGCTGCCGCCCGGCCAGCGCAGCGTCCAGTGCAGCGGGCAGACGGGCAAAGTCCGCCTTCAGGCTGTTGGGCTTGTGGGTGGGGTCATCCTGCCCGTAGGGCACAAAATAGTAATGCTTGCGTTGGAAAAGTCGAGCGATGTTCTCCCCCGACGCTCCCAGCCCATCGTTGGTGGAAATGCCCACCACCACCGGGCACCCCACCCGCAAAAGGCTTTTTGCCGCCAGCGTCACCGGCGTATCGGAAAGCCCCGCCGCCAGCCTTGCCAGCGTGGCCCCGGTGCAGGGCGCGATCACCAGTGCACTGACCAGCTTTTTAGGGCCAAGCGGCTCCACGGCCTGCAACGTGTCCAGCACTGCATGGCTGGTAAGGGCTTCCAGCCGTTCCTGCCAGAACTGCCCGGTGCCAAAGCGGGTATCCTGCTTTGCGGCAAAGCTCATGATGGGCAGCAGCTCCCAGCCCTGTTCTGTCAGCTGCTGCGCTGCCGCAAGCGCCGCTTCCAGTGTGCAGAAGCTGCCGCACACCGCAAATGCAATGCGTCCTTTTTTCTGCGTTCTCATGTGTGTTCCTCCCGCTCCCGCAAAATGGTCAGCACGGTGCGTGCCACCGCTTCCCCGGCCGTGTCCGGCGCACAGGCGGCGGGCAGGCTGAGCGCATGGATGGCCTTGCAGCCCAGCCGCTGCGCCGCAGCAAAGTCGGTGCCGCCAGGCTTCGATGCCAGATCCACGATCAGGCTGCCGGGCCGCAGAGCCGCCAGCACCGGCTCGGTCAGCACCGGGGCCGGGATGGTGTTCACCACCGTATCAAAGGCCGGAGCCAGCGCGGCCAGCCGGGCAAGCTCTGCACCCCGCAGACCAAGGCTCTCGGCCAGCGCACGCTGTTCGGCGCGCCGGGCACAGACAGTCACATTTGCCCCCAGTGCCGCCAGCCGCGCCCCCAGCGCCTGCCCCACCGGGCCAAAGCCCAGCAGCAGAAGGTTTGTGCCCCACAGGGTGCGGGTGCGCTCGGCCAGCAGGATGCCAATGCAGCCCTCCGCCGTAGGGATGGCATTGTACACCGTCAGCTCCGGTCGGGCAAAGTAATCCACCAGCTCCACGCCAGCTTTCTGTGCGATGGCCTTTGCCTGAACTGAAAGCCTGCCGCCCAGTGCCACCGCGCCGGGTTTTGCGGCCCGCAGCAGCTCTGCCAGCGGGGTGCGGGCCGCATCCAGCGGCAGAGGCAGCAGGATATAATCTGCCAGTGCAACCTGCTCGGCTCCGCCCACCGCATAACCTGCCCGTTCCAGCACCCGGCCTGCCGCCGCCTGCCGGGCATCGGTGCCCACCACCGCAAACAGCTTTTTCGCTTCCATGCCGCATCCCCCTTTGCCTGCTCGTGGGCCATCCTATGCAGGAGAAATATTTGTTGTGAAAAAACTCCTCCAGCTTTCGCCGGAGGAGTTTTTTATCACGATTATAGAATGCGCCGCCCTGACATCCGGCACATCTTTTATTTTACGAACTTTGCCACAGCACGGGCTACGATGCCGCCCAGAATGCCGGAGACAAGGAACTCGGCCACGCCCTGCACGCCGACCAGCAGCACCACGAACATGAAGGGGTTCGCAGCGCCCTTGACGGACACCAGGTTCTGCACGTAGTCACAGCCGTAGAAGGCCAGCACGATCCAGCCCATGAAGAACACCGTATTCAGGAAGGGTGCGCTCATGGCGCTGAGGATGTAGCTCCAGGTGCCGGGCTTGTCAAAGCGCTTCAGGCCGCTGAAGATCAGGCCGCAGCACAGGCCCATCAGCACGCGCATACCCACGCACAGGATAAAGGTGTTCACAGGGCTTACCTGAAACAGCGCACCCGTCATAGCGGAAGCACCGGTGATGGCATCGTAGAAGCTCACTGCGCCGAACACACCGCCCAGCAGTGCGCCCACAGCGGGGCCCATGGTGATGGCACCCACTGCAATGGGAAGGGTCAGGAAGCTCATGTACAGCGGGCCCACAGGCACACTGCCCAGACCCACCATCTTCATGACCAGCTCAATGGCAACCAGCAGCGCCACACGGGTAAGAGTTTTCGTATTTTTCATATTCAGTTTTCCTCCTGCTGCCGTTCCGCCCTATACGTCGGATACGGCGCAAACCTGCCCGCTCTATGCGGGTTTTAAAGTAAATATTCAAACAATTTGGAGCGCGTTTTGTCAGGGCGTGTTCCAATGGAAATGGCTGTTTTGGGGGTCAGTGGTCGCACGGGAAGCGGATGCCCGCATTGCGGCGGGCCACCGTGAGCACACGGCTCACCGCGATGGTGGTATCCTGCATCCGGCCGCACAGCTCCTGATCGCCGTTTTCCAGCGCACGGGCAAAGGCTTCAAACTCTGCCGCCTGCCGGGGCCTGCCGCCATTCAGGTTATAGTGCTCTTCCTTGCCCTCGTTAGGGTGGAAGGTGATGCCGCCGCAGCAGTTGGCGGTGGACTTCTGCAGGATATAGCCCTTCGTGCCCTGAATAATGTACCGGGCCGGGGCCGCGCAGTCCTTGGCGGCGATGCTCACGGCCTTGAAGCCGCTGTAATCCATGGTCAGGATGCCGCTGGTGTCGATGCCGCGCTCTATGTTGGCGGTATATTTGGCCTGATTCGGCTCCCCGAACAGGCCCACGATGTAGCTTACATTATATACGCCAAGATCCATCAGGGCACCGCCGGCACAGGCCGGGTCAAAGGCAGGCTGTACATCGCCTGCACAGAAGGCATCGTACCGGCTGGAATACTGGCTGAAATTGCACTGTACCAGCTTCACGGTGCCAATGCGGGGCAGCAGCTCCCGGATCTTTGCGTAGTTTTCAAGGTACTGGGTGGTGATGGCTTCAAACAGGAACACCTTTTTGTGCCGTGCCAGATTTACCAGTTCTTCAGTCTGGGCCGCCGTGGGTGCCAGCGGCTTTTCCACAATAACATGTTTGCCTGCTTCCAGCGCCACGCGGGCATAGCGCACATGCTGCAGGTTCGGCACTGCAATGTACACCACATCCACCCACTGCAGCAGTTCCAGAAAATTGGTGGTGTGCTGCGGCACGCCGTACTGGCCGCAAAGGCTCTGAGCCAGCTCGGCACTGCGCTCGGTGCTGCAGATGGCCTGCACCGTAAAAGGCGTGTGCTCTGCAAGCCATGGCAAAAATTCCCGCACGATCTTGCCCGTGCCAAGAATGCCTAATTTCATCTGATTTTTCTCCCCATCCTGTCGTTGGTCAGCCTACCAGCGCTTCCGGCTCGCGGCGGGTGCGCTTTTTGGGGTAGGTGCGCTGTTTTGCATGGCCGTGCTGGTTCTGCCGGCCATAGTGCCTGCCGCCGCCCGCGCTGTGGTGCTGCGGCTGGGACGCATTGAGCTGGTACAAAAGGGCAAGTCCCTTCATCAGCAGCTCCGGGTCGTAGGTCAGCGGGTGGCGGCACAGCGGTGTCACATACTTTGCCAGCCCTCCTGTTACCACCAGAGTGGCCGGACGGCCAAGCTCTTCCTCAATGCGCTGCACCATGCCGTCAATGAGCACAGCCGTGCCCATCACGGAGCCGGACAGCATGCATTTTTCGGTGTTGGTGCCAATGGCACTTTTGGGCGAGCCAAGATGCACCTGCGGCAGCTGGGCACAGCGGTCGCCCAGTGCCCGCAGCCCGGTGGAAAGCCCCGGGCAGATGACGCCGCCCCGGAACATGCGGTTCTCGTCCACCACATTAAAGGTCGTGGCAGTGCCAAGGTCCACCGTGACCACCGGCAGCGGAAAATTTGCCGCCGCATAAGCCGCATCCACAAGGCGATCCTTGCCCACGGCGTGGGGTTCATCCACGCCCATGGTCAGTCCGGTTCGGATCTCCGGCGAGACGATGACCGGCTTCCTGCCCGTATAATGGCGGGCGCACTCAGCCAGTGCCCCGGTGATCTGGGGCACCACGCTGGTGAGCACAGCGCCCTCAAAGCGCATGGGGCGCTCAGGATGGCGGCGGTGCGCAAAAATTTTATCCATTTCGACACGATATTCTGCAGCCGTGCGGGTGCGCACCGTGTCCATGCGCGCCACAAAGCATACACGTCCGTCCCGAATGCCCCCAAGGGCGACGGTGGTGTTGCCTATATCAATGGCTAAGATCATAATTCTGTTTTCCCTTTATAACGCGGCAGTATCCGGCAGGACGGCGGAGAAAGCTCCCCGATGGCCTGCCCATCACCGCAGTCTGTCTATTCTTTGTCAAGTTGTATTTTACCGCATTTTGTTCCCAGTTACAAGCCTGTACAAAGATTTTGTTGTGCTGGCGGAACTTTTGCATTATACTAAAGGAAGATATGTGGAAACAGTACGTTTTTGCAGGAGGTTTTACCAATGGATCTGAACGGAAAATGCGTCCTTCTGGGCGTAAGCGGCGGCATTGCCGCCTATAAAATGGCCAACGTGGCCAGCGCACTGCGCAAGCTGGGAGCCGATGTGGAGGTCATCATGACCAAAAATGCGACCCAGTTCATCACCCCTGTTACATTTGAAACGCTTACCGGCCACAAGTGCATGGTGGATACCTTTGACCGGGATTTCAAGTTTGAAGTCACCCACATCTCGCTGGCAAAAAAAGCCGATGTGATCCTTGTCGCCCCGGCCACTGCCAACGTCATCGCCAAGATGGCCCACGGCATCGCCGATGATATGCTCACCACCACAGTGCTGGCTGCAAAGTGCCCCAAGCTCGTTTCTCCGGCCATGAATACCGGAATGCTGGAAAACCCCATCACGCAGGATAATATCGCCACGCTGGAACGCTACGGCTTCACGGTGATCCCCTCCGAGAGCGGCGTGCTGGCCTGCAAGGATGTTGGCAGCGGCCGTCTGCCTAAGGAAGATGTGCTGATCGAGTATATCCTGCATGTCATTGCCCGGCCCAAAGATCTTGCCGGTCTGCGCATTGCCGTCACCGCCGGCCCCACGCAGGAGCCGCTGGACCCGGTGCGCTACCTCACCAACCATTCCACCGGCAAGATGGGCTATGCCCTTGCCCGTGCCGCCGCCATGCGCGGCGCGGATGTCACCCTTATCCACGGCGAGACTGCCCTGCAGCCGGTCAAGTTTACCACCGATGTGCCCGTGACCACTGCTCAGCAGATGTACGAAGCCGTCACCAGCCGCTTTGATGCTACGGATGTGCTCATTATGGCCGCTGCCGTGGCCGACTACCGCCCCGCTGCCGTGGCAAACGACAAGATCAAAAAAAAGGACGGCGACATGTCCATCCCTCTGGAACGCACGCCGGATATTCTGGGCACCATCGGCCCCAAAAAGACCCACCAGTTCCTGTGCGGTTTTTCCATGGAGACCCGCGATCTTGTGGAAAACTCCTCTGCAAAGCTGACCAAAAAGAATCTGGACATGGTGGTTGCCAACAACCTGAAAGTGGCCGGTGCCGGTTTTGGTGTGGACACCAATGTAGTCACCCTCATTACCCCGGACAGCACCCGTGAGCTGCCGCTGATGAGCAAGGCCGATGTGGCCGATGCTATTCTGGATGAAATTTTAAAACGCCGCTCCCAGTGAGAAAAAGTGGCTGTCGCATGTGCAACAGCCACTTTTTTATTTTTCCTTCCGTGCAAACACAATGCCAATGGTACCCGGGCCGGAATAGCCCCCGATGGTGGTGCCGATGTCTGTCTCGTGGCATTCCTTGAAACTGCCGTATTTCTTCAGCCCCGCCTTCACTGCGTCCATGCAGCCGGGCTTCGGCTGGCAGGAGGAGATGAACACAAGGCTATCCTCGATGTCGTCGCGTTCCACCAGACGGTCGGTGATGTACTTGCCCACGCAGATGGGCAGGCTGCCGCGGTATTTTTTGACTACCTTCAGCTCGCCGTCGATCACTTCCAGTGCGGGCTTGATGCCCAGCAGGTTTGCCCCGAAGGCCAGCACACCGGAGCAGCGGCCGCTCTTGGCCATAAAGTCCAGCCGGTCCAGTACAAAGCTCAGCTCTACCCGTTTGGCAAGGCTCTGCAGCCGCATCGTAATGTTGCGAGGGGGCAGGCCATCTGCAGCCCACTTGGCCGCTTTCAGCACCAGATAGCCCTGCCCGGTACAGATATTCTGGCTGTCCACCACATAGACATTCTCGAATTCGCCTGCCGCCAGCTTCGCATTCTGGAAGCAGGACGAAAGCTTGCTGCTGACCGAAATATGGACCACCGCATCGCACTCTTTGGCAAACGGCTCAAAAAATTCGGTATATTCCACCAGATTTGCGGCGGCGGATTTGGGCATTTTGCCGCCCGCATTCACATAGGCAAACACATCTGCCGGGTGGATCGTTACGCCGTCCAGATAGCTATCCTCGCCCATCAGAATGTGCATGGGCATCAGGGCAATGTCCCACTGTGCCAAAAGCTCTTCGGACAGGTCGCAGGTGCTGTCCGCTGTGATCTTGATTCTCACATTATTTCTCCTTTTATAAAACCGTTCTGCATCCTCTGTCGGCCGCACCGACGATCCCTTAAAAAATTGTCCTTTTCTATTTTACCACAGATGATTCAAAGTTGTTAAGTATTTTGTAAAGGCAAATGTAAATCTTTTATGAAGAAGTTCCCGGTTTCGGTTTTCTTGTACACTTATCACAAATTCCGAATTGGATTTATGGTTCTTTCCGAAAATTCGGGTTTACCTGTTTATTTTGTCCGCCAAAAATTATATAATAAGATGTATCCTAATAGAATGGATTGAATCGGTCTGCTCTGCGGCCGTTATTTATTTGGAGGTTGCCTTATATGTTCATGTACACCGATTACAACCAGCACCTGCTGGACAATGTAAAAAAGATCCACTTCATCGGCTGCGGCGGCAGCGGCATGTATCCGCTCATCCAGATCCTTGCCGCAAAAGGCTACGAGATCTCCGGCAGCGATGTGCTGGATGGCAGCATCATCCGCTACGAGCGTGAGATGGGTGTCAAGGTCAGCCTGGGTCACAGCGCCGATAATGTGATCGGCACCGACATGGTAGTCTACTCTGCCGCCATTTCCAAAGATAACGTGGAACTGAATGCCGCTGCCTCCTACGGCATCCCCACCATCGAGCGCAGCGTTCTGCTGGGTTATGTGAGCCGCCTGTACAAGCAGAGCATCTGCGTCTCCGGCACCCATGGCAAAACCACCACCACTTCCATGATCACCACTGCGCTGGAGCTGGCAGGCCGCGACCCGTCTGCCGTCATCGGCGGCAAGCTTCCGCTGATCAATGGCTACGGCAAGGCTGGCAAGGGCGACGATATCGTAATTGAGTCCTGCGAGTTCGCCGAGACCTTCCTCAAGCTGACCCCCTATCTGTCCGTTGTGCTGAACATCGACAACGACCATCTGGATTACTACGGCAGCATGGGCGAACTGAAGTTTGCCTTCAAGCGCTTTGCCCTGATGACCAAGTTCATGATCTTTGCCAATGCGGACGACAAGAACACCATGGATGTCATGTACACGCTAGACCGCCGCGTGCGTACCTTTGGCATCCAGAACGACGGCGATTATCAGGCATTGAACGTGAACGAATACAAGCCCGGCTTCTTTGAGTTCGACCTGAAGGAGTGGAACAAGGTCACCGGCCATATCCGTCTGGCTGTGCCCGGCTACCATAACATTTACAATGCGCTTGCCATGTGCGCCGTCTGCCGCTTCGTCGGTCTGACCGTGGAGCAGTGCGCCGATGCAGCCCTGAATTTCAAGGGTGCCGGCCGCCGCTTTGAGGTCTACGGCGAGTGTAACGGCGCTTTGGTCGTGGACGATTATGCACATCATCCCACCGAGCTGCGCGCTACCCTGAACACTGCCAAGGAGATGGGCTACAAGCGTCTGATCGCCGTCCACCAGCCGTTTACATACAGCCGCACCAAGATGCTGTTCAACGACTTTGTGGATGTGCTCAAGATCCCCGACATCACGGTGCTCACTCCCATCATGGGCAGCCGTGAGCCCAACGATCCCACCATTACCAGTGCAAAACTGGCCGCTCAGATCCCCGGCTCTGTTCTGGTGAACAGTCTGGAGGAGGCCGCCGAGTGGGTCAAGCAGAACGCCCGGGAGGGCGATCTGGTCATCACCCTCGGCTGCGGCGACATCTACAAGGCCAGCAAGATGATGGTGGCTGAGCAGCCGTAATTTTCGCTTATCACAGCAGACAGCCCGGTGCGAAAGGGTTTCGCACCGGGCTGTTTTCATTTTCTCTGTCGATACTTCAAAGGGGTCTGCACCTCGGCACGGATCTTTCCCAGATAGGTGCGGGTCTGCTCTGCACCCTGCAGAATCGCTTCCACCTGCGCCCGCTGTTCCTCAGTCAGGTCATCCTCCGCCAGCAGCTCCGCGTTGCCCTCGATGATGGTCAGCGGCGTTTTCAGCTTGTGGGACAGCTGAATGATCTGCTCCCGCTGCCGCTGCTCCATGTCCCACTGCTTCTGCAGGCTGCCGGTCAATTCATCGCCCATGGTCTGCAATGCCTGCAAAGCGCTCTCGTACTCCCGCACCTTCGCACCGGAAAACACGGCACTGTCCAGATCCTTCCGCGCCACCGCCTGCGCGGCGGCGGTCAGCTTTTCGGTCTCCCGGGTCAGGAAGCGCCCTGTCCTGTGGGTGCTCCACACCACTGCCCCTATCAGCAGCAGAATGCCCAGAATGCAGTGCACGGTCTGCATATCCGGCAGCACGCCCCGCAGCGCAGGGTCGGCGTAGGGCACGGCATAGTCAAATTGCAGCAGGCAAACCGTTCCGTCCTGCAATTTCGACGTCATATAATACTGCGTGTAGCCAAAATGCCAGCGGGTTTTCCCCTGTCGGTTCTCCATTGCCCGCTGCAAGTGCCCGGCATCCATGTTGGTGGCCAGCACCTCGCTGCTGTCCGGCGCGGCAAACAGGGCGTAACGGCACAAGGAGTCCAGCTGCGTCTCGTCAAAAGTAGCGGCGGTCATGCCTGGCAAAACGTCCTGTGCGGCTTTCTGACAGGCCTGTGCAGCTTGATTCGCGGGAAGAAACAGCCCGCCGTTCTGGATCCACAGCATCAGCACCAGCAGCCATCCCACCGCGACCAGCAGGCAGGCCAGCGCCGTGCGCACCAGATATTGCAGCAGCACGCTGCGCAGAGAAATCAGTCTTCGCTTTTCCATCGGTACCCCACGCCCCATACGGTATTAAGCAGCTTTTCCGGCTCCGGCACGCCCGCCGCCCGCAGCTTTGCCCGGATATTCTTGATGTGCTGGGTCACGGCGGTGTCGTTCGCAGTGCCGTCAATGCCAAAAACTGCTTCGTAAATTTGTTCCTTGGTAAAGGTCTGCCCGGCGTGCAGCGCCAGATACTCGCAGATGGCATACTCCGAGCGGGTCAAGGGCAGCGCCTTCCCCTCCACCGCCGCGCTCCGGGCGGTCAGGTCAAAGGCTACGCCGCTGCGCACCATCCGGTGCGCCGGGGTGCGGCTCTGCCGCCGCAGATGTGCCGCCACCCGCGCCCGCAGCTCAGCCACCCGGAAGGGCTTCAATAAAAAGTCATCTGCCCCGATACCCAGCCCCTCCAGCACAGCAGCCTCGTCGGTGCGGGCGCTCAGAAACAGAATGGGTGCTTCGGTCAGGCTGCGGATGCGCCGACAGACCGCAAAGCCGTCCTCTCTGGGCATCATCACGTCCAGCAGGATGCAGTCTGCCCAGCGGCATAGCGGTTCGGTCAACGCCCCGCCCGCCTGCCGCGTTTCTACCCGGTGACCGTCCCGCTCCAGAGCGGTGCAGATCAGCTTGCAGACCTCCAGATTGTCATCCACTGCCAGAATGTTTGCCACAAGATCACCTCAACACGTTATAAACAAGGCAGGATGCTCCATACAGCAGGTACACATGGGCGGGGTAGAACCAGTAAAACAGCCGCTTATGTCCGCTGCCACGCTGCCCATTGTACAGCAGCATCAGCAGCACCGCCGCTACGCCGAACCACTCGTAGTAGTCGGTGAACATCTGCGTCCACACAAAATCCGCCTGTCTGCAAAACATCCCAAAGGTCGGCACAAAATCACATAGGAAAATGAGCACGGCCCATGCCGTCAGCTGTACGCGGCGATGCCCCCGCAGGGCATACAGCAGCACACCGCCCAGCAAAAAGCTCCAGCCGCCGTCCGTGATGGTTGTCCACATGGGCAGCGGGCTTGTAATGACAAAGGCCACGATCGTTGAAGCAATGGGCATCTCCTGTACCCCGGGGAAGAGCAGCAGAAATACTACCACCACATACGGCCAGCACAAAACGGCGGCAATGGCGCCAATGCCCTTTGCGAATTTTTTCTCCCGCAGCCAGTCAATGCCCTGCCAGACGATGCACAGCAGCACAAGATCCTGAAAAATAGCATTCTGCGGGTAGAAGCCATCCCCGCGCCGGAAGGCCTTGGCGTAAATCATAAAAAATTCCAGCGCCGCCATGGCTGCGCCGATAGCCCAGATGCGGATAAAATACCGCCTGCGGTCATGGGTATGGGCAAAGCCCTCTACCGTGCAGAACAGAAACAGCGGCGCACTGAGCCGCCCCAGCATACTGAACACCGTCGGGATGCAGCCGGTGAACTCGAAGAAATAATGAATGTGGTCCAGCACCATCAGCACCAGTGCAATGGTCTTGAGCTGGGTACCGTCCAGCCCTTTTTTCGTCAGTTTATCCATACGGAATCTCCTTTCTCTATACGTTCAGTGTAGCAGGAAAATCTGTAGAAAGTATAAGTTTTTTCTTTATGATACTATTTTCTGCCCCAAAACGCAACAAAAAAGCCCTGAGATTTCTCTCAGAGCTTTCTGTTCAAGTCGGCGACTACCTATTTTCACGCGCCGTTTCCAGCGAACTATCTTCGGCACAAGTGAGCTTAACTTCTGTGTTCGGAATGGGAACAGGTGGAACCTCACCGTCATCGACACCGACCGATCTGACTGAACCAGTATAACATGTTTGTCGTACTTTGTCCAGTGTTTCTTAGAAGGACGTGCCTTCAAAACTGAATAATCACTGCTTACATTTTTTCGTTGACTCTTAAGAGTCTCAAGCGAATTGTGGTCAAGCCCTCGACCTATTAGTACACGCTTGCTGAATGGATCGCTCCACTTACACATCGTGCCTATCAACCTTGTAGTCTTCAAGGGGTCTTACTTGTTTGAAACAATGGGATATCTTATCTTTGGGTCGGCTTCACGCTTAGATGCTTTCAGCGTTTATCCGATCCGTACATAGTTGCCCAGCTATGCTCTTGGCAGAACAACTGGTGCGCCAGAGGTACGTCCGCTCCGGTCCTCTCGTACTAGGAACAGCTCCCATCAAATATCCTGCGCCCACGACAGATAGGGACCGAACTGTCTCACGACGTTCTGAACCCAGCTCGCGTACCGCTTTAATTGGCGAACAGCCAAACCCTTGGGACCGAATACAGCCCCAGGATGCGATGAGCCGACATCGAGGTGCCAAACCTCCCCGTCGATGTGGACTCTTGGGGGAGATCAGCCTGTTATCCCCAGGGTAACTTTTATCCGTTGAGCGATGGCATTTCCACTCACATACCACCGGATCACTAACTCCAACTTTCGTTACTGCTCGACCCGTCAGTCTCGCAGTTAGGCTCGCTTCTGCGTTTGCACTCTTTTGCTTGATTTCCGTTCAAGCTGAGCGAACCTTTGAACGCCTCCGTTACTCTTTAGGAGGCGACCGCCCCAGTCAAACTGCCCACCTAACAATGTCCCCCGCCTTGATTCAAAGGCGCAGGTTAGAATTCCAATATCGCAAGGATGGTATCCCAACGGCCACTCCACAAGCGCCAAAGCACCTGCTTCCCAGTGTCCCATCTATCCTGTGCATGCAACATCGAAACCCAATATTAGGCTACAGTAAAGCTCCATGGGGTCTTTCCGTCTTGTCGCGGGTAACCGGCATCTTCACCGGTACTACAATTTCGCCGGGCGGGCTGTTGAGACAGTGCCCAAATCATTACGCCTTTCATGCGGGTCAGAACTTACCTGACAAGGAATTTCGCTACCTTAGGACCGTTATAGTTACGGCCGCCGTTCACTGGGGCTTCGATTCAATGCTTGCACATCTCCTCTTAACCTTCCAGCACCGGGCAGGCGTCAGCTCGTATACGTCATCTTTCGATTTAGCACAAACCTGTGTTTTTGGTAAACAGTTGCTTGGGCCGATTCTCTGCGGCTGCATTGCTGCAGCACCCCTTCTCCCGAAGTTACGGGGTCAATTTGCCGAGTTCCTTAACAACCCTTCTCCCGTTGGCCTTAGAATCTTCTTCCTACCTACCTGTGTCGGTTTGCGGTACGGGCACCTCAGAAATACACACAGCTTTTCTCGCCATCTTCCATCCCAGACTTCGGTACTAACTTCCCTCGATCTCTACCGGAACCAACACCCGGCTCTGAGACTTCAAATGTGTCCCTGTGCTTAACTCTTTTGGTGGTGACGGAATCTCTACCGTCTGTGCATCGGCTACGCCTTCCGGCCTCACCTTAGCTCCCGACTAACTTGGAGCGGACGAACCTTCCTCCAAAAACCTGAGGCTTTCGGCCATGCAGATTCTCACTGCATTCGCGCTACTCATTCCGGCATTCTCACTTCTATACACTCCACAGCCGCTCACGCTACTGTTTCTCCGCGTATACAACGCTCCCCTACCCAATCCATTACTGGATTGCCTAAGCTTCGGTGTCAGGTTTAGCCCCGTTAAATTCTCCGCGCAAAGACGCTCGACCAGTGAGCTATTACGCACTCTTTGAATGAGTGGCTGCTTCTGAGCCAACATCCTGGTTGTCTACGTATCTTCACATCGTTTTCCACTTAACCTGACTTTGGGACCTTAGCTGTAGATCTGGGCTGTTTCCCTTTTGACAATGACATTTATCTGACACTGTCTGACTCCCAAGCATCAATACTCTGGCATTCTGAGTTTGATAAGCTTCGCTAACCTCTCGGCCGCTAGGCTATTCAGTGCTTTACCTCCAGGTATCTAACTTGAGGCTAGTCCTAAAACTATTTCGGGGAGAACCAGCTATCTCCGGGTTCGATTGGAATTTCTCCGCTACCCACAGTTCATCCGCCGCCTTTTCAACGGAGGTCGGTTCGGTCCTCCATGGAATTTTACTTCCACTTCAACCTGACCATGGGTAGGTCACCCGGTTTCGGGCCCATTATATGCAACTTAACGCCCTTTTCAAACTCGCTTTCGCTTCGGCTCCAGACCTTAAGTCCTTAACCTTGCTGCATACAATCGCTCGCCGGACCGTTCTACAAAAAGTACCCTATCACGCTTTGACGCGCTCTAGGTGCTTGTAGGCACAGGGTTTCAGGTTCTTTTTCACTCCCCTCCCGGGGTGCTTTTCACCTTTCCTTCACAGTACTATACGCTATCGGTCACTGGGTAGTATTTAG
>OMCM01000022.1_pt1 | contig 151415 bp, 130 predicted proteins | sample 1645021 | NCBI WGS metagenome assembly OMCM01 (sample SAMEA103958142, study PRJEB25191) | human gut metagenome | biome: human-associated habitat [ENVO:00009003]; feature: intestine environment [ENVO:2100002]; material: feces | place: Germany | collected 2013/2015
TGCTTCTGACATGTCCTTCACCCTCCTGATTTTAGTATATCCTTTTGAGCGTGGGTGTCAAGTTTTATTATACAACATCATTCGGCAGCCGCTGCTTTGCTTCACATATTTGCAAACAAATCCGCAATATCAGCGTCAATGCAGACGGACCGGTCCTCGATTTCCTTCGGCGCGTAGGATTCGCCGAAATTCAGGCAGGCGTAAAATGCGTTCGGATTCTGGAAAGTCATTCTCCAGAACGGAAATTTGATGATTCCCGGGGTGTTCATTCCCACGCCGAGTTCAAGGAATAATATGTGCTGTCCATCGTGAGCGCGCAGGTATTTTTCGTACCGCTGCGCCGCCCTGTGCCAACCGCAGTCCTCGACGAACTTGTCGTCCGCGCGCAGATTCATCGTCAGCGGCTTTCCGCAGCGCGGACATCTCGGGATAAGTTCGGTGGGGATTTTCATATTCTCCTGGGAATCCATCATCGCAATTACGCTGTCCTCGTTGTCCCAGGTTTCCTTGCAGCATGGCTTGGAGCACTGAAACAGCCCGTAATCCCCCTGGGTGTAAAACAGCCGTTCCTTGTCAAATTCTGCTTTCTGAAACTGGTGGTCAACATTCGTGGTCAGCACGAAATAATCCTTGTCCCTGATAAGCTGAAACAGCCGCTTATATGTACTGTTGTCAACGTCCATATAGCGGTTGATGTAGATGTATCTAGACCAGTACGCCCAGTATTCCTCAGGAGTATCAAACGGGTAGAATCCACCCTCGTACATATTCCGGAAGACGTATTTTGCGATGAAATCGGAGAAGTATTTCTCGAACCGTTCACCGCTGTAAGTGAATCCAGCCGCCGTGGAAAGCCCTGCGCCAGCGCCGATTATAATTGAATCAGCGGAGTTTAGCTCGGTTTTCAGCCGTTCAATTTTCGCCGAGTATTTTTCTGTATATGTCATAGTCCTCGCTTCCGAATACATTAAAAATCACCTTTATTCCGTGGGATTTCAGAAAACCCCGTACCGTATTGACTGCGATTTCAGCCGCTTCCTGTTTCGGGAATCCAAAAACCCCGGTTGAAATGCAGCAGAATGCAATGCTGTCGATTCCGTTCTGTACCGCAATTTCAAGGCATGACCGATAACAGCTTTCCAGCAGTCTGCAATGTTCCGCAGTCAAATTTCCTTGTACGATAGGTCCAACCGTGTGGATTACATATTCACACGGCAGATTGTACGCCGGGGTAATTTTCGCCTGTCCTGTGGGTTCCGGGTATCCCTGTTTTTTCATTATTTCAGAGCAATTCAGCCGCAAACGGATTCCTGCAAAGGTGTGAATACAGTTGTCGATACAGTTGTGGCAGGGCTGATAACAGCCGGTCATTCCGCTGTTTGCGGCATTTACTATTGCACCGCATTTCAGCGTGGTTATGTCACCGCGCCATAGGCATATATTATCCTCAACAGGCGATAAATCCGCAATATCCGTGATACCCTTTTCGGCGGTTTTCTGACGGAGGTATTCGTCCTCTGCGGCGAGGTATTCCGCTGAAATTTCATCGGCGGGACGGATATTCACAAGACTTCTGTAAAGCCGAAATTGCTCGCTTTCCGATGACGGTATTCGTACTTTCCTGTAATCCGGATTTTCATTCATCAGGTATTTTATCAGCTTCTCGGCGGTCATTTAATCACAGCCTTTCTATCGCTCCGACCGGGCAGTTTTCGAAGCAAGCGCCGCAGTGCAGACAGTTGTTCTGCCTTATATTATACGGCGCTGGAGCGCCCTTGTCAATGCAGTTCTGCGGACATACCGTCATGCACTTCCCGCAGCCTATGCAGTTTTCAGTAATGTGGTAGCCCTTATGTTCTGCGCTGCCGTTTCCAATGGTGTAGACCTCGCGGAAAATCGGATTCACGCCGAGATTGAAATACTCGATGGCAGCGTCCTTTATCTCGAAGCATATTCCGATATTCCGCTTCTCGCCGGGGTAGAGATTCGCGAGGTACGGCTGCTCGGCGAATATCGTGTCAATGCAGTGCTTCTGACTTTCCTCAGCGACCGGGAGCGCCTTTCCGGACAGCCGTATCATCTCCTTGAATTTCGTGTAGACAAGTATCTGCACGCGCCCGTCCGCGAGAAGCTCCTTTGCTACATTCTTTCCCCTTGCGGTAAAGAAATACAGCGAATGCTCATCGTAATGCACCGCGCTTATGCAGCGTATCTGCGGAGCGCCGTGCTCGTCAACCGTGGCTACGTTCAGTACTCCTACAAGCTGCATTTTCTTTAAACAGGTCTTTGCGTCCATTGTTAATACCTCACTCTACAATTCTGATCCTGCCGGGTCTGCGCGGCTTTGTGTGCGGCTGTTCGCCGTTGATATAGCCAAGTATCACGAAACAGACTGCGCTGTAATTTTCGGGAACGTTCCACTCTCTGAGCAGCGCCTGTCCCTCATCGCTGATGAAGCTTTCCTCTCCGCGGGAAATAATGCAGGAGGAAATGCCAAGCTCCGTTGCCTGGAGCAGCATATTTTCAGCCATGCAGAATGCGTCCGCAACACGGAATGCGAAGCCGTCCTGACCGAAGATCGCTATGACAGTCGGTGCGCCGTAAAAGCCGTTCTTTATCGTCGGGTCGTCGATCGAACTGGGCTGTTCGCTTGAAACGTAACCGCCGAGCAACCTGCTTCTGTCGAACCTGGCGAGGTTCATTCTGCCGATTTTTGCGGTGAGTTCTGCATTGTGAACTGAGACCATCATGCTGCGCTGACCGCCGCCGGCGTTCGGAGCGTAGTTTCCTGCTTCAAGAATAAGCTCAAAATCCTTGCGGCATATCTGATTGTCGGTGTACTTTCTGATGGAGTGACGCGCTTTGATTATGTCCATTAGCATAGCTTTTCTCCTGTAATTTCATTGCGTTCTTTCCAGCACTGCGGGTCGGGGGCGTACATATTCCCGGTGTAGCCGAAAGTCACCGCCGGACAGCCCCTGCAATACCCACGAAGCTCGCATTTACTGCATTTCTGGAACCTGTCCCACTGCCTGTATTCGTCAAGTTCCGCACCGTTGAACAGGTCGTAGAGCGAGGTTTCGAATACATTTCCGATTCTGGATTCCATGCGGCGGCAGGCGTAAACTTCGCCGGTCGGGATTATCGTCATGTGACCTATCCCGCAGTGGCAGCCATCGTAGATCACGTCCGGGTCGCTGTTTTCCGGGAGCTTAAACAGTCCGTTTTCATAGAGGTACAGAGTCCAGAGATGGTCTTTTAGCTGGAATGTAGTGGTGCAGCCGTTCGTCCTGTGCTGTTCGAATTTCTTGTGGCACATATCCATGAATTCACGATACTGGCGTGGGGGAATGTGGTATTCCTCGGATTTCTGACCGCTGGTGGGGCAGTATCTTCCGAACGCGAATACGTCAACGTTTTTTTCTGCACACAGGTCGATAAGCTGCGGAAAATCCCCGATATTCGCGCTGGAAACCGTAGACATGATTGCACAGTACATTCCCGCATTTTTAATGCAGTCTATCTTCTCGATTGTAGTATCGAACGAACCGGATTTGCGGAACATATCGTGGATTTCACGCATTCCGTCAAGGGAAAGTTGGTACTTCACGCAGCTGTGCTCACGGAGCTTCCGGCATACATCGTCGTTCAGGTGAAACGGATTTCCGAGGATAGCCCAGCGGATATTCTTTTCTTTCAGCCTTGCAGCAAGCTTCCAGAAGTCCTTATGTAAAATCGGGTCGCCGCCTGTGATGTAGATGTAGGGCGTTCTGCCGAGCCTTTCGCACATGTCCTCTATGCTAGCGAGTACCTGTTCCATTCTGTCGAACGGCATTTCGGTGAGCTTTTTGCAGTTGTCCTCCGCGAAGATGTAGCAGTGCTTGCAGCGCTGGTCGCAGGTGTCGGTAATGTGCCACTGGAAGGCAAAATAGGGTTTCATAGCGGTATCCTCCGATGATAGTTGCTCAGGGACAGCCGGAAATCCGGCTGTCCGGGGTTGCGAAGTTTGTTTTACTTCTTGTCAGGGTCGGCTGCGCCGCATGCAGAGCCGCAAGCGGAAGCAGGAGCCTTGGGGTCAGCTGCGCCGCACGCAGAGCCGCAAGCGGAAGCAGGCTTGTCAGCCGGGTCAGCAGTTCCGCAGGCTGTGCCGGAAAAAGCAGCTACATTCTTTAATGTTTCACTCATGTTTGTAACCTCCTGTATTACTCGGATCTCTCCTGTGATTACAGTATATCACGAGTTTTCAGCGCGCACAAGTACGCACTTTCAGGTTACATAGTTACCTCGGAGTTACCTTTGCACAGCAATGCCGTTTGTTTCACGAAAAAAATTTGATTATTGTTGTCAGCATTTGAAGCCGGGGAGCGTGGGAAGCTAGTTTATCTCTATACCGGCAACTTTGTTTGACTTTTTGTGGGTTTAGTGTTATAATTGAAACATCGACAAATTCCCGTTTATCGGACATATACGCAAATTCGTCCTCATAATTTAATAGCCACACATGGGCAGTAGAAAGATTGCTCTATTTTTATTTACGGAGGTGCCGATATACGAACGTTTGTGGAATAAAGAACCAAATCAATATATCAGTTATTGACAAACCCTTTTTTGCTAGTATAATAATGGTATAATGCATTTGCTGTGCCAAATAGAATATGGAATACAGAAGGTAATATATGACCAAAACGAAAACACGGTTTCTCGCCGTGGGTTCGACGATGATAGTGCTGATAACAGCGCTGATTGTCATACTCTCGGTGGGGAAAACTGCTGGCGCTGAGAATGTGTGGAACGGGAATTCCATAGCTGATTCTGCCTACCCCGGTACATATACCGGGGAGGAAATGATTCCGTACATAGAAAACGCATTATCCGGCACCGAAGACTGGAGGACTGCATAGTCATCTCCACGCCGGAGGAATTTGAAGCCCTCACCAAGGACGAATATGCCTGGGACAAGAATTACGTCCTTGACAGTGATATCAGCCTTGCCGGAATCACGATAACCAGCATAGGCACCGATATGAATTACCCCTTCACCGGAAAGTTCAGCGGCAATGGGCATACCATATCCGATGTGACAATAAACAGCGCAGACAGTGTATTCGTGGGACTCTTCGGCGTGAACATAGGACTTATCACGGACCTGTCCGTAATTGGAAATGTCACCGGGAAGAACTTTGTCGGAGGCATAACCGGCCTGAACGATACCAACTGCTCATTTGACGGAACTGTCGTGGGAAGGGAGCACGTTGGCAGCATATGCGGCAACAACTCCGGCGTTATTATATGCTGCGGAAACGGTGCCACAATCGATGCGCAGGGCGCTGGCGGTATCGCCGGAAATAACACCGGCACTGTAAGCAACTGCTTTAACATCGGCAGCGTTAAGGGAGTAGATTATGCCGGGGGTATCTGCGTAACAAATGACGGCGGAGTAATTGAAAACTGCTATAACACAGGCAAGTACGAAGTCAGCGGAAACGGCAGCGTAGAACATATATGCGTGAAAATCGGAGGTACGATCACAAACAGCTGGGGAACTGACAGTGTGTTGGGCAACAAAATTGAACGCATTGATCTGCTGTCCTCTAAGGGAATTACAGAAATGGGCTTTGATACCAGCGTATGGACAAAGATCCCTAACGACAGGGAAAATAAGGTAGCTTACTATCCGTCCACTTCCAGCAGGCATGCGTTCTCTATCAGCTATGAGGTGAACCTTGATTTTTACCAGAGCGATAATGCAACTCCGGTTTATCTCGGTGATGTTGTATTCTATCATGACATATTGCTGACATTTTCAGATTCAAGCATTGCACATGAAACACCAAAAAGATGCACCATAAGAATCGGCGACAGGATAATTGCAGACAGCGATGTGGATTTTAAACCGTATGAACGTTATTATACATGCACGCTGGATACAGTAGGTAAGACTACCTTCACGTTCTGGTGTGATGGCACTGGCTCGGAATTCCTACCAGATGAACTTACAGAGGACTGCACACTTGACATCGCGAAGAGGGAACCAGCCGCTTCGGATTTCGATATCGTACTGTCCGGTCTGAAATACGACGGCAGCGCGAAGTCCGTTGAGGTGAATCCGGCTGTCGGGATCGTGGGCATGGGCGATGTTACAGTGCATTATTACAGCGACGGGAAGCTGCTGAAGTCCGCTCCGGTCAACGCCGGGGACTACACCTTCAGCATTGACGTCGCTGCCGGAATCAATTACAAGGCGATTACCGGACTTACGGACAGCAGCTGGAAGTTCACGATAGCCAAGGCGGACGCTCCCGAAATAATCTACTGCTATGCTTACTACACCTTTGCGGAAAGCGGCGATAGAATGATAACCGTCAATAAGCTTCCCAATGACATAGGTACTGCTGGAACTCCAACAATCACAGTGAACGGCAGCATCTTCAAGGAGAACAGCGAAAGCTATTCTGACGGCGTTATACGCTTTATCCTCGCTGAGGGTAACACAGTGAACCAGGTCGGCTATATCAACGTGACGATACCGACGCAGAACTACGAGGATATATCCGTTAAACTGAGCGTGGGAATTACCGACAAGCACGACAGGCTTCCTCCGGAACTCATGGATTTCGACCTGGTGTTTACCAGCAAGGGCAGCGATATCACCGCAACGATAGTCACCGAGCTTTCCGAAGTGGAGTTCAGCTTTGACGGCGTAAACTGGAGCAATGTTAACACCTCTTCCGTTGGACACGAGCAGAGCGTGACCGGATATATCAGGTTCGTTGAAACCGAGATATACAACGTCAGCCAGGCTAGCTCCAGGACAGGTAAAACCGGTCACGGCGCGCTTATTCACCACGCACGCGTGGAGTCCGACTGCACAAAGGAGGGCAGCGCCGAGTATTGGGAGTGCACAGTGTGCAGCAAGGTATTCACTGACGAGGACGGCACTGCTGAAACCACCCGTGAGGCACTTGTTCTTGCAATGACCAGCCACACTGAGGGTCCGGCAGTCAGGGAAAACGAGATACCTGCTACCTGCACTGCGGACGGTTCATACGACGAGGTGATTTACTGCTCCGTGTGCAAAACGCAGCTTTCCATGAAGCACAAGACGATATCTGCTGCCGGACACAAGTGGTCGGACAAGTATGAATCAGACAAGACCGGACACTGGCATAAGTGCGAGCTGTGCGGAACGACTACCGAGGTGGAAAGTCACATTTCCAGCGGTCCGGCGACCATAGCCAGGGCTGAGGTTTGCACCGTGTGCGGCTATCAGATAGCGCCCAGGAAGAAATCCAGCGGCGGCTCCGTAGGCCCCGGCGGCGGACCCAAGACGCCAACCGAGGATAAGCCTGCGATCAACGGCGTAGAAAAGGGCTGGACTGAGATAGCGGCGGAACTCGCAGGTCAGAACGGCGGCAGCGTTGTAATTGCACTGAACGGCGAAACTGTGGTTCCGGTCGATGTTATCAGGGCGGCCATGAACAATAAGATCAAGGTCGAGTTCGTTGTTGACAGCGTAAAGAGCTGGATAGTTGACGGCACCAAGATAACCACGGCGACTGCGGCGGATCTGACGTTACTTCCCGGCAGCGCCGACAAGGGCGTCCTTCGCGGAGTCCCCGGGGTTGATCTGATAACCAACGGCACCGGAATACCGGCTGACCTGAAGCTGAAATTCCGCAAGGAGTTTGCAGGGCAGTTCGCGAATGTATACATGCTCACGGACGGCATTCCCGTATTCCAGGGCTGCGTAAAGGCCGATGAGGACGGCGCGGCTGTGATCTCCGGCGCAGATGCTGCCGGTGAGTATATCGTCATGGTATGCGAATACAGCGACCTTTCCGGTGACATGAACAACGACGGCGTTCTGAATGCGATCGACGCTTCGGCAATACTGAAGGATATTGTCGGAGCGGTGGCTGGCGCAAATCCGCTGATGGCGGACTTTAACGGCGACGGCGTATCCAACGCCCTGGACGCTTCCGCAATACTGAAATATATAGTGGGTATTGCGGCGTAACGGCGTGATCATTTGAAACAGAATCTCCCACCTGGCGACAGGTGGGAGATTTCATTTTATAAGTTAATGCGCTGGGTAATCTCACTCGATTCTGACCCATATAGCAGGGAAGACTAATTCAGGAGTCGTGGTGGAAACCGTGGAATCCGCGTCAAGCAATCCGTCGCGCCCCCAGCTGTGTAGAGTGGCGTTCTTGGGAGTTTTAAGCATGGTGCATATGGTGCTTGCATACCTGTCCGGATTCAGAGCCCTGGTGAACATGGAAGAAGCCTGGGCGTAGTTCAGCAGAAAGACATTATCGCTGCCGTCGGCGGAAATAAGCGTTTTTTCATAGTCAGAGAATACGCTGTCATAGAACTCCCCGTTGAGCCAGGCGCGCAGCGAGCAGTCCGCCCATGCGGAATTCCCGTTGGTGTCAAAGGGCAGGTATTCCACCGCCTCTTCTGTAACCAACAGCGCCCGGTTGCCCTCTGTTTTGAGGACTTTCCAGTCGATCGAGGTCTTTATTTCGGTGTCGCTTATGTAGTATTCCCCGAAATTCACAGCGCTCTCCCAGTTGTCGCCGTTCAGCAGCTCGTTGCGGAGCGTGGCAAGATAGGGTCTGGCAGGCTCATAGTCGCGCAGCTTGAAGGACAGGATACTGTATGCGCTTCTTTTGTCATGCTCCTCCAGCTTCTCAAGCGCTATAGTAAGCCAGCAGTCGCAGTACATTTCATGGCTGTCGAGGTAATTTCCCAGCTTGGAAAGCTGGTCTATCGCTTTGTAGTATTGCTTGGAGTTGTACAGTACCTTTGCGTAATTGTACAACGAATCCTTCGCCCGGTCGTCGCTGTCCGACCACCCGGAAATCTTGCTGAACATCTCATACGCGGTCTGATACGCTCCCAGATCGTATTTCTCCTCGGCACGGATATACTGTATCCTTTTCAGCTGGTCGTTGCTGCCGGAAAGAGATCTGATCTCCTTGAGGACAGCTTCGGCTGAATCAAGGTCGCCGCTGTCAATCAGTTCAAGCGCATATTGGTACAGACAGATGTTTTTCCGGCTGACCGAATCGTAATACGAGCCAAGTGCGTCAAACGCTTCCGCGGCTGACTTGAGGTCGCCGGCGTTTTCGATCTTCTCCGCAAGTTTATAGCTGCACTCATTTGCTTTCTGGGCGGAATCCTGGTAGCCGCCGAGCCGCAGATACATACTCTGCGCGGTTTCCGGATCGCCGCTTTCAAGAAGCTGTCCTGCCTGCATGTAGCGGCATTTTTTCACCCAGTCCGCGCTGTCCTCGTAGCTGCCGAGAGAAATAAAGACAGCCTCCGCTTCCCGGAATTCCGCGTTTTCGTACAGGGATTTTCCCTGCTCGTAGCGTGTGTCCACGCTTGAAATTTCGGGCTCCGGCGCATCCGTCTGACCGTTGGGGAAAAGCACGATCACCGCCCCCACGATAAGTCCTGCGGCGACTATTCCGGCAGGCAGCAGGCGGAACGGGAAGCGCTTCTTGACCGGCTTGACTTTCGCGGAATACACCTCGCTGGCACTGTCCGGGATCGCGCTTTCAAGGGCGCGGTCCTTTTCCGCGAGTTCCTTCGCATGCAGCTTCTCCTGCGCGGAAAGCGCGTATTTCTTCAGCTTCAGCCGTATCGCTTCGCTTCCGTACTGCATGGCAAGGCGGTAGTTTTCCGAGGTGGTTATGTCGGCAGGTAGGTTCCCCAGTTCCTCCTCAGCGGTCAGGCGGTATTCGCACAACAGCCGGATAAGTGCGGCTTCCGCAGGGAACTGCGCTTCGATTTTGCCGCAGATTTCCTCCGCCTCGTGGAATTCACGGTCGGAGAGCATGATGTACGCCCGGCGCACCAGCGGCGAAGCGCCCTGCGCTGTTTTGTCGTGGGATTTCCCGGAAATCAGCGCCGCTATGCTCGCGATAATATCCTGCTCGAATCCGAGGTTCGCCGCATTTACCGCCTGGAAGCGCGATAATTCCGGCGGAAGATCGCCGGGAAGCACACCGTAGAGGATCGGTATGACCGCCCTGCCGCGTAAATCTTCGGACAGGAACCGACCGCAGATATTCATTACCGTGACATCGTTGAAGATATCAGCGCCGGTCACCGCGATCAGCAGCACCTTTGCGGAATTCACGGCTGCGTAAATATAAGGCTCCCATTCGCTTCTGGCCCTGTCCGCAAGCGTAATGTCGGTGCAGAACACGTTGAATTTTTCGGAAGCCAGCCTGTTGTAAAGCTCCGTGGAGCGCTTTGCCGCTTCCGGGGAACTTCCGCAGCACAGCAGCACGTCGTATTCTATCCCGACCGCCAGCCCGGAGATCTCACGCTGCTTTTCGGCGATGAGCGCGGCGATACTCTCCATGAATCCGCGCTGCTTGTCGCCGGCGAATTTCACTGCCTGCTGATAGTCGCTGTCAGAAAGGAAGGAGTGCGCCTGGGTCCTTAGCAGCGTCAGTCCGCCGTCCGCAAAGAACAGCACGCCGTATCTGCACAGTGCCAGCGCCCAGTAGAGGTCGGCGTCGGTGGGGGACAGGCTTATCATCTTTTCATAGAGTTGGATAGCCTTGTCGTATCTCTGCTCCTTCCGGAGCTGCTCCGCACGGGTGAGCAGTCCGCGCTTTTCCGCGCTGTCGATGAGCGGAACGCTCTGGAGCCGGTTGCAGCCCGGGCACTCGCAGACGGTTGAGCCGGAAAGCTCCAGCGGTGTTCCGCAGAACCTACAGATAAATGCAGCCAATATTTCTCACCTGCCCTTTGCTTAATTCGCCGAGCTGCCGGAATCCGCGCTCTTCATGTTCAGGGTCTCCACGATCTGGGCTTCCGCGTCGGAATAGTCGCCAAGCTCGTTGAATATGGTTATCGCGTCGTTGTAATTCCCGGCTTTGCGCAGCTGAATGGCGTAGTTGTACTTCGCCTTGTTGTACTGCTCCGCTGAATCCTTGTAGTCGCCCAGATCCTTGAAGTTCTTCATTGCAACCTCGTATTTGCCGCGGTCGCAGAGATTTTCGGATTCGCGATAGAGGCAGCTTTTTGCGCGCTCTGGGCTGTCCGAAAATTCGCCGATTTCAGTGAATTTCTGCGCTGCCTGGGCGTACATTCCGCGTTCCTCCCAGTCGGTTGCCAACGCGTATTTGCAGAGCACCGCGTATCTGCGGCTGTCCTTGTAGTTCCTCAGACGGTCGAACAGGTCGGCGGCGTCAGTATATTTACCTTTTTCGTACAGATCCATTGCCGAAGTGTAGTAATCATTAATCAACGAGCTTTGCTGATAGTACAAATTATCAGTGTACTCCTGCCTTGTGGTTAGCAGCGTACTGTTGAACCGCTCTATTCTTGTGTTGTTTTTTGCAGCACGGATACCCACTCCTGCGATGGTAAGGACGGAAGCGAAGACCGTGGACAAAATAGTGTACTTTTTCCGCTTCGACTTGTGGGACCGCTGGGCGATCATCAGATTCTGCAGCTGCTGGCTTTTTTCCTGCTCCTCGTGGGCTTTGATCGTTTCGTTGCACTGCCTGTAAAGCTCGGCGCAGTCCAGATAGTCGGTCATATCTCCCAGGAGCGACCTTGCTTCGAACAGTTCTGACTTGCTTTCCGCGGATTCCAGCAGGTGTTTTGCGCGCTTGTAATTACGCTCGTTTTCAGTCTTGCGCTGCTCCTCAAGCATTCTGGTGTACTCTTTCATGGCGACAGAATGCTCGTTCTCGAGCCAGGATTTCAGGTCATCGTCGCCGAAGCGCAGAATTTTGGCGTAGTTTCCCGATGTGGAGAAATCCGAACTGGTGTATTCATGCAGTTTGTCCGGCTCGGTGATGTGGTATTCCGCAAGCAGTTTTATAAGGTAGGCGCCGGCGTTTTCCGGATCGCAGTCCAGCGCCTTTTCGCAGAGCTCGTCGGCGCGTGCGAACTGCTTTTCCTCGAGGAACATCTGTGCCCTGCGGAGCATTCCGGAGGTATCCGTGGGTTCGTCCGGCTTCTGTTCCGGCTCCGGCACGGTGGATTTCCCGATGATCTTGCGTATTCCGCGGATAAGCTCCTCCTCGAATCCCGGCTCGGACATATCCATCGCATGAAGGTGGCTGAACTCAGCCGGGAGATGCTCCTTCAGCATATCCTTGTACAGTGTGACGAGCGTGCCCTCGCCCTTTTCCGCCATTCTCGCAAGGTATCTGCTCCATTCGTTTTTCACCCAGACCGCATTCATGTTTTCGGGAGAGGTGCCGACAACAAGCATGACCTTTGCGGAATTGAGCGCCGCGAATATGTACGGCTCGAACTCCGTGCCTGCCTTGTTTTCCAGGGTGATATGCGAGAAGAAGACCCTCCATCCCTCGGCGCAGAGCGTCCTGTAAAGTCCTGCTGCAAGCGCGGAATCCTCGGTCCGTCTGCCGTACCTGTCGCTTTCCTTGTAGCATATGAAAATATCGTAGGGCTGCTCGTTCAGCGAAACTGACAGTATCTCTGCACGGAGCTTGTCAAGCGCCTGGGCTTCCAGTATGTAGATACGCTTCTGGTCGCCGTTTTCCGTTATCCGGACAGCCTTGCGGTAATCCTCGTCATCAATGACGGAGGTGTACTGTATCCTGTTGATGGTCGGAATACGCCGGTGGGATTTCGGCTCCTCGACGTATTCCACGCCGTAGCGGCAGAGTACCTTCGACCAGTAGACGTCGGGTTCGTCCGGGCATTTCCGGGCTATCTGCTCATATATTGACGCCGCGCGGTCGTATTCACCGTTGCGGCGCAGTTCCTCGGCGCGCTCCCAGAGAAGCGATTCCTCGTCGAATCCAAGAATAGGAACGGTCTGCTGAACTCCGCAGTAGCCGCACCTGACTACTGACGTCCCGGGCTTTATTTCAAGTCGTGCGCCGCAGCAGCGGCAGAGTAATACTGGCATATGTGGCACCTCTTAATATTTCGATTTCATCTGTCGGTAGTAAACGCAGAATAATCCCTTTTGGCTGGTGGGAGGAAGTGTGTTTTCATGTTTGCAATATAAACTATCGTCTTGGTATTATTATAACATTTTCCCGAAAAGATGTCAATATATCTGGAAAATCTGCTGAAATCAGGAAAACAATCAGCCGTTTGTACAGAAATCCTGTTGGAGGAAATCAGCGTGCCCCGGAAATCGCCGCATGCTGCTGTCCTCATTTCAGGCTTTCTTAACGGTATCGTTTGATTTATTATACCACTCTAAGAGGAAAAAGTCAATATACCAGCCCGAAAACCGAAACATTTTCCTTTTTCGTTTGTTTTATTAAGTGAAAGGGTAATTATACGAAAGGAGGCGGCGGAATGGACAAAGGCGCAGAGGCATACAGGCGGTTCCTGGCAGGGGAGGATAACGCGCTGGAGCAGGTCATTGACCTGTACAAGGACAGCCTGATATTCTTCCTCATGCAGTACGTCAAGGGAATGGACATCGCGGAGGAACTCACGGAGGACACCTTCGTGGCGCTGGCGGTGAAACGTCCGTTATTCCGGGAGAACGCGAAATTCCGGACGTGGCTGTTCACGATAGCCCGGAACAAGGCGCTGAACTACCTGCACAGCGCAGCATTCCGGAGGAACGTGCCGATAGACGAGGCGGAGGAGGTATTCCTGCCGGGCAGCCCGGAGCAGCGCCTGCTGGAGCAGGAGCGTTACCGCTCGCTGTACGGCGCGATGAACAGACTCTCGGCAAACCAGCGTGAAATGATCTGGCTCGTATATTTCGAGGATATGAGCATTTCCCAGGCGGCGAACATTATTCACAAGACGCAGCGGCAGGGGAACAGCATTCTGTTCCGTGCAAGGCAGAATTTGAAAGCTATTCTGGAAAAGGAGGGCTTTGAGTATGAAAACAAGTCATGAGATGGCACAGAGCGTTCTTAAAAAGCGCAACAGGATACTCCGCAGACGGCGCATACTGATGACCTCCATCGGTGCCGTCGGCGGGACCGCCGCAGTCGCCGCGGCGCTTGTTATAACTATGAATATCAACCGCCCGCACGGCGTCGACCTTATTGAAAGCGGCTCGGTGGTTCAGATAGATACTCTTCCGAATAGCCCGCTGTCGCTTATCGGGGTATCTTATGAGGACGGCAATTACCGCGTCGATACGGAAAGCTGGGAGGTACTGACCGACTGCGACATTTTCCGCGAGTATTTCTTCGGGACATGGGATTCGGACGGCAGTATCTTAGAATCATCGGAATTTACCATTGATGACACCGAAAACAGCTCTCTGTTTGCGCAGGAGAGTCCTCTGTGGCTGCGGGATTTCTACCGCGTAAGCGGCGATGTGTACGCTTTCATTGCCAACGGCAACGCGGTTTCGTGGTTGTTCTGGCTGGACGGCTCCGCCCCCGGTACGATGTATTTTGAGGAAATGAACGACGGGATTTTTTATGACCACCTTAACAGCGGAACAACCGTGCTCACAAAGACGGATGAACCGATAAAACAGCCGGAAAACGCATTCCTGAGCATATTCAGGCTTCGCGAGATGGCGCAGAAATACGGCATTGACATGGAAACGCTGCTCAACATCGAATATGATATCGGCAAGGATTATATGCTGTATCACGACAGATACCAGAACTACCCCGTCTACCTTGTTTCAGAATCCGAGGACGAGATCGTGCTTCGCACAAAGGTGGGAAACCCGATGATCAAGGAAGAGATATCCGTAGAATACACGCTTTCGCGGGAGAACGGGGTGTGGGAGCGTACATCTCTTGCGATAGCTAAGCCCGAGGGCTACACCGATTTCGACAGCGCAGATATCCCTAATATCACGCCTGAGGAAAGAGGCCTGCAGGCTATGGGCGCGCGGAATATCCTGCTTGATACAAAACAGGCGGGCGCTTTATCCATACTGCTTGTTGGCGATTATGTCACCGCCGACACCGAGGGACACCCGGGAATGATAAGCTGTTTCGACTTTGGGGTTCAGATATACGATGGTAATACTGTCAGCTATTTGGCAGGAGCACATTCAGGTGCAGGGGCTGGAGATTACTGGATCTATACCGACAGATTCTCCGACTATATGGACGTGTTCCAGTTTGGCGATAATTATATCATTGCACTTCGATATTATGATACCGACGGGGCACGCTATACGATATTCATTGCGATAAAGGACGGGACATTTTATCCCGAGTTGATTGGAGATTACTCTGCAGTTACCGGTGTTAAGCTGGACGTGACGACCTGGCTTTCTAAAAACTATTCGGTTGACGTGGATTCCTGCACCATAACCGATAACGACAGCGGAATTTCCTACGTTTTCGACTTCGACGCGATAAGCGATACCTTTACACGACCGCATTATACGGCGGTGAAATCCACCAGCAATGAAGCCGTAAGCGACCGCCTTGCGGAAATGTGGCTGAATAAGTGGACGGAGATCACTGCAAGTATGGATCTTCTCCTTCCGAATGTGAGCGTATTAGGCTTTGAACTGAGTGATGGAAGCAGGCTTGTCGCGTTTGTATATCCGAACTACAAATCCTACGGGGCGGTGTTCTACCGGATCTCCGGTTCGGATATTACGGAGCTTGGCAATGAAACGTGCGGCTCAGATTTCGAACTGCTCGATAATTCCTCGGGACAGTATCTTCACACAACAACCAGGTTTGCAGGCGGAGTCATGAATGCGGACAGCATATATGTTGACGATTCTTACTACCTGATAACTGAATCCTCGCTTGACCCCGTGCTCAGGGTGGGGAAGGAGCTTTATAATGAAGAGGCGGTTTACTGGTCGGTCTACGAGAATGAGGAATCCGTTTCCGTCACCGCTGAGGAATATGAAAACCTCATCAATTCTGCGCTGCCCGAGTGCGCGGCTGTAAGCGCAGTCAGCCTTGATAAGGACGGCGATTACAAGATTGATGATTCCTGCGCTTTTGAAGATGATACGGACGGATTAAAGACGGCTATCCTGTCTGCCCTCTGATACTGAGCCAATTATACAAGTGGAATAAAGGCGAAAAACCTCCCGGAAGCCCTACGTAAATCGCAGCTCCCGGGAGGTTTTGATTATTGACTGAAATTGCAGTCAGGCGTACCAGATGTCGTTGTATTTATCCGTAACATTATCCTCGCCCAAATACCAGCCGAATTTCCATGTTCCGTCTTCCTGTACCAGCCGCCCCTCGGCAATACCTGTGAGAATCAGCTCGTCCGTGAGATCCTGCCTGATGGGGTAAGTGAAGATGATCTCATCGTCGCTCATGGCGGCTATTTTGGAATACGCGAATACTCCTGCGCTGCCGCGCGAGCCCATTCCGGTATCCTTGTACATTATGCCGTCAATTTCGAGATACTTGGTAAGGCGCTTCACGGGCTCTCCGGATTCATCGTGTACTATCTCGACATATATACGCCCATTTACGCCGTCGGCGTGGTAATAGCTTTCGTCTGTTTCTTTCACATTTTTGCAGATGGTGACGTTATCCATGAATCTGTCAACAATATCTGCGGAGTAGTACTCCGACAGGCTTTCGCGGTATTTTTCGGCGTTTTCAAAGGGACCGTCGCTGTTTATCCTGCCGTAAATCACGATCTGCTCGTCGCCATCAATACAGACCTCAACATCGCCGTTGCAGCCCATGTATTCCAGCTGTACATATTTGTTCGCGGCTTCAAAATTCTGCTCAATGAAGCTGTGGAGCCACTCTTCGTCCTCGGTGAATGTGGTCGGGACTGTGATTTTTCCCACAGATTCCTCCGCCGTGGTAATTGCCTGAGATGCGGTCGTTTCAGATGAAGTGCCGTCCTGCTTGACCTGTGAAGTAACTGTACTGCTTTCACAGGAGCATAAAACCATGCAGGCGCACAGGAGTAAAGCTGCTCTGAGTTTCATATATTACCGTCCTTACTTAACCAGTCGATTTCAGATTCCAATTACTTTGCTGCCGGGCTTTTGTCCCCAACGAACCAGTAGTCGCACATTTCGCCGCCGGAGGCCAGCGTCTGCTTCCTGATGAGCTTTGCATGCATAAGCCCGGCTGAGAGCAGGTCTATCTCGCACATGACCGGGAGTACTTCAAGGTAGCCCTCCCTGCGCGCGAAGGTGTTCAGCGGACACTTGGTGAAGTGGTAGAAGAATCCCTCGGAGTGCTTCGTCTTATCGAAGTTGAAGTCCCAGGAAAACTCCTTGTACTGCGGGTGGACTTCCAGCCATTCGGCATTCTGGTGCATTTTCTTTTCCAGCTTCGCAAGTCCGTTTTTGTTGGCGTTCATGAACAGCCCGGTCATTTTCAGAAGCGGAAATCCCATCACTTCATGGGTGATCTCGCGCAGGTCATCAACGCTTATCTTTCCGTCCGCGGCTTCCCATACTGCCAGGAACAGCAGGCATTCATACAGGTTCGAAGCCATCGGGTTGTCCTTTCCGATGTCGTCCGCGCGGTTGAGCATATCCCGGTAGACCGCGTCTGTTCTCTGTACCAGATTTGCCGTTTCTTCCTTTCCGAACCGCTTGACAAGGCTTTTCCTTACCAGCGGCATTATCATCTTCCAGTACTTGTCCGTGTATTCTATCATATGTCCATCTCCTGTATTCAAGCAAGTTAGCTTTAACTACTCAACTTGATTATATCACAATATGCAGATTATGTCAAGTGGGAGGAGCAAATAACAGTCGTTTCCTTTGACGGAGCGGCTGTTTTTATTATTCCGGGAAATGACGGAATGATTTCCTGCTATTGACTTTTTCCGGTTAATATGTTATAATTTTTGCAGCCAGAAGGAGAATGAAAATGAATCATAAATACGGAATCGCGGCGGCGCTTGCTGCTGCAACTCTTTTGCTGACTGCATGCTCCGACGACGATTTCTGGGATTTCCAGACCGCCGAGCCGACTGCTGACAGCGTTCAGTCCGCCGAGGACAGCCACGAATACCAGGAGGAAACTGTCGAACAGCCAGCGGAATTGCGGCCGCAGGGAAGCGCCAGGATCCTTGAGGGAAGCTCCGTTATCGTGACGGTGGTGATGGAAACCCCGGACTCGAGCTTTACGGACGAGGAACTGGAGTTCACCAGCAGAGCCATAGACAAATCCTGCCGGTATCTCGAGGAGCAGGGGCGCAAATACGGGAAGGAAGTCACGCTGTACAATTACTCCGATGAGCACCCGGATCTGATGTACTGGATCACTCACGACGAGGACGCTACCATCGCCGCGGACAGCAGCCTGGCGTATTCCAACGGGTACATACAGCGGATTCAGCAGCTGCTTATTGACAGCATTCCGCTTGACGATATCTATGAGGAATACGGCACGGACAGCGTGGCGTTCATGGTGGTTTACGACACGCCCGGGACTTCCTATTCCCAGGTGTACTACCCGGGGTACGACGACAGGTACTATGAGTGGACTGCGCTGTTCCAGTACGATATGTACGGTACCAGGTACGAGAATCTGGCGTGCGTGGCGCATGAGATACTGCACCTGTTTGGCGCGGTGGATCTGTACAGGGTTGCCGGGATCGACGGCGTGACCGAGGAAATCTACAATAATGTCCAGAACGATCCGGCTTACGAGATGGCGCTGATGTACAACACCTACAACGAGGACGGCAGTTACGATTACGACAGCATTCCGCAGTACCTGAGCGACATCACGCTTGCCATGATCGGATTCACGGACCCGGAAGCGGTTTATAAGAAATACCCGTCCCTGGTGCGGGAATACACCGCGGCGTTTGAGATAAAGTACTACTGATAATAAGAAAATACCCTCCCGGAATGGGAGGGTATTCTGATTTTAGCATTTCCTGTTCAGGCTGTCCAGTATTTCGTTGGTCTTCAGGTCGTCCCTGTTCTGACCGGGAACCGGAGTAGGCGTCGTTGTGTACATATTTCCGCTCTTGATAAGGGAAGTGATCGCCAGAAACTCAGTTCCTATGCGGTTCGCGATCTCCTTCTCCGGGAACATGCACATCTTTGTCGCGCAGAGGGCGCTGATTCCGTAGGTGTAGGTCCACATGTGCTGGAACAGCACCTTCGCCTCCTCGGCGTTCAGCCCGTAGTCTCGCATTATCACTGTGGTGCAAAGCTCCTCATACTCACCCAGGCTACCGAAAAAAGACCCGGGATTGACCGACTCCTTGGTTTCAGTCATGAAAATAAGCTGGAACAGCTTAGGCTCCCGGATTGCAAAGCGAACCATGCGGATACCGGCTTCCTTGAACGCAGGGGTGAATTCCACTATCTCGCGGATATAGCTGTTGAAGCGCTCCATCGCAGCTGCGTGGACAAGGGCAACCACTTCGTCCATGCTCTTGAACACGGTGAAGATGGGACGCGCGGAACTTCCTAGCCATTCGCCGAGGTTCCGGGTGGTAAGATATTCTATTCCTTTTTCGCTGACCAGTTCGAGCGCACCATTGACGATCTCTTCTCTGGTAAATTTGGGCTTTGGTGGCATTATGCTATCTCCTCAATTGTCAGTTGAAAGTCCTGAAATTATCTGGCAGGTGCCGATCATAGCTTTACACATTCCGCAGGACTCTTGTTATATAAACACAGTAATTTAATTATATCACAAATAGCATTTTTTGTCAACAATTAAGACATGTAGTTGCGAAAATGGCAGACTATTCAGGTCAGCACCTGGTGCCGTAGGCGCGGAATCTGCATGTGTCTTTTGCGTTGCAGTCCTCGCAGCTGCGGCGCTTCTTGTCCAGCTCGCCGCGGTAAAGCCCGACAACCCCGATGATGGTTTTTCTGGGCGTGAGCATATGCGTTGCTGTGCAGCATACGCCGATCTTGCGCACTGCGTCAACGGAAGCGATGAGCAGCGGAGCGCATTCGATCGGGAAATCCCCGTATCCGGCGCCGTAGCACCATGTCGTGCTGTAACCTGGCATGTTCGCGAGGATATCCTGGCGAGCCTCCTCGCTGACCTGTTCGATCATCGCATTGGCGAGAGCGTCTGATATCACAGCCTTCATCGAATCAGACACGTCAAGCTTCTTGAGAAACCTGTCCGTGTCGGAGGAAAGCGTGGAACAAACTACTGCCGCCTTATCGCAGCCGCGCAGGTGTTCCGCGATGTCCTTGCCCTCGAGGTAGAAGTCGCAGTCGGAAAGATACAGGTCGTGGCCGGCGCGCATGATATTGAACACGCGCCACACGAACTGCGGCCGCGCTTCCTTGAGAAGCTCCGCTTCGCATTCGTCAATTACGGCGCTGATACGGGCGTCCGGTTCCTCGGTGTAGCCCATGTAGCGCAGCGCTTCAGCACGATTAATACGGGTTATTTCACTTGTCACAGCGTATCACCTTTTCTACACTTTCACTGATTTTTCTTGCTATGTAGGGGTTATTCATGGTATAGAGGTGGATCCCGTCCACGCCCTGCGCCACGAGGTCGATTATCTGGTCAACCGCGTATGCAATACCAGCGTCGCGCATAGCCTCCGGATTATCGCCGTAGCGGTTTATCATCTTGGTGAATTTGAGGGGCAGGCTTGCGCCGCACATAGTCACCATGCGCTGAATGGACTTCGCATTCACACAGGGCATTATCCCTGCTTCAATGGGGACGTTTATCCCGGCAATACGCGCCTTCTCCAGAAAATTCAGAAAGGAGCTGTTGTCGAAGAACAGCTGCGATATAAGGTGTGAAGCGCCAGCGTCTACCTTCTTCTTGAGGTTGCGTATGTCGTCAACCATGTTCGCTGCCTCGGGGTGTATCTCCGGGTAGCAGCCGCCGGAAAACGACAGGTCTGAGCGCGGCTTCATGTATTCAATGAGGTCGCTCGCGTGGAGAAATTCGTGCTTCGGCGGAATATTCGGATTGATGTCGCCGCGAAGCGCCAGCACGTTTTCAATGCCGTTGGCCTCAAACTCCTTTATCTTCTCGTCGATGTCCGCATGGGTGGAATTCACACAGGTAAGGTGCGCGATGGACTCCGTGTGGCAGTGCGATTTTATCCGCTTGACAAGGTCAATTGTGGATGCTCCGGCGGCGCTTCCGCCTGCACCGTAGGTCACGCTGATGAAATCCGGGTGAAGATCCCCCAGCTGATCCAGCGTGTCGTAAATAACGGAAACGTCGTTGTCCTTCTTGGGAGGGAAAACCTCAAAAGAGAACACGGTTCGTCCGTTTTTGAACAGTTCTGGTATTTTCATTTGAGTCTATAATCTCCGATCAGTTTTCTGCAAGATACTTTTTGAGTGCCTCCGCTATCTGTGCAGGACATGACGTGGGCTTGCTGCCGCAGGTGATTCCCTCCAGCCGGTCGATGACGTCCTGGAGTTTCATTCCGGTCACGAGTGAGGAAATACCCTTCAGGTTGCCGTTGCAGCCGCCTACAACTTCGAGGGACTTTATCACGCCGCCCTCGATATTAAAGATCATTTTACGGGAGCATACTCCCCGGGGATTGTATTCATATGTCATTGTATTGCACCGCCTTGATTATTTGCTGTTCTTGAGCCATTCTTCCGCAACTGCGTCAGCCACTGCGTTGGCAACGGATTTATCCAGAGCGCTGGGAATAATGTAATCCACGGAAAGCTTGTCGTCCGTAACCAGACCTGCGATAGCGTAAGCCGCAGCCAGCTTCATTTCCTCTGTGATCGCCTTTGCGCGTACTCTGAGCGCGCCTTTGAAGATACCTGGGAACACCAGGACGTTGTTTATCTGGTTCGGGAAGTCGCTGCGTCCTGTGCCGACAATGTAAGCGCCGCTCTGTTTTGCGAGGTCGTAGGTGATCTCCGGTTCGGGATTTGCCATCGGGAAGAGTACGGGCTTCTCCGCCATGGACTGCACCATCTCGGGAGTTACGAGGTTCGGTTTGGAAACGCCGACGAATGCGTCAGCGCCCCTGAGCGCGTCCGCAAGGTTGCCCTTGATGTTGCGCTTGTTGGTGAGCTTCGCGATTTCTGCGTGCGCAGGATTCGTGTAGTTTTCGTCGCGGTTGATAATTCCGCAGAGGTCCACCATGATGAGGTCGCCTACGCCGAGCTTCAGCAGGAACTTGCCGATGGCGATTCCTGCGGAGCCTGCGCCGTTGATTACGACCGTGATGTCGGAAAGCTTCTTGCCGGCAAGCTTGATTGCGTTGATCATAGCGGCGCCGACAACGATCGCGGTTCCGTGCTGATCGTCGTGGAATACTGGGATATCAAGCTTTTCCTTGAGCTTGGCTTCAATCTCGAAGCAGCGCGGCGCGGAGATGTCCTCCAGGTTGATTCCGCCGAAGCTGTCGGAGATAAGCTCTATGGTGCGGACTATCTCATCGGGATCCTTGCTCTTTATACAGAGAGGGAATGCGTCCACATCGCCGAATTCCTTGAACAGGCAGCACTTGCCCTCCATAACGGGCATGCCGGCAAGTCCGCCGATGTCGCCCAGTCCGAGGACTGCGGTGCCGTCAGTGATGACTGCAACGAGGTTGCTGCGGCGTGTGAGCTTGTAGGAAAGCTCCGGATCCTTTGCGATCTCCAGGCAGGGCTGTGCAACGCCGGGAGTATATGCGAGGGAGAGGTCCTCGCGGGTATTGATGGGCGCACGGGAGATTACCTCCAGCTTTCCGCCCCATTCGTAGTGCTTCTGAAGTGCTTTTTCTTTGATGTCCATTGTCTTGTCCTTCTTTTGAGTTATATCAAGGGATCATGCTTTGCCCTTATGATTGATGATCTTTCCGAGGGATTCCTCAGGAGTAAGGTTAGAGCCGATCTGGATAGCGTAGTGATTGTAGAACCCGTGGAAATCCGAGCCGCCGGTGGTAAGCATACCATGCTCAGCGGCGATCTTCTGGAGTTCCTCCTGGTACGCGGAGTCAGCGCTCTGGTGCCATACCTCCACGCCGTCGATCTCGCGTTTCGCAGCAAGCTCCTCAAGGAGCTCGGTGCTGTCGTAAACCTTCGGGTGTGCCATAACTGAGATACCGCCGGAAGCGCGTATCAGCGTGGTGACAAAGTGCACGTCTGGGTAGAAATCCGCTTCGGAAGCCACTTCCGCTGCGCAGATACCCTCCTTCGCATCGAAGATGGAATCGTACACGTCGCCGTAAAGCTCGGTGGTGTAGCCGTAGTCCATCAGCGCGTGCATTATGTGGCACTTGTAAATTGCCTTGCTTCCTGCGGAATAACGCAGAATGCTCTCCAGCGTGATGGGGTACTTATCCAGTACCTTCACCGCCATGCGCTTGCCGAGCTCCATTCTGCCGGTGGAGGTGCGCAGGCAGAGTCCCTCGAGCCTGTCAGGCTTCGCAGGCATATAGCACAGTATATGTACCTTCTTTTTGCGGTCGTTGTCGAACGCGGAGAATTCCACCGCCGGGATAACATTCACGTTGTAGCGCTTTCCCAGGACCGCAGAGCGGGAGAGGGAGGCAAGGCTGTCGTGATCGGTTATTGCAAGGCAGCGGACGTCGTTTCTGTCCGCCTGGCGGATCACGTCGGAGATACCGAGCGAACCGTCTGAAATCGTGGTGTGGCAATGCAGATCAGCTTTCATTAAGTCACCTCGTCTGTAATTGGATCCGGCAGGCGCCGGAAATCAGGGACGTTCGGAGGTGTCGTGCTTCCAGTCATCTGACAGGAGCACATACACTATTAAATATTATACCACGAATGCTGATTTAATGCAAGTGTTTTTTTACGATTTCATCAATTTAATGTATTGAGGTGGCATAACTGACAATTGTGCAATAACCTGTCAGCCGGATTATAGCCCTGTCCTATTACCGGCCGGGCAGTATATAAAAACTGTTGACATATCCGGCAGGCAGTAGTATAATAATGTATATAAAACATCAGAGAGGGAATACCATGACTTTACAGCAGATGAAATATGTACTGACTATTGCCGGGGAAGGCTCCATGAACCGTGCGGCGGAGCGGCTTTTTATTTCTCAGCCGTCCCTTACCAGTTCTGTCAGAGAGCTTGAAAAAGAGATCGGAATACAGATATTTGTACGCAGCAGCCGTGGCGTTTCTGTCACCTCGGAGGGCGCAGATTTCCTGATGTACGTCCGGCAGGTGTATCAGCAGTATGAGCTTCTGCGGCAGAAATACGGCGAGAGCGGCGGCGCGCGCCGGCGGTTCGGGGTGTCCACGCAGCATTATTCCTTCGCGGTCAAGGCATTTGTCGAGATGGTGAAGAACTTCGGCACGTTGAATTTCGACTTCGCGATACGGGAAACCAGGACCATGGACGTGCTGAAGGACGTGGGCGGATTCCGCAGCGAGGTGGGGATAATCTACCAGTGCGATTACAACCGCCGCATAATCGGGAAGATTCTGCACGATCTGGAGCTGGAGTTCGTTCCGCTGATAGACTGCCGCGCGTATGTCTATCTCTGGAAGAACCACCCCCTGGCGAACGAGAAATCCATCGGCCTTGAGCAGCTGGCGGACTACCCCTGCCTGGTATTTGAGCAGGGCGACGGCGCCTCTGGATTCCTGGCGGAGGAGATACTCACGGACAACGACTATCCGAGAATGATACGCAGCACCGACCGCGCGACGCAGCTGAATCTCATGGTGGGACTTAACGGCTACACGCTGTGCTCCGGAATAATCTGCGAGGAGCTGAACGGGAGCGAATACCGGGCGGTGCCGTTCCGGGAGGACGAGCACAACCGCAACACGACCATGCAGATAGGCTACGTTGTGAAGAAGCACAGTATCCTCAGCGACATTGCCGATGTATACATAACCGAGGTGCGGCGCTATCTCAGTGCCTGCGGCGAACTGAAGGAGGATAAGCGGTGAAATACAGGTTTGATTACAGTGAGGTGCTCAGGCTCAAGGCAGCGTGCGCAGAGCGATTCCCGGACCATGTGCATTTTCACGACGGGTGCGGCGGTCAGTATTTCAACCTTGATTCGAAGAACGACGGGCTGAGGCGGTTCATCTGCGAATACTTCGAGGGTCAGGGAATGCGCGCGGATTTCTTTGAGGACGAGATTACTTTCACGGTTTCTGGAAAAAACCGATCATAAATCTTCATTTTTGGAGATTACTGCCGATAAATAAGATGATGGGGTTAACACTGGATTATGCAGAAATTTACTTTTCCTATTGACTTGAATGGGAAAATATTATATAATTATATCGTATACTTTGTATATGCGGAGGTATTGGTATGAAGATCAGAAATAAAATCGCGGCTGCGTTCACGGCAGCGGCGCTGATGTTTACGATGACTGACCCGGCGGCGCTCGGCGGAATGCTGAACGCGGCAAGCACGGCGTTTGCGGCGGTCCCGGTAAGCATGATAGAGCTGAAGCAGAGCAATCCGCTCAGTTCCCCGGAGGCTGACCAGGCTCTGTGGGATTCCAGCGCGGTCAAGGTCAACGGTGAATATGTGGCTGAGACTAAGGTCGAATGGTACCGCGAGGACGGCACCCAGGAAACCTCGGGAATCGCAGATTACAACGAGAAGTACAGCGTTAAGATCAAGCTGCTTCTTGCCAGGGGATACGAAGCCGGCAGCAGCGTGACGATGTATTACTACACCGTCGAGGACGGAGCCTCCACCCAGAGCGTGGCTATGACGGTGGACGGGGATTACCTCGTGGCGTCCATCAACTTCAAGTCCAGGACCGGACTCCCGAATGCGGACCAGGCGGTGTTCCCGGTATCCGCAACCACCGACGGTACCTCGAACCGCACCTCCATTGAGCTGCCGGTGTATTCCAACAAGAACAACATCATTTCTGCGCTCCCCAAGTATGCCAGAATACTCACCGGAACAAGCTCCCACCGCGGCGACCCCATTGATAATGTTTCGATAACCTGGACGAATTCCGCAGGCAACTTCATCTTCGAGAAGGGCACCTTCAACGAGGACGACGTTACCGGGCAGGAATTCACGCTGACAGGTACGGTTTCGATGGCAGGCTACAGCCAGTTCATAAACAACCCGTCCGTGTCCTTCAATCTGTACTGCACCGTAAAGATACGGGCGGCAGACCAGTTGGAACCGCCGGAGCCGCGTACTGACACCATGCCCGGCGACTATGACCACAACCTCACCGTGTACCTCACCGCAAAGGAGGGCACGATCTACTACACGGTAAACGAAAGCCCGGACAGCCAGAACCTCCCGGTCGGCGGCAATGCTGACCAGAAGTACCTCAACGGAATCCCACTCAAGGGCGTTGAGGGCGATACCAAGACCTACTACATAAATGTACTTGCATACGACCCCAAGAAGCTGACGAGTAACACCGTGCAGTATGTGTATTCCATTACGCTGGAGCCTTCCAGCCTGACAAATATCCCCGAGGTTCGCCTTGAGGTGGATAAGCCCGTCGGCGGCGAGATACTCAATACCGTGGCGAGATACGAGGGCGGAACTGTGACCAAGGGCGTTGCGGTGACCTCCTCCGTTGCGTGGATAGGCAATGTCAAGAATGGCAGGGCGGACTACAATGCGACCTATTCCATCAGTATCCAGCTCACTCCGAAGAACATGTTCGCCTTCAACAAGACCCAGGCGTATGTGAACGGAGTACTGGCGAACTGTTCTACCAATGAATCCGGTACGCTGACCGTGACATACAAGTTCCCGGGCAGGACCGGAAAGCTGGCGCTTTACAGGGTTATTCCGCCGGCGGATACCGTTGTGGTTGACAATGGTACGGATATAAAGGAGATCGGCGACAGGCTGCCGACCATGCTGGACGTGGAGGCACCCGAGGGAACTCTTCTGGAGGATCAGTACCCGGTAAGGTGGGATCTCAATACCTCTGAGCCGCTTTACGACCCGAAGCTCGCAAAGTCCCAGACATTCACGCTGACTGGTACTGTCACCATGCCGGACTTCATCACCTATAAAGAGGACCAGAACAAGGTCAAGGTAAATGTATTCGTCGGCGCTGCCGGCGCGCTGGCATGGCCTACCGCCGCTCCGTCGGATTCCACCCAGGGGCACATGTTCTATGACGCGGTGGACGTTACGCTATCGGCTTCCGAGGGCGCAACGATATACTACACGATCGGCGAGAACAAGGACGCCGAGGTTCCCACAGTCACCGGAGGCAGAGCGTACAACGCGCCCATCAGGCTGTACGGAAATCCCGGCGAGGTAACTACATACTACATCAAGGCTATTGCCACCGCTCCCGGAAAGAATGACAGCCCGGTAAACTCCTTTGTGTATACGATAACGCTCCCGAAGCGCACGGTCGCGGATCCTACTGCGAATTACGCGTCTGGAACCTACCAGCAGTCGCTGGATATTGCTCTGAACTGCACCACGGTAGGCTCTGATATCTACTACACCACCGACCCATCTGCTAAGCTGGCGGAATTCGTGAAGTACACTGGCGTATTCAGGCTCGCAGGTCAGGCGAACAGCACCAAGACCTATAACATCAGATTCTATGCGCTTGACCCCAGCGGAAAGATGATACCGTCAAATGTCGTTTCAAGGGACTATACACTTTCCCTGCCGAAGAACAAGGCACTGGCACCATATCCGAACTATACTTCCGGTGTGGCGTATGAAAAGAGCATAAGCATTACGCTGAAGTGCGATACTCCTAATACCAAGATATATTATACGCTGAACGGCAAGGATCCTTCCGTCAGCGGAAACGGTACAGAGTACAAGAATGCGTTCACACTCAAATATGTGAAGAACGAGGTTACCACCTACACTCTCAAGGCGTATGCGGTATGCTCTGATCTTAACGTGGATCCCAGCCCGGTAGTCACATATACATATACCATGGGCTTGGACTACGGCGTGAAGTCGATAAAGATCACGAAGCGCCCGAATAAATCCTCTTACTACCTGGGCGAGAGTCTTAATGCGTACGGCGGTAAGATTGAGGTAACATACGATGACGGCACCACGGAAACCATCGATATGGACGAGGACATGATTGATGATTTCGACAGCTGGACTATCGGCCAGCAGACCCTGACGGTATATTACAAGGGCTGTACCGCGAAGTACAATGTAGTTGTCAGAAAACGCCCGTCAGCAAGCACTGAACCGGACACGCCGTCCAATCCTGCTAAACCGACTGACTCGGATAAACCGAAGGACGACACTACCACGACTGACGACAGCGAAACAGTATCCGCTCCCGTTGTTGACGGAACCACTGTCAAGGGATGGACGCAGATACAGAAGAAGATAGCTGCGGCAGAAAAAGGCTCCCGTGTAAAGATCAAGCTTAATGGCACGACCTCCGTTCCTGCGGACGTGATCAATTCCGCCATCAAGCGTAAATTAACGCTGGAGTTCATCGTAAACGACAACATCAGCTGGGTAGTCGATACCGGAAAGCTCAAAAAGACCGTAGCAAGCTTCAGCGCCGGAATCAAGACCAGGGACGTTTATATCCCGTCTGTGCTTATCGACAACGCCGGTGGAAGCGAGGTCATGAAGATACACACTTACGGCGCAAATAAGATAGGCGCAGTCCTCTATGTCAAGACCGGAAGCAAGATCAGAAACCGCTTCGCTAACCTGTTCCGCTACAATGAGGACAGAGAAAAGCTGGATTTCCAGGATACGTCAAAGGTTTCCACAAGCACCGGAATCGCTACGCTGGTTCCCTCCGCAGGCGGCGAGTATGTGGTGATGCTGGACACCCAGACAAGACTTCCCGGTGACGCTGACAACAGCACAACGATCGACGCCCGGGACGCTGCTGCAATACTCAAGGCGATCGTAGTCAGCAGCGACATTGACGACAGCTGGGACTACAACGGCGATGGATTCGTCAACGCCATCGACAGCGCAAAGATACTCAAGGCTGTTGTGGGCGCCAAGTAATATAATAACGCGGCACTGTTACGGTGCCGCGTTTTGCTATTGATTTTTGTGGGAAAATGTGATACAATAGGTTATACCCTAGTAAATCAATAGGAAAGGAAAACTGAAATGGACTACAAAATGCTGGAGGATAACCTCGCAGATGTGATACTTGAAGCGCAGCTGAAGCTGGGATACGAGGGCAGGAGCATGAGCATGAACTATCCGCTGCAATCGCTCAACCGGCTGCTGGGCACCACCGAGGACGGCGAGGGAATGAAGCGGCTGCTCGACGGATTTGAGGACTTTGCGCAGGAGCGGCTGGGCAGGGTGGAATACAGCAGGCATGACGGCGACATATTCCGGCTGTGCGTCCCGGAGAAGGGCGTGGAGTATATCCATGGGCTGTCCGGGAGCGCTTCCTCCGGATTCCTGGCGGAGCTAATCGCGCAGGTTAAGCAGCCGGGAACCACCATGGAGCAGGTGCTGGAGATATTCCGCAGGCACTCCGACAGGGTGCATGTCGAGGATTCCGACAGTGGGGAGTTCGACAAGCTTGTTTATTTTGAGGACGGAATCCCGGACGATCACTTCTACTGTCTGACTGACGAGGGAATATGCGTTACCTACCACCGCTTCACCCGGGAGGATTATACCGATCTTGGGTTCTGATAAAAAAACGAGGGCGTCAGCCCTCATTTTTTATGTGATGTCGGTTATTGTACCTGAACATAATGAATGCCGCCGCTATTATAATGATATACCCCACGAAACTCAGTATATCCGGTACCTGACCGAACACGATGAATCCGAGAAAGGCGGCGAAGATGATCTGAGAGTAGTCGTAAATGGACACTTCCTTTGCCGGCGCGTAGGAATACGCAGTGGTAATGCAGAACTGCGCTATCGCCGCGCTCACTCCTGCTCCGACCAGCATAAGCAGCTGCTGCCAGGACGGCATGACGAACTGCGCGATAGTAAGCGGAAGCGCCGCCAGCGTAGAGAACGCCGAGAAGAAGAACACGATGTAGAATCCCTTCACGCCCTTGTTTGTCGCCCTTCTCACGAAGGTGTAGGCAGCGCCGGCGCACATTCCGCCGCAGAATCCTGCGACGGAGGGGAACAGAGCCGCGTTGGCGAAGGTGGGCTTGATGACGAAAAGCGCCCCGGCGAACGCCATCAGAATGATACCCCACTGCACCTTGTTCGCGCGCTCTTTCAGCAGGAAAGTCGAGAATACTATCGCAAAGAATGGGGACATCTTGTTCAGCAGGGAAGCGTCTGAAAGATCAAGCCTGTCGATGGCGTAGAAGTTGCAGATTACCCCGGCGTAGCCGAACACGGAACGGCAGATAACGTCCAGCCGCGCGCCCTTTGGGGGAATCACGGAGCAGCGGTTCTTTATCATTGCTCCAGACGCAATGAACAGCGCGAAGAAGTTCCGGAAGAAGGTTTTTTCAAAAGTCGGAATGTTTCCCGAAAGCCGCACGAACATGTTCATCAGCGCAAAGAAGAACGCCGAAGCGATCAGAAACAATACAGCGCGGCGGAGTTTTCTTGAATCAGCCATTTGAATGCGCCTTTCCGACAGCATCCAGCATGGCAATGTAGTCCCCGAGCACGGGCTGGAAGTGTATTCCGTAGAATCTACGGTCCGGTGCCTCCGCGGTGTACTCCACCGCGCGGTAGGTGAATTTTGTTGCGATTTCCAGAGCGGCGGCGTAGTCTGCGCCCCGTAGCACCGCTCCCAGCAGAGCGGAGGCGAATACATCGCCGGTGCCGGAGCACGCAACGTCCTTCCGTGGTGTGAGGAATTCTGTAAAATTCCCATTGTAGCAGCCGACTGCGCCAAGCTGCCCTTTTTCCGAGAATCCGGTTATGACGGCGAACTTCACACCCATGCCGCATAGTTCCAGGAGCATTTCCTTGGTTTCGTGCAGAGTAGGGCAGGGGTTGAATCCACGATGGGTGAGCAGACAAGCTTCAGTGATGTTGGGCGTGATGATGTCCGCGCCGGAGATGAATCTGCGCATTCTGTCCGGGTAGTCGTCGGTGAGCGCGGCGTACATTCTGCCGTTGTCGCCCATTACAGGGTCGATGAACAGCGGCGCGCCCGGCTTCCGGAACTGGCGGATAAACTCCTCGATGTGATCCACCTGGTCAACGGAGGCGATGTAGCCGGTGTATATCCCGTCAAAGTCAATGTGCTCCTTCTGAAGCTGCGCTCCTATTGGGGCTAACTCGTCCGTAAGGTCAATGCTGTAGAATGTGGGGAATCCCGTGTGGTTGGAAAGCAGCGCCGTGGGTATTCCGCAGCACTCCACTCCTGCCGCAGAGAGTACTGGTATCGCCGCGGTCAGCGAGCAGTTTCCCACGCAGGAGAAATCCTGTATCGTAACGATTCTCTTCATAATGATCAGTCCTGTTTGTTTTTCTGTGGGAGCCACCGGCACAGTTCTGCACTGAGCGCAGGAATATCAAGCGGCTTGGAAACATGTCCGTTCATGCCGTGCTCCTTTGATTTCTTGACGTCCTCAATAAACGCGTTGGCGGTCATCGCGATTATCGGGATTATCGCCGCGTCCTTTCTCTCGAGGGTGCGTATCTTGTCCGCCGCCTGGTAGCCGTCCAGAACCGGCATCTGGATATCCATGAAAATAAGTCTGTAGTAGCCCTCGGGGGATTCGCTGAACTTCTTCACGGCCTCTGCGCCGTCGTGGGCGATGTCGGTGATGATATTCGCTTCCGCCAGGAATTCCGACGCGATCTCCGCATTGAATTCAAGATCCTCGGCGAGAAGCACCCTCGCCCCTCCGAAGTCGAAATCCGACATGCGCACCTTGCGGTTCTCTTCCATGGAAATACCGCCGATGTAATCCGCCGTGCTCTCGCCCTTCTTCAGGCAGACCGTGATGTCGAACCGGGAGCCCTTGCCCGGGGCGCTGTTCACGGAAATGTCGCCGTTCATCATTCGCGCGATATTCAGTGAGATGGGCATTCCGAGTCCCGTGCCCTGTATCCCGCTGACGCGGTTGTCGTCCGCGCGGACGAAGGGATCGAACACATGCCCGAGGAATTCCGGCTTCATGCCGATACCGTTGTCCTTTACCGAGAACAGGTAGCGGCACACGCCGTGGTGGTCAGGCTCCAGTTCAATGGTGCGGAACTCGATCCTGCCGCCCTCGGGAGTGTATTTCACAGCGTTGCCGAGAATATTCATCAGCAGCTGACGCAGTTTGGTCTGGTCGCCAAGAACGCTGGTGTTTATACCGCTGGCGATCTTGAAATCCAGAGTGTGGCGCTTCTTGTCTGCGAGCGGCTTTATCATACGCACCGTGTCCTCAAGGAACACCCTGAGATCGAATGGAACGCAGGAGAGCACGGTCTTTCCGCTTTCGATGGCGGAAAGGTCCAGCACGTTGTTGATGATCTCAAGCAGATGTTTTCCGGAGGCCTCGATCTTGTCCAGGCAGTCGGAAACCCTCTCCATGTCGCCGATGTGCTCCTGTGCGATTGCGGACATTCCCAGAATGGAGTTAAGCGGCGTGCGTATATCGTGGCTCATCTGGCTCATGAACAGCGTTTTCGCGGAGTTCGCGTGCTGCGCCTGGTCGAACGCGTCCTGCAGCGCCTGCTCAACCCGGGCTGCCTGTTCGTGCTCGTCCGTAATGTTGCGGACGTAGGTCAGTCCCCACAGGTCGCCGGTTTCAAGGTCCTGGGTGAGTATTACGGCCTCGCGGAAGTATCCGGTGCGGTTCCCGATACGGAACTGGTATTCCGTGTCGAAGCTGCGGCGGTGGCTGTTGAACATATCTGCGAGGGTTTCCGTGCAGAACGTCCTGCCGAATACCTCCGCAGTGCTGGAATCCGTGAAATACTGCTTCTTGCGGCGGATATACTCGTTGTATGAGCAGGGCAGGGTCAGCCCCATCTGCGGAAGCAGCGGAAGCGCGTCCTCCTGCTCGATTATCTCGTCGTATATCGTATCCCGGGTGATGTTGAAAGTATACACGGCGATGGCGTTGGAAAGTATCGCCTGCCGGTACTGGCTTTCGGACCGGAGCGCACGCTCCAGCCGCTGCTGATAGCGCAGCTCCTTGAGCTTGTCGGCGGTTATGGGCTGAACTGCGAGTATTGCGACCTTGGGCGAGCCGTCGGTTTCGTATCCCGAAACGAAGCACTGAAGGCGCAGCCACTCCGGCTGACCGCTGTTCCGGCGGCAGATCTCGCATTCGATTATCTTCTCGCCGGACGTAAATCTCCGCCGCATATTCTCGATGTTGAAGTTGTAGAGTATCGCGTTCTTGTCTTCCTCGCTGCATTCGCAGTGCTCGGCAAAGTGCCTGACCGCTTCGTTGAAGTCGCCGATGACATCGAAATTCTCGGCGAACAGTCCCTTCTTGTCAGTGGAGGAGTAGAAGCTTCCGTCGTGGAGGTTTATGAGGTCAAGTATCTGGTAGGGTATGGCGAGCCCGTTTATGAGCTGATTCCGGAGTTCCTCCAGGAACAGCGCCTTGTGGTCGGCTGTGATACGCCTTGCGACGATGAAGGCTGGGTATTTTCCGGCAAGCCGCTGCTTCATCTTGACGAAGCGCAGGTTTATCCAGATGTATTCCCCGTTGAGCTTCATGCGGAACTCCCCGTGAAACTCATCGTTGACGGAGAATGTGCTGCGTATGGAGCTTTCAGATATCAGCTCTGCGAAGCGCACGCGGTCGTCCGGGTGTATCCTGTCCACTACCGATCTGCGCCACTCGTTATAGGAGCTTTCGCGGCCGGCTGAAAGGCTTGTGTTAAAGCCGTCATTCAGAATGAACATGCGGTCCCGTTCGAGGTCGAGCAAGGCGCAGAATCTGAAGCTGTCGATCAGCTTTTCGGTGAACAGGCTGGTCAGCAGCTGGATATCCGGGTCGTAGCGGTACAGCGGAGTCCTGTCCGCCGGGATTCCCTTGAAGAAGCCGTAAATAACGAGCACCCCGTTGTCGCTGGAAGCCAGCATTCCGGAGCTGTATGCGGTGAACATGCCTTTGGTTTTGTGCCGCCAGCGGTATTTGACTTCGGCCTTTACGCCGTGGATAGTGGTCTGAATAGCTTCCTGTATCATGTGCACGTCGTCCGGGTGAACGCATTCCAGCCAGCGGCGGTAATTAAGCTCCGGATCGGAGTTGTCCTCGATATCCATTATTTTCAGGAAGTCATCGTCAAAGTAAAGCTGCTGCGGACTGCCGCCTCGTATTACCATTCTGAATGTGCCTGATATGATGTATTCCAAGCTGCCGCCCCCCTTTTTTTTAAAAATCCGGGATATCCGGAGATATCAGAGTGCGGCACTCCGGCTCAGTAAGAGGTTTGCCAGATGTGCCGCTGAATGTCGTTAATCCCTGCTGTAGAGATCTCTTGTGTAGACTTTTTCCTTTACGTCCTGGAGTTCGCTGCTCATGCGGTTTGCAACGATCATGTCCGAGCGCTTCTTGAACTCCTCAAAGTCGCCGCATACCTCGTAGTCGAAGAATTTCTGTCCGGGCTTCAGCGTCGGCTCGTAGATTATGACGGTGATACCCTTTTTGCTCAGGCGCTTCATGATTCCCTGAATGGAGCTCTGGCGGAAATTGTCCGAGTTGGATTTCATCGTCAGACGGTAAATTCCCACCGTATGGGGGGCAAGGGACGCGATGTGGTCGGCTATGTAATCCTTGCGCGTCTTGTTCGCGGCAACGATGGCGCCGATGATGTCATTGGGCACGTCCGCGTAATTCGCGAGCAGCTGCTTTGTGTCCTTGGGCAGGCAGTATCCGCCGTAGCCGAAGCTGGGGTTGTTATAGTGGGAGCCGATTCTCGGGTCCAGTCCCACGCCGTCGATTATCTGGCGCGCGTTGAGTCCTTTCATCTCGGCGTAGGTGTCCAGCTCGTTGAAGTAGGCAACGCGCAGTGCGAGGTAGGTGTTGCTGAACAGCTTGACCGCCTCGGCTTCCGTGGGATTGAGGTGCAGCGTCGGGATATCCTGCTTGATGGCACCCTGCTGGAGCAGTTTCGCGAATACGTCCGCGCGCTGTACTGAATCCGCCCATTCCTGGGGAGCGCCGACGATTATTCTGGAGGGGTAGAGGTTGTCGTAGAGCGCCTGACCCTCCCGGAGGAACTCCGGCGAGAAGATCATGCGGTGCGCGTTCTCGGGGTACTTCTCGTGAAGTCCCTTGGTGAAGCCGACGGGCACGGTTGATTTCACCACGATGGTGCAGCTGTCGTTCACTGAAAGCACCTGGTCGATGACGCTCTCGACGGAGGAGGTGTCAAAGTAGTTCTTGTCCGCGTCGTAATTGGTGGGAGTTGCGATGACCACCAGCTCTGCGGAGGTGTAAGCCGGGCGCCAGTCGGTGGTGGCAGTAAGGCTGAGCGGCTTTTCCGCAAGGTATTTCTCGATGTATTCATCAGCGATGGGCGACTTCCTGGAGTTCAGCAGTTCCACCTTTTCCGGAATGATATCAACAGCGGTGACGTCGTTGTGCTGAGCAAGAAGCACAGCCATGGACAGACCGACATATCCTGTTCCCGCAACAGTAATTTTCATCATGGTTTTCCCCCTGATTTTATTGTTCTGCGCCTTTCGGCGGTATTTCTTTTCTGTACCAGGCGGTACGGTGCATAATTAACTATTATATTATAGTACCATATGCGAAAATTGTCAAGAGTTGTATTGTGGATAGGTCCACAAATATTTTTCCAGATATTCCGTTAATTTTTACATGCTGCGATAAAGAGCTTAACCCTCTTGATTTATCAGGAAAAATGGTGTATAATGTATCATGTACTATTATGTTTATAAGATTTACGACAGGAGAATCAACATGGATAATTTCATTCAGGCAGATATTTACACCACTTCACAGGCTATCGACGGAATCACCGGCGCGCTCCAGGATTACGGCGTAACCGGCTTTATCATCTGCGACAGCGCGGATTTCGAAAGCTTCCTTGCGGACAAGAACGCCAACTGGGACTACGTTGACGACGAACTGATGGGACTGAGCCGTCAGGAGCCGCACATCACCATTTATGTCCACGACAACACCCAGGGCGCGGAGACCCTCGCGGCAATACGCTCCCTCATCGAGGGCTGGAAGCAGTCCGACAACGAGGGTTACTACGGCAACCTGCGCATGGAGCTTGCCAACGTCAAGGAGGAGGACTGGGCAAACAACTGGAAGAAGTACTACAAGCCGTTCCGCGTTGGTAAGTCCCTGGTGATCAAGCCTTCCTGGGAGGATGTAACTCCGATGCCCGGCGACCGTATCCTTGAGATAGACCCGGCTTCCACATTCGGAACAGGACAGCACCACACCACAAAGCTTGTCATGGAATCCCTCGAGGAAGTCGTGAAGCCCGGCGACAAGGTACTCGACCTCGGCTGCGGCAGCGGAATCCTCTCTATTGCGGCGCTGCTTTTCGGCGCGGAAAAGGTCACCATGTGCGATATTTTCGAGAACGCAGTCAGGACTGCGTCTGAGAATGTTGAGAAGAACAGATTCACCCACGAGCACTACTCAGCTTACTGCGGCAACATAATCGACGACGCGGAGCTTCGCGGAAAGCTCGGCACAGGCTACGACGTGGTATGCGCCAACATCGTGGCGGACGTTATCATCGGCATGAGTCCGCTGTTCGGCAGCTTTATGAAGCCGGACGCGACCCTGCTGGTATCCGGCATAATCGACGAGCGCCTGGACGAGGTAAACGCAGCACTCTCCGAAAACGGATTCAAGGTGCGCCAGAGCCGCAGTGAAGAGGGCTGGAACTGCATAATCCTCACAAGATAACGCGTAGCCCACGGACTGCATATAATGCCGCAGGAGGCGGTGTATATGCAGTTCCTTTACGTTTTTTCGCTGATGTTCCTTTCGATATTCGGGCTTGCAGTGCTGGTGAAGCTGGCGGCGTATGCGGTCATGACCCGGGGAATGCGCCGGCATGACGTATACGTCCGCAGCGGCGAGGATATCAGCGGATTTGTCGAGCATGTGCGCAGAAGTCCCGGGGTGAACAGGGTTGTGATACTTTCCGCCGGGGACGAGAATGACAAGGAGGCGCGGCGGCTCGCACAGAAATACAGCAACGTATATTTTATTAATGACACGACAAAGCGGTGATGAATTGGATAACGAATCTGCTGTGACCCTTTCCGGAACGGTGGAGGGCGTGGTTTACAGCAACGAGGACAACGGCTATACCGTTGCCGACCTGGATTGCAACGGCGAACTTGTGACAATTGTCGGGGTTCTCGGCGATGTCCGCGAGGGCGAGAGTCTGACGCTCATCGGCGAGTACGTCAACTCTCCGAAATACGGCAGGCAGTTCAAGGCGGAGGTCTGCGAGCGCACCCTGCCGAATACTGAGAGCGCGGTGCGCAAGTTCCTTGGCTCCGGCGTAATAACCGGCGTCGGTCCGGCGATGGCGAAGCGTATCGTCACGGCGTTCGGCAGCAGTGCGCTGGAGGTTATCGAAAATGACCCGGCGCAGCTTTCTTCCATCAAGGGAATATCCACTGAGAGCGCCCTCAAGATAGGCGAGGAGTTCCGCCGGATAGCCGGTCTGCGCAAGGCTGTTACATATTTTGCGCGGTATGGGTTGTCGTCCTCCGTGGTGGCGGCGGCGTGGAAGAAGTTCGAAATGCATACGATACAGGCGGTGGAGGACAATCCCTGGTGCCTGTGCGGTATCGGTATTGACCTGCCATTCCGGGAAGCAGACCGGCTTGCCCGGGAGATGGATCACCCTATGGACAGCGAAGAGCGCACACTCGCCGGGATAATCTGGTGCCTGCGCACAAACGCGAATAACGGACATACCTGCGTGCGCGAGAACGACCTTTCCGACGCAGTGACCTATGAGCTTAACATCACGGAGAAGCAGTTCTGGGAGGGACTTATGCTTGCGGAGCAGCGCTGCGAGATAGTACGCAGCGATAAATACGACGATAAGTTCGTGTTCCTGGCGGAGTACTACCGTGCGGAATGCTACATCGCGGAGAAACTTGCAGAGATGATAAAGCGCAACGACTGCGGCGGCGTGGATTATTCCGAGGAGATCGCCGGAATCGAATGGGAGCAGGGAATACAGTACGAGAAGCTCCAGCGCGAGGCGATAAGCGGCTGCATGAACAACCATGTGTTCATTCTGACCGGAGGTCCCGGTACCGGTAAGACCACGACGCTTAATGCCGTGATATCTCTTTGCCGCCAGCGGAAGCTGAAGATGAAGCTTGCCGCTCCCACCGGACGCGCGGCAAAGCGAATGGCAGACCTTACCGGGGCGCCTGCGCAGACGATACACCGTCTGCTGGAGGTGGATTTCGCCACGTCGTCGCATTCTTTCAAGCGCAAGGAAGAGAATCCTCTTGCCTGTGATGTGCTGATAATCGACGAGATGTCCATGGTTGATACCCTGCTGATGGAATCCCTGCTGCATGCGGTCAGACCGCGCACGCGGCTCATCATGGTAGGCGACAGCAATCAGCTGCCCTCTGTAGGCGCCGGAAACGTGCTCAGGGACCTTATCGCCGGGGGAAGAGTGCCCACGGTGGAGTTGAAGGAGATATTCCGACAGGCGGCGCAGAGCCTTATAGTCACCAATGCCCACCGGATAGTCCGTGGCGAAATGCCGGTGCTCAACGATCGCAGGAACGACTTTTTCTTCATGCCCACCCAGTCCGAGGAGGAAACTCTCCGGCTGGTGATCGAGCTGTGCAAGACCCGGCTTCCGAACACTTACGGCTATTCTCCGCTGGAGGATATTCAGGTGCTGTGCCCGTCCAGGATAGGGGTTGTCGGCACTCAGAACATCAACAAGGAATTACAGCTTGCGCTGAATCCGCCGGCGAAGAACCACCCGGAGGTAAAGTACGGCAGTACGCTGTTCCGCACCGGAGACAAGATAATGCAGACCAAGAACGACTACGACGCCGAGTGGCGCCGGGGCGCGGAGCTGTCCCACGGAATATTCAACGGGGATATCGGAATAATCCGCCGGGCGGACAAGGTGAATTCCAAGCTGGATATAGATTTCGACGGCAGAATGACCACCTACGACGGCGATATGATGAAGAAGATCGAGCATGCCTACGCGGTGACGATACATAAGAGCCAGGGAAGTGAATACCCTGCGGTGATAATACCGCTGCCGAACGGAATGGACAGGCTCACTTACAGGAATCTGCTGTATACCGCTGTCACCCGTGCCAGGAGCATTCTCATCATCATTGGCACGGAAGCCAAGGTGCGCAGCATGGTGGAGAACGACCGCAGAATGCTGCGGTATTCCTGCCTGCGGCCGATGCTTGAGGATATGTTCCAGTGAGGGCGTGGGAGCTGCGCCGCGCAGCTGCGGCGTTCTTCATGCCGAACCGCTGCCCGTTCTGCGGCGATATCATCGGCATGCGCGAGTTCTGGTGCACGCCCTGCTGCGACAATCTGAAGATGCTGGATGATCCCGGAGAAATCCCCGAAGGATTGGACGGGTTTGCGGCCGTGTGCGCATATACCGGCAGGGCTAGGAGTGCAGTTCTGCGGCTGAAACAGGGGTACTACCGCTATCCGGCGGACGCGTTCGCGGTGCTGATAGTCGAGAATGCAGCGGAACTGATACAGCAGGCGGATATTATCACGGCGATACCTAGCACCCGGGCGCGCAGACGTGAACTTGGATACGCCCAGAGCGAACTTATGGCAAAGATGGTGGCGGAAATTTCCAGAAAGCCATTCCGCAGGCTGCTGAAGGCGGTTCCGCAAAAGCAGGAGCAGAAACAGCTTGACGCAGCGCATCGGCGCGAAAACGCCCGGGGAGCATTCGAACTGGCGCTGCCATGCGGCGTTGCCGGCAGAAACGTGCTGATTATAGACGATGTGTGCACCACCGGAGCAACGCTTTCCGCTGCCGCCGGGCTGATACGGAATGCCGGAGCGGCACTTGTGAACGGCGCAGTATTTGCCAGGACGGTCAGACACTGACGGCTTGATTTTCCGGCGGATTTGTGATATAATAATCTCTTACGCGGACAAAATACAATAAGGATAACACATAATGACGACAAAAGTAACCGCCGCGGAATTAGCGGCACAGAAAGAATACGCCAGGAAGGTCCGGGAGCTGAACTGCGCCCGGGAGCAGCCGCCGGTGGCGCATGTCCACAGCTTCGGCTGCCAGCAGAATGTGAGCGACGGCGAAAAGATAAAGGGAATGCTGGCGGATATGGGATACGGATTCTCGAACTCGGCGGACGGCGCGGATCTGGTGCTGTTCAACACCTGCGCAGTCCGGGAGAACGCCGAGGATCGCGTTTTCGGTAACCTCGGCGCGCTCAAGCACAATAAGAAGCAGAATCCGGACATGCTGATAGGGGTATGCGGCTGCATGGTGCAGCAGGAACATATTACCGAGCGTATCCGCAAAAGCTTCCCGTATGTGGATATGGTGTTCGGGACGCATGTCCTGCACACGCTTCCGCAGATAATCTACGAGGCGATGACCACTCATAAGCGGCAGATATCCATTCCGCAGATGGACGGTGTTATCGCCGAGGGAATTCCGCTGCGGCGCGAGAGCGCGCTGAAGGCAAGCGTGCCGATAATGTACGGCTGCAACAACTTCTGCACCTACTGTATCGTGCCGTATGTCCGTGGGCGCGAGCGCTCCCGTGACCCGGAGGATATCCTCGCGGAGGTGCGCCAGCTGGTGGAGAACGGCTGCAAGGAGGTACTGCTTCTCGGGCAGAACGTGAACAGCTACGGCAGGGGCACCGACGTGAACTTCCCGGAGCTGCTGCGGCGTATCAACGACATTCCCGGGGAATTCAGGATATGCTACATGTCCAGCCACCCCAAGGACGCCACCCGGGAGCTCATCGACACGATCGCGGAATGCGGGAAGGTGACGCGGCACTTCCATCTTCCGGTGCAGTCCGGCAGCAACAGGATTCTGAAGCTTATGAACCGCAGCTACACCCGGGAGCACTACCTGGAGCTGATAAACTACGCCAAGGAGCGTATTCCGGACGTGGCGCTGACCTCTGACATCATCGTGGGATTCCCCGGGGAAACCTACGAGGACTTCCAGGACACGCTGAGCCTTATCCGCGAGGTGAAGTATGACTCGCTGTTCACCTTTATCTACAGTCCGCGAAAGGGGACGAAGGCGGCGGAAATGCCCGACCCCATCTCCCAGGAGGAGAAGGGAAAGTGGTTCCGTGAGCTGCTGGAGGTACAGGGGGAGATAGGCTGCTCTTCCTATCACGACTACATCGGCAGGACGCTGCGCGTGCTGTGCGAGGGACCGGGACGGACGCGGGACGGCTGTCTGACCGGAAAGAGCATACAGAATATCATCGTCGATTTCGACGGGGACAAGTCGCTCATCGGCAGCTTTGTCGATGTGAAGATAACCGACGCGCTCAACTGGGCGCTGATAGGCGAATTAGTAAAGGAGAACTGAAATGGACGCAATACAGGCAGTAAGAGAACTCGGCAAGGCAATTCAGGAGGACGAGCGGTACATCGAGTACGCAAAGGCAAAGAAGGCTAACGACGAGGACGTTGAGCTTCAGAACCTCATCGGCGAATTCAACCTTATCCGCCAGAATGCTGCGATGGAGTACAACAAGCCCGAGGAGGAGCAGAACAAGGAGAAGCTCCAGGAGCTCAACGCAAAAATGCAGGAAGCCTACGAAAAGGTGATGACCAACGAGAATATGGCGCTGTTCACTGTCACCAAGCAGGGAATGGACGACCTGATGAGTCAGGTGAACACAGTGCTTACCCTTACGCTCCAGGGCGCTGACCCGATGACCTGCCCGACAACCCAGGGCAGCGGCTGCACCGGAAGCTGCGCTACCTGCGGCGGCTGCGGCTGATCCGATAGTTTTCAACAAATGATCCCTGGAGGTGCAAAAAATGGCGCAGGAAACTGAAAAGCTGTCCCCTATGCTCAAGCAGTATCTTGACATCAAGAAGAAATACAGCGACTATATATTATTCTTCCGGCTGGGGGATTTCTACGAGATGTTCTTTGAGGACGCGGAGAATGTGTCCCGGGAACTGGAGCTTGCGCTGACCTCCAGGGCTGGGTCGCCGATGTGCGGCGTGCCATACCACAGCTGTGAGATATACATAAAGAAGCTGATCGATAAGGGCTACAAGGTCGCGATATGCGAGCAGCTGACCGACCCGGCGGCTTCCAAGGGACTGGTGGAGCGCGACGTGATCCGCCTTGTCACCGCCGGCACCGTGATCGAAGCCAGCATGCTGAACGAGGATTCCAATAACTATATCGCCTGCGTGTTTCCGGACGATAATGGGACTTCTGCAGCACTGGTGTTCGCGGATATCTCCACCGGCGAGGTGCATGTGTTCCTGAAATCCGGGAAGGACCTGGAGCAGGACGTAATCTCAGAACTTTCGCGTTTCAGTCCGGTGGAGCTGCTTATCAACAGCAGATTCCTGGACATGAAGGAGGTTCATGGATTTGTACACGAGCGGCTCAAGCGCTGCCTGTGCGAGCTGCTGGACGACAGCAGCTTCGATGATTCCGACATGAGCATGATAACCGACCAGTTCGAGAGCGGAGCCGACCTCGGTATCTCCGACATGCCGCTGGTGAAGAAGGCGCTGTGCGCCATGTTCCGGTATTTCGGGGAAACTCAGAAGGCTACGGTGAAGCGCTTTGTGTCGCTGACAGTGCATTCCGACGGCGAGTTCATGGGACTCAACCTCACCACCCGGCGCAACCTAGAACTAACGGAAACCATGCGCACCAAGGAGAAGCGCGGCTCACTGCTGTGGGTGCTTGACAGGACCGTCACTGCAATGGGGCGCCGTAAGCTCAAGACCTGGCTGGAGCAGCCGCTTATCGACCCGTCCAGGATACTCAAGCGCCTTGACGCGGTTGAGGCTCTCACGAAGGACGCTGCCGGGCTTTACGACATCTGTGACGCGCTGAACGGAATCTACGACCTGGAGCGGCTTATGACGCGAGTTATGTATAAATCCGCGTCCCCGAGGGATATCTACTCCCTGGGGCAGACATGCGCGCGCCTGCCGGGACTGAAGCGCTGCATTTCTGCGGTGAAGTCACCGCTGCTGGAGAAACTGAATTCCGAGATAGACGAACTGAACGATGTTTCTTCCCTGGTGGAAAACGCGATAGTTGACGATCCGCCCCTCACAATGAAGGACGGCGGAATCATCAAGGACGGCTTCAACGAGGAGATCGACCGTCTGCGGAAAATAACCGGCGGCGGCAAGGATATCCTCGTGGAGATAGAGGAGCGCGAGCGCGCCGCAACGGGAATACGCACGCTGAAAGTGGGATACAACCGCGTATTCGGATATTACATTGAGGTTTCCAAGGGGCAGCTGGACCAGGTCCCGGCGCACTATATCCGCAAGCAGACGCTGACAACGGGCGAGCGCTACATAACCGACGAGCTGAAGAAAGTCGAGAGCGACATTCTCGGTGCGAACGACAAGATACTGGCGCTGGAGCAGGCTATTTTCGGCGAAGTCCGGGATTTCATCGGCACACGCCTGGAGGCGGTCCAGGCGGCGGCAGCGGCGGTCGCTGCGGTGGACGTGCTGTGCAGCTACGCGCAGGTATCCATCGAGAACGGCTACGTCAAGCCGGAGATCACCCTCGACAGCGTGATCGAGATACGCGACGGACGCCACCCGGTCATCGAGAAAGTACTCACGGATCACCCGTTCACGCCGAACGACGCGTACCTGGATACCAACGGCAACCGGCTCATAATCATCACCGGTCCGAATATGTCCGGTAAATCCACGTTCATGCGGCAGACTGCGATAATCGTGCTGATGGCGCAGATAGGCTGCTTCGTTCCGGCGGCGTATGCGAGGATAGGCGTGGTGGACAAGATATTCACCCGCGTTGGAGCTTCCGATGATCTTACGTCGGGGCAGTCCACGTTCATGGTGGAGATGAACGAGGTCGCGGATATTCTCAGAAACGCCACGAAAAAGAGCCTGGTTATACTTGACGAGATAGGCAGGGGAACCTCCACGTTCGATGGAATATCCATCGCCAAAGCGGTGGCGGAATACATCAGCGGAAAGAATATCGGCTGCAAGACGCTGTTCGCAACGCATTACCATGAGCTTATCTCAATGGAGAAGGAGTACGACGGAATACGCAACTTCAGCGTTGCGGCGGTGAAGCGCGGCGATGAGCTGAAATTCCTGCACAAGATATGCGAGGGCGGAACTGACGACAGCTACGGAATCGAGGTCGCGAAGCTCGCCGGACTCCCGCAGAAGGTCATTAACCGCGCCAAGGAGGAGCTGAAGGACCTTGAGGTACTCGGCAGGCAGAAGCTTTCCGAAACCATCGAAAAGACCGCCGACCACCAGTTCAGCTTCAACGCCATAAACGAGCAGAATGCCATCGCGAAGCTGCGTGCCGCGGATATCAACACCATGTCCCCGATGGACGCGCTGATGTTCATAAAGGACATAAAGGATACATTATAATGCCTGCCGGGAATCCGGCTTAGACTGGAGCAACAATGCCAAAGATAAACCTGCTAGACAAGAGCGTATACGAGCTTATCGCCGCCGGAGAGGTAATAGAGCGACCCTCCTCGGTGATAAAGGAGCTTGCGGAGAATTCCATCGATGCCGGAGCGACCTCTATAACCGTGGAGATAAAGCGCGGCGGAATTTCCTACCTGCGAGTGACCGACGACGGCTGCGGAATAGCCTACGAGGATATCCCGACGGCGTTCATGCGGCATGCTACCAGCAAGGTGTACACTCAGGACGACCTGGACAGCATTAATACGCTGGGATTCCGCGGCGAGGCGCTTGCCTCCGTGTGCGCGGTAAGCCGGGTGGAATTGATCACGAAGCAGCGCGAGGACAAGCTCGGCAGCCAGTACCGCATTGAGGGCGGCGAGCCGGTGGAATACGACCGGGCAGGCTGCGCGGACGGGACTACCATCATTATCCGGGACCTGTTCTTCAATACTCCGGCGCGGCTGAAGTTCCTGAAAAAGGACGTCACCGAGGGAAATTACTGCGCCTCCGTGATCGAGAAGCTGGCGCTTAGCCACCCGGGGATATCGTTCCGATTTATTCGCGATGGCAGGCAGACGATGATGTCCAGCGGCGACGGCGAGTATTACAGCGCGGTCTACGCGGTGTTCGGCAAGCAGTTCGCGGCAGGGCTTATCCCGGTGGAGAACGTCTACCAGAACACGGCGGTAACGGGGTTCGTGTCCTCGCCGCTGTTCACCCGGGCGAACCGTTCCATGCAGCATTTCTTCGTGAACGGCAGAAGCGTGAAGAGTCCGCTGTGCTGCGCGGCTCTGGAGGAAGCGTTCCGCAATACGATAATGGTGGGAAAGTTCCCGTCCTGCGTGCTGTGCGTGAATACCGACCCGGCTCAGGTGGACGCGAATATCCACCCCACAAAGACGGAGGTCAGGTTCACCAACGAGAAGATAGTGTTCGACGCGGTGTATTTCGCGGTCAAGAACGCTCTGATGGGCTACGATGAGAGCCGCGAGATAAAGCTGACTCCGGCGCCGGTGCAGAATATTCCGCAGCCCGAGCGCGCGAGGACTGTCGAGCCGCAGCGGACAGCCTCCGCTGTCGTGATCGAGGAGCCGCCCAAGACCATGCACATTCCCTCCGGCAGGGACGCGGTGCTTCCCGGAGAGCCGGAGCCGACGAAATACACAATCCGCCAGGAGCAGCCGTTCCGCATGAAAACTGATGAGCCGAAGGCGGAGCAGACGTTCATTCCGGAAATGACTCCGGAAAAGAAGCCGGAGCCTGCTGAAACTCCGCTGTCCGAGCTTCCGGGATTTGCGTTCCTGAGCGAGAAATCCTTCGAGAAGAAGCCGGAACCGCAGCCGCAGCAGACCGCGCAGCCGGAGCCGCGCGAGGAATCCCCGAAGAAGCAGATACGCGTCGTCGGGGAGCTTTTCAAGACCTATATAGTCTGCGAGAGCGACGAGGGAATGATACTCATAGACAAGCACGCGGCGCATGAGCGCGTGAACTTCGAGCGGCTGAAGAAGGGATTCGACAGTTCTGCGCAGCTGCTGATACAGCCGGAGGAGGTATACCTCAGTCCGGAGGAATACAACGGCATGCTGGAGTATTCCGACAGACTGGCGGCGGTTGGCATAATCATGGAGTTCAGCGATGGCAGGGCGCGTATCACCGGGCTTCCGCAGATGCTTGACAAGGTGCCACCGGCGGAGGTGGCGGAGTGTATTGCGAAGCTGGTGGCGCAGGGGAATACCAACGCCGAAGGGGAGCTTTTCGACGATATGCTGCACACCGTGGCATGCAAGGCTTCAATTCGTGGCAACGAGGACAACGACATAAGAGAGTTACAGGTTCTGGCGCAGGAAGTATTCAACAATCCGGATATCCGTTATTGTCCGCACGGCAGACCGGTTCTCACGCAGATCTCGAAGAAGCAGATCGAGCGCTATTTCGGACGTGTTACCTGAGGAGGCGGCATGAAAAAGATAATCGTGGTCAGCGGTCCGACCGCCTCCGGCAAGACGGCGCTGGCGGTGGAGATCGCGAAGAAATACGGCGGCGAGGTGATCTCCGCTGACAGCATGCAGATCTACACGGATATGGACGTTGCGAGCGCAAAGGCAACGCCGGAGGAACAGCAGGGGATTCCGCACCATATGATGGATTTCCTTGACCCGGCGGAAAGCTTTTCCGTGGCGGACTGGGTGAGAATGGCGGGCAAGTGCGCCAACGATATCCTCTCCCGGGGTAAAATTCCGGTGATATGCGGCGGCACGGGGCTGTATATTTCGTCCTTCGTGGATAATCTGCAGTTCGATGAATCGGAGTGCGACTACGCATTCCGGGAGGAAATGCGCAGATTCGCCGAGGAACACGGCGCGGAAGCGCTGCTGGAAAGGCTCCGTGAGGTGGACCCGGAAACCGCCGGGGAACTCCACGCGAACAACATGTCCCGTGTTATCCGGGCGCTGGAGGTCTACAGAACAACCGGGCATACCATCGCGGAATCCAAGCGTGCGTCGAGGAGCGCGCCTTCTCCATACGAGTTCATTCTGCTCACGCTGGATTTCGAGAACCGCACGCAGCTTCACGACCGCATAAACCGCCGCGTGGACCTGATGATCCGGAACGGACTTGAGCAGGAGGCACGCGCGTGCTTTGAACAGCCGGAGCGCCCCACCGCGGCGCAAGCGATAGGCTGCAAGGAGCTGTATCCGTATTTCCGGGGCGAGAGGACGCTGGAGGAATGCGTGGAGGAGCTGAAACTCCGCACGCGGCAGTACGCGAAAAGGCAGCTGACCTGGTTTCGCCGGGACAGCAGATTCCACCGTATCGTCGTACGTCCCGGCGACGGACTTGCAGAAGTTACCCGAATGGCGTCGGAGATAATCGACAGGGAACTATGAAAGAGTGAAAATACCAGGATATGTAAATATGTTCCGTTATATACCAGATAATTCAGAAAAAGATAAAACTTTTTCTGAATTTTTTTTATTTTTCTCAAAAAAATTATAGCTTTTTTTGAAAAAGTATGTTATACTAGTCTATATAGGAATACTATGCAGTCATGCAACTCGTGTATTTCTATCGGGGTACAGGGGAAATCCCTGCGTATTGAATTGCAGAGAGAGAAAAGGTGATTTAGTATGGCAAAAGACATCAACTTACAGGACGTGTTCCTTAACCAGGCAAGAAAGGACAAGATCCCGGTAACTATATACATTACCAATGGGTTTCAGTTCAAGGGCGTTGTCAAGGGCTTTGACAATTATACGGTGATACTTGATACCGACGGCAAGCAGAACCTCATCTACAAGCACGCAATATCCACTATCACACCGCTCAAGCCCATCTCTATTCTTGACGCCTACGAAAAGGCAGACGAAGAGTAATGGAATCCCGGTGGACGTCTATTATCATCATCGTGCTGGCGCTGTTCGTGTTCGTGTTCTTCATCGGTCAGGTCTTTTTTGCTGACGGTGGGAAGGTCAACACGGAAACCGCGTATACATACAGCATGACTGAGGACGTTCCGTTTGAGGGAGTGTTCCTCCGGGACGAAACTGTTGTGTACAGCCCCGGCAGCGGAGTGCTGGATTACGAGCATTCCGATGGCTCAAAGGTGGGAAAGAGTTCCGTTATCGCGCGGCGCTACCGCAGCGAGGCGGATATCGAACGCCGCCGCGAGATAGAGAAGATAAACGAGCAGATCGCCGTCCTTACCGACGCGCAGAAGCTCGCAGGAACTGACAACAACCAGCTTGAGAATATCTCCAGTCAGATAAACGAAAGGCACTCTATGATCCTTGAGAGCCTTATCGACGGGGATTATTCCGCGGCGCAGGCGCAGGAAACCGCAATGCTCGGGGTGCTCTCCAAGCGCGAGATCTCCCGTGGCGACGTCAGCGGCTATGAAACCAGGATCGCAGCGCTCAGGAGCCGCCTTTCGGAGCTCCAGACAATGCTTTCCGGCGATGTTACCGATATCTACGCGGACGGCACCGGGTATTTCGTCAGCCATGTTGACGGGTACGAGGGCAAGCTCTCCACGGCGGATTCCGGCAGCATCACCGCTGACCAGATCGACGAAATAATCAGCGAGCCGGACCTGGGCAAAAGTTCCGGCGCTGTCGGAAAACTCATCGCGGATTACCGCTGGAGGGTAGCGGCGGTGATAGATTCCGAGCAACTCTTCGGCCGCTATGAGGGAAGCACTGTGACGCTCAGGGTCCGCAGTGATCCAACGCCGATAGAGGCGGAGATCATTTCCATAACGGACAGCGGCAGGGGCGACGGAACCTCCGTGTACGTCTTTGAGTGCGACACGCTGACATCTTCGGTGGTGTCGGGCAGGACGGCGCAGTTCAAATACATCGTCAACAGCTACGGCGGACTTCGGGTTTCCAGAAGCGCGCTGAGGTTCAATGATGAGCAGGAACGCGGTGTTTTTGTTGTCGTTGGCGGAAAACTGGTGTTTAAGAAAATCAACGTTGAATACTGGGGAGATGATTACCTCATCTGCACCCAGGAGGACGATGGCGATTACCTCAAGCTTTACGACAGAATAGTAACAGAAGGCAAGGATTTGTATGAAGGAAAAGTTGTTGAGTAACACCCAGACAAGCTTTGACGACATAAAAGAAAGCTATGCCAGGATCTGTGAAAACATAGAAAAGGCAAGAGTTGCCGCCGGACGCACGGACAAAGTGCGGCTGATGGCGGTGACCAAGACTGTTTCACCGGAGCGTATTAATTACGCTATCGGGCTGGGAATAGACCTGCTGGGCGAAAACCGCGTGCAGGAGTACATGGACAAGCGCGGGCAGTATCAGCCGGCAGAGGTGCACTTCATCGGCGGATTGCAGAGCAATAAGGTCAAGTACATCATTGATAAGGTTTCGATGATACATTCCGTGGATAATCTGCGGCTTGCAGAAGAGATAAGCAAGCGCGCGGAGCAGCACGGACTCGTCATGGATATACTCGCTGAAATCAACATCGGCGAGGAGGAAACAAAGGGAGGCGTCACACCGGAGAGCGCGGAGGAATTCTGCGCGCAGGTGAGGGAGCTTCCGCACATCAGACTGTGTGGTCTGATGACAATACCGCCGCCCGGCTGCGGAGAGGACACATTTGAGAGAATGCAGAAGCTTTTCGGCAACCTAGGTTCGGACAAGTCCGTCAATCCTGACGGCGCGTTCGACACGCTCTCCATGGGGATGTCGGGAGATTACGAGATGGCGGTAAGGCACGGGTCCAATATTGTCCGGATAGGCTCAGGGCTTTTCGGATACAGAAAATATTTATAATAATTGGGAGGAAATATCATGGCACTCAGCGATTTATTTGCAAAGTTCAGACAGAACGACGAGGAATTCGAGGACGAGAGCTACGCAGGCGGCTACGACGACTCTTCTTCCGCTGTAACCGATGAGGAGGCAGAGGCTCCCTCCAGATTCACTGCGCCCCGCGCAAGCGAGAAGGTCATCAGCATGCACAACAGCGGCTACCACGGCGCTTCCGTCAAGGTTATCCAGCCCCTCAAGTACGAGGACATCATGAAGGAGCCGGTTCGCTTCCTCAGAGAGAACACCAGCGTTGTGCTGAATCTTGAGAAGGTTGCAAGCGTTGATTCCAGAAAGAGGATTGTGGACTTCATGGCTGGCGTTGTTGCGGCTATCGACGGTCGTATCGTAAGAATTGCTGAATGCACATATTTTGTTGTTCCGAGATCCGTTGACCTCAGCGGCGACATGATGGAAAACGAGCAGTTCTGATCATGAATCCTGGGCTGCTTACTGAAGAAGAACGTTTCCTTTCCGCTCACATAGCCGACCTCCAGAGGGCGGCTGAGCGGACCGGTGCGCCGAGATTCTCGGCGTTCCTCAACGAGCGCGAGGCGGTTGTCGCCCGGTGCGCCGTCCATGGGGAGCCGGTGTTTTACGGAGGTCACGCCGGGGCTATGCGCACTGTGTGCGGCTTCGTCGGTGGAACCTATGCGGAGGAGCTTCCGCCGGAGGATATCTTTCCGGTCGGGGCAGTTACGTTCAGTTTCAGAAAGAGCGACGCACTGACGCACAGGGAGATTCTGGGCGCATTGATGTCGCTGGAGATAAAAAGGGAGCTGCTCGGGGATATTCTTACAGCGGAGGGCTACGCTGTCGTGTTCGTCCATGAGAATGCCATTGAACTGGTGAATTCCGTGGACAAGATCGGCAGGGTGGGCGTCACCGCGGAAATCGGCGTCACAAAGCCGCTGCCGGAGCAGAAAGTCCAGCGGACGGAACTCACGGTTTCGTCGCTCAGGCTGGATTGCATCGTCAGCGCCGCCGTAAATACTTCAAGAGAAAAATCCGCATCGCTCATTAAATCGGGCATGGTCAATGCGGACTTTTCACCATGTACAAATGTAAGCGCAGAGGTCCGGGAAAATACCGTGATCTCAGTAAGGGGAAGCGGCAGGTACCGCCTCTCAGAAATTACCGGAGAAACCCGAAAGGGAAGGATCCGCATAACTATCGAAAAATATCTCTGATTCTCAGAGTGATACATATCGCACCGTTAGCCGCACTGCGGCGTTTCAGGAAGGAAGTACAATACAATGAATGCTAAGGACATTTTGTCAAGACGTTTCGAGAAGGCTACCTTCAATGGATACAAGACAGACGACGTTGACGAGTTCCTGCGCGAGGTATCCAGCGAGTATTCTCAGCTACAGAAGGACAAGAACGAGCTGGAGCGCAAGCTGGAGGTGCTTGCGGACAAGATCCGTGAATACCGCGACGATGAGGACGCCCTCAAGGACGCGCTTCTGCTCGCCCAGAAGCAGGGAAACCAGATCGTGAACGACTCCAAGGCTGCCGCTGAGAAGCTCCGCAAGGAAACCCAGGAGGCTGTCGATAAGCAGATCGCCGAGGCTCAGGCAAAGGCTGACAAGATCAGCGCAGACGCCGATGAATATGCAAAGCGCATAACCAAGGAAACCAACGAGCGTGCCGACAAGATGATAAAGGACGCCCAGGCGAAGGCAAAGGATATCGACATTCAGATGAAGAAGCAGATCGAGATCCAGCAGAATATCCTCCAGAAGACGCGCAAGGAGGCGGACGAGTACAGAAACCGCCTGCTCACCGCGTATAAGTCCCACATGGATCTTATCGCGAAGCTGCCGGAGATGTGCGAGAACGAGTATATCCGCAACACCGCCGCCGAGGTAGAGAAGCGCGAGGCTGAGAAGGCAAAGGCTGCCGCTGCTGCAAAGCAGGCTCCGAAGCCGGCTCCCGTTGAGGAGAAGTCTGCCGCTCCTGCAAAGCCCGCCCCCGAGGTGAAGACTCCCGTTACAGCCGGAAACGCTCCGGCGGAGGAGCCGTTCCAGGCTATGCCGCACGACACGGGCAAGACTGCGGAGAACGATCTTCCGTTCTTCAGCTCCAGCCAGGAGAAGAAACCGCGCCACACTGACCTTCAGTTCGGCAAGGGCAACACGATGAAGTAAAACCACTCCGATATACGGAGAAAGATATAAATTTTAAGGAGACATAGCTGATGTCAGAGGATTTCAACAACACATTAAATCTTCCCAAGACCGACTTCCCGATGAGGGGCAATCTCCCCCAGAGAGAGCCGGAGATGCTGGACAAGTGGGAGCAGGACCGCCTGTATTACGCCCTGTCTGAAAAGAACAAGGGCAAGCCGTCCTATACCCTGCATGACGGCCCTCCCTATGCAAACGGTAATATCCACATGGGTACCGCGATGAACAAGGTGCTCAAGGATATCATCGTAAAGTACAAGAGCATGACTGGCTTCAACGCTAACTACGTTCCCGGCTGGGACTGCCACGGTCTGCCCATCGAGCTGAAGGCTATCAAGCAGATCGGAATTGACAGCGGCACCATCGACCCGGTAACCCTCAGAAAGAGCTGCCGTGAGTTCGCTCTGTCCTGCCTGGACGGTCAGAAGAAGCAGTTCAAGCGCCTGGGCGTATGGGGCGACTTCGATAATCCTTACCTTACCATCAGACCTGAATTCGAAGCAAAGCAGGTCGAGGTATTCGGCAAGATGATGCAGAAAGGCTACATCTACAAGGGACTCAAGCCGGTTTATTGGTGCGCAGACTGCAACACCGCCCTGGCTGAGGCTGAGATCGAGTACCAGGACGACCCCTGCTACTCTATCTATGTAAAGTTCCCGATAACCGATTCCAAGGGCAAGTTCGACGATCTCGGAATTGACCTGAGCAAGGCTTACGTCGTTATCTGGACAACCACCACATGGACTCTTCCGGGCAACCTGGCTATCTGCCTTGGTCCGAACTATGAGTACACCTTCGTAAAGGTCGAGGACGAGGAGAGCAAGTCCTTCGGTCAGTATCTTCTGATGGCTACTGAGCTTGTTTCCACCGTTATGGACGCTGTAGGAATCAAGAAGTACAGCACCGTAGGCTCCTTCCTTGGCTCCGAGCTTGAGCTTATCGAAACCGACCACCCGTTCATGGGCAGAAAGTCCCCTGTAATTGTCGGCGACCACGTTACTCTCGACAGTGGTACGGGCTGCGTTCATACCGCTCCTGGCTTCGGTCTTGAGGACTTCGAGGTATGCAACAAGTACAAGGGCATGTTCAAGATAATCGTGCCCGTTAATGAAAAGGGCGTTCTGACCGAGGAAGCAGGCGACTTCGCCGGCTTAAAGACTGCGGACGCCAATAAGGTCATCGCAAAGCGCCTGGAGGACGACAACACTCTGCTCGCAATGCAGAAGATCGTCCACCCGTATCCGCACTGCTGGCGCTGCCACGAGCCGATAATCTACCGCGCTACAGACCAGTGGTTCTGCAACGTTGACATGTTCAAGGCCGAGACCGTCAAGGCTATCGAGGACGTTCAGTGGATCCCTGAATGGGGCGAGGAACGTATCAAGAATATGGTAAACATGCGCAGCGACTGGTGCATTTCCCGTCAGCGCCGCTGGGGCGTCCCGATCCCGATCCTCTACTGTGAGGACTGCGGAAAGGTAATCGTAAACGACGAAACCATCAAGGCTATCTCCGACATGTTCCGCAGGGAAAGCTCCGATTCCTGGTATTCCAAGGATCCGTCCGAGTTCATTCCTGCAAGCGTGAAGTGCGAGTGCGGCTGCAATAAGTTCCGCAAGGAAATGGATATCTTCGACGTATGGTTCGACTCCGGCTGTACTCACGCTGCTGTTCTCCAGGAGCGTCCCGAGCTTTCCTGGCCGGCTGACCTCTATCTTGAGGGCTGCGACCAGTACCGCGGCTGGTTCCAGAGCTCCCTGCTGACCTCCGTTGCCACAACCGGCAGAGCGCCTTATAAGGCTGTCTGCACCCATGGCTGGGTAGTTGACGGCAAGGGCGAGGTTATGCACAAGTCCAAGGGCAACGTTGTACTCCCCGAGGAAGTAATCAGCAAGTACGGCGCTGACGTGCTCCGTCTGTGGGTGGCTTCCCTGGACTTCCACAACGACGTAAGAGTTTCTCCGGAAATGCTCAAGCAGCTTTCCGAGGCCTACAGAAAGATAAGAAACACCGCGCGCTTTATCCTGGGCAACCTGGGCAACGGCGATGGATTCAATCCCGACACTGACATGGTAGCGCTTGACAAGCTCAGCGATTTCGACAAGTGGGCGCTGTCCAGACTTGACGCCGTTATCGAAAAGGTAAAGGCTTCCTACGAGGCGTTCGACTTCTACCTTGCATATCATGCGATCCACAGCTTCTGCGTAGTTGACATGTCCAATTTCTACCTGGATATCGTCAAGGATACCCTGTACTGCTCCGCTGAGAAGTCAGAGGAAAGACGCGCAGTCCAGACCACAATGTATATCATTCTGGACTCCCTGGTAAGACTGGTGGCTCCTATTCTGACATTCACCTCCGATGAGATCTGGAAGTACATGCCGCATAAGTCCACAGACGACCTGCGCGGCGTTCCGTTCAACCAGATGCCTGAAAAGACCGGCGTTGAGATCAGCGCTGAGTTCGAGGCTAAGTGGAACAAGATCCATGAAGTACGCGACGATGTACTCAAGGCTCTTGAGGAGAAGCGTACCGCAGGCGTTATCGGTAAGTCACTTGACGCCGGCGTGACGATCTGCGCTGAGGGCGCCGACTTCGAGCAGCTGTCCGGATATCCGGAGCTTGCACAGGCGTTCTCCGTATCCTATGTGAACGTGAAGAACGGCGCTGACGGCGAGTTCAAGGGCGCTGTCGAGGGCGTTTCCGTTACCGTTGAAAAGGCGGCTGGCGAGATGTGCGAGCGCTGCTGGAGTCACGCTCCGTCAGTAGGTTCTGACGCACAGTATCCGCACCTCTGCGCACGCTGCGCGGCAGTCATGAAGCTTGATCTGGGCTGATAATTTCCGGCAGGGGAGGGGATTTTCCCTTTCCCTGCCGGATTTGTTAATGACGATCAGTTCGGAGAAAGGGCATAATGAAAGCATTTCTGAATAAATACAGGCAGTATGCGGCGCTGGTTCTGGCGCTTCTGCTTGTGGGAGTAGATCAGCTGACAAAATGGCTGATCAGCACTAACATGGAGCTTTATTCCACCGTGCACCTTATAAAGATCGGCGACACCGAGGTGCTGAATCTGTACTACTGCCTCAACAGCGGCTCGGCTTTCAGCATGATGGAGGGCAAGACGATCTTCCTGGTTGCGATAACTTCCATTGTCATAATCGGGCTGATCATCGGTCTGCTGACAAAGAAGATACGCCGCGCGCCGTATGTTGTGGCGGTTTCGCTGATAATCGGCGGCGGAATAGGAAATCTTCTTGACAGGCTGTTCAACGGCGGCGCTGTCGTGGATTTCATCGATGTTCGGATAATCAATTTCGCGATATTCAACTTCGCGGATATCTGCGCGGTTGTGGGCGGAATACTCCTTTGCCTGTTTGTCATAATAGACGAGGTGAAGGAGAACCGCCAGAAGAAGCTCAGCAAGTCCGGGGACAGCGCTCCGGAGAAACCCAATGCCGATGGAAACGATTGAGCTTATTTCCCCCGGCGGAGTCCGGCTGGACAAGCTGATAGCTGACGTCACTGAACTGTCGCGCAGCGCTGCGGTCCGGCTTATCGAGCAGGGAAGTGTTCTGGTGAACGGAGCGCCCTGCGGAAAAAAGGATATTCCGCTTGCCGGTGCGAAGATAGTCGTTACAATACCGGAGCCGCAGAGCACGGATATTTTACCAGAGGATATTCCCCTGGAAATAGTCTACGAGGACGACGACCTGCTGGTTGTGAACAAGCCGAAGGGCATGGTAGTCCACCCGGCGGCTGGGCATTATTCCGGGACGCTGGTAAATGCGCTGATGTTCCACTGCGGCGACAGGCTTTCCGGCATAAATGGCGAGATACGCCCGGGGATAGTCCACCGGATAGACAAGGACACCAGCGGATTGCTGATGGTGGCGAAGAACGACTTTGCCCACCTGGGACTTTCCGGGCAGATAAAGGAGCACAGCTTCACCCGGGAGTACGAAACCGTAGTCTGCGGCGCAATAAAAGAGGACGGGACCGTTGATGCTCCGATAGGACGCCACAAGACCGACCGCAAGAAGATGTGCGTTACGACCGAGAATTCCCGGGAAGCGGTGACGCATTACTTCGTGCTGGGCAGGTACGCCGGATACACCCACCTTCGTGTAAGGCTGGAAACCGGCAGGACCCATCAGATACGCGTGCATATGGCGTATCTGGGGCACCCTGTCGCCGGAGACCCGGTCTATGGCAGCGGGAAGCCCGCATGGCTGGAGGGACAGTGCCTCCACGCGAAGAAGATCGGATTTGTGCACCCGAGAACGGGAAAGTACATGGAATTCGACAGCGAGCTGCCGGAATATTTCAAGAAATTCTTAAAGAGCATAGAGGGCTGACGATGGATTTCAGCAAGGTTATACTGATGACGGACCTCGACGGTACTCTGCTGACAGACGACAAGCAGATACTCCCCGGGGATTTCGAAGCAATAGAGCGCTTCCGCAGGGGCGGAGGTCTGTTCACGATGGCGACCGGGCGCGGTTACGCGATGGCGAAGCATATTGCCGACAAGCTCCGGCTGGACTGCCCGGCGGTGGTCTATAACGGTGCGGCGGTGTACGACTTCCGGCAGGAGAGATTCCTGTGGCAGTGCGCCATCGGCGACAATGCGCCGTGGATAATAAAGCGTATCGCGGAGGAATACCCGGATATCGGTGTGGAGGTGCTGCGCGGCAATACGGTGTATGTTCCGTTCCTGAACGAAATGGAGCAGTGGCACCTTGACCTGGAGCACGTCCCGGCGGATTTCACTCCTCTTGACGATATCCCGAGGGACGGCTGGCTGAAGGTACTTTTCGCGTACCCTCCGGAAAAGCTGGACGGGCTTGAGAAGTTCGTTGAGAGCACTCCGGAATTCCAGGGCGTGCACTGGGTGCGCTCCGCACCGATGTTCTTCGAGTGCCTGCCCGAGGGAATAGACAAGGCGGCAGGTTACCGTCAGCTGATAAAGGCGATTGGCGCGGAGGACAGATTCACCGTGGGAGTCGGGGATTTCATGAACGACCTTGCGATGATACAGTCCGCAGATCTGGGCGCGGCGGTGGCGAATGCGCAGCCGTCCGTGTGGGAAGCGGCGGATATCGTTCTTTGCGACAATAATTCCGGCGCGATGGCGCAGCTTATTGAGCACATTGAAAAAATGTAAACCTGCGGGAAACCGCTTGTATAATGTTAAACCGGGCATAAGCCCATAATTCACAGGAGGTCTATATGGACGCACTACTGAAAAAGCAGCTTGAGATCGCTGCAACCAAGGTCAGAATGGGAGTGATCGAGGGCGTACACGCAGCCAAGGCTGGACACCCCGGCGGATCCCTTTCCGTCGCTGACACACTGACTTATCTCTACATGCACCGCATGAACGTTGATCCGAAGAATCCCACCATGCCCGACAGGGACAGACTGGTTCTTTCCAAGGGACACACTGCTCCGGCGCTGTATGCTGTTCTTGCGCAGAGAGGATTCTTCCCGGTTGAGGAACTCAAGACCCTTCGTAAGATCGGCTCCAGACTTCAGGGACACCCCTCCATGGGCAAGCTTCCGGGTATCGACATGAGCACCGGTTCACTCGGTCAGGGAATCTCCACCGCATGTGGTATGGCGCTCTCCGGCAAGATCTCCAACGACACATACAAGGTATACACTATCCTCGGCGATGGCGAGATCGAGGAAGGTCAGGTATGGGAGGCTGCAATGTTCGCGGCTCAGTACAAGCTTGACAACCTGGTCGCAGTCGTTGACAACAACGGACTCCAGATCGACGGTAAGATCGAGGACGTAATGTCCAGCTACCCCATCGACGAGAAATTCAAGGCATTCGGCTGGCACGTTATCTGCATTGACGGTCATGATTTCGATCAGATCGAGAAGGCGTTCAACGAGGCTGAAACTGTGCTCAACAAGCCGACCGTGATCATTCAGAAGTCCGTAAAGGGCAAGGGCGTATCCTTCATGGAGAACCAGGTAGGCTGGCACGGCAAGGCACCGAACGACGAGGAGTACGCCGTTGCAATGAAGGAACTCGGCGATCATCTCGCAGAGCTTGAAAAGTAATTCTGAACATCGAAAGGATCTATAGATATGGAAAAGAAAGCAACCCGTGACAGCTACGGCGAAGCTCTTGTAATGCTCGCCGAGAAGCGCCCCGACCTGGTAGTCCTGGACGCAGACCTCGCAGCAGCTACAAAGACAGGGACCTTCAAGAAGGCATATCCCGACAGATTTTTTGACTGCGGTATCGCAGAGGCTAATATGATGGGCGTTGCCGCTGGTATCGCAAGCACCGGCAAGCTCGTATTCGCAAGCTCCTTCGCGATGTTCGCGGCAGGCAGAGCGTTCGAGATCGTCCGCAACAGCATTGGCTATCCTCATCTGAACGTAAAGATCGGCGCTACCCACGCTGGTATTTCCGTCGGCGAGGACGGCGCTTCCCACCAGTGCAACGAGGATATCGCGCTGATGAGAGCGATCCCCGGCATGACCGTTATCAACCCGGCTGACGACGTTGAGGCAAAGGCGGCGGTTCTGGCAATGGCTGATTTCGTAGGCCCGACCTATATGCGTTTCGGCAGACTTGCCGCTCCGATATTCAACGACGCTGCGACCTACAAGTTTGAGCTTGGCAAGGGCGTTCAGCTCAAGGACGGCAAGGACGTTACAATCATCGCAACTGGTCTGATGGTTGCAGAAGCAATCGAGGCAGGCAAGGCTCTGGCAGAGCAGGGTATTGACGCACGAATCATCAATATCCACACCATCAAGCCCATCGACCGCGACATCATCATCAAGGCTGCGAAGGAAACCGGCAAGATAATCACCGTTGAGGAGCACAGCGTTATCGGCGGACTTGGTTCCGCAGTTGCAGACGTTGTTACTGAGGAATGCCCCGTTCCCGTTATCAAGATCGGCGTGAAGGACGTTTTCGGCCACTCCGGTCCTGCGGTTGACCTGCTCAAGGAGTTCGGTCTGTGCGCAGAGAACATAGTTGCCGTTACAAAGGCAGCGCTCGGCAAGTAATTCCGCGTTTTCAGGATCATTCGGGGACTGGCTCGGGTCAGTCCCCGTATTGTTTGACACTAAAATGTAACCTTTTGCGGCTATCGGCTGTCTGAATTATCAGAGGTAATAAATCTGATAAAGGAGTGACTGGTATGAATTCACAGCAGTGGAAAAACGTCCTCGACCACCTGGACGAGGACATAGTGGACTCAGCGGCGGAGCACTTGAGCAGTGCTGACGCCGACGAGGATTCAACCGAATATCACCCGGACAGCAAGCCACGGGAGTACAGGAACATCAGCCGCAAGACCCGGCGCGGAGGGCTGTTCATCGGAATGGGCACGGTGGCTGCGGCGGCCGCGATCACGGGAGTTATAATTGTGAACAACAGCGGCAGCATACAGCAGCCAATGCTGTCCACCGGAGCCGCGCTGAAATCCGCGTCCGTCGAAGCTGCGGATTCCCTCGTCATAGAGGATTCCGGGGAGCTGACAAGTTCGTTTATGATCTCCAGCGACATATCTGAGATTCCAACTGGATTTTCTGCGGCGGAACTTTCTCTGTTTGAGGATTTCTTCTACGGTACCTGGACAGACACCGACACAACGATCGACCTGTGCTACAGCGCGAATTCCGCGTTCGGCGATGATTACATATGCACCGGCATTGAACAGACGGACGGTGGCTGCTACATGGGGGCGCTGAGCAGCGTTGACCAGTACGACCTGTGGTATGTACGTCCTGCGGATAATTCGGGAATGATGTACATTTTCAGGAACGTTTCGCTTTCCGACGGAGTGATACAGTATAACGCCGACGGGACGATATCCTGTGAACGCATGGAGAAATTCCAGCTATCCAGCGCCAGCCCGAACGAGTACAACGTGCTTGGATATTTCGGAAAGGTGAAGCTGGCAGACGATATCGGCATGACTCCGGACGCCCTCTATAACAAGGTAGAGCTTGACACCTACGCCGGAAGCAGCGCAGGTGCAGCCCACTGGACGCGCAGAAGCGGCGGCTACACTTCCCCCTGGGACAAGGTGGTCCTCCGGGAACAGACGGGGGACAGCGTTGTCATGTCAATGTCGTTTACTCAGTCCGAGGACGATTCAAGGACCGTGTACTTTGACATGTACTGGTTTCTGACTGACGCCGGCTACTGGGATTTGCAGAACGTGCAGAAATCCCGGGACGTTTTCGCATTGACTGCGGACGACCTGCGAGTAACGCTCAGGCAGAGCGACCTGGATATTTTTGAGCAGCATTTTGCCGGTATATGGACTTCTGATACGGAAGAGCTTGCCCTGAATTACTCACAGGATATTTTCGGCGTCAGCAATGTATGCGGCGGTTTTTATGCCGACGAGGACGGCTGGTACATGTACCAGCTGATGGGATCCGCAGCAGAGCCGTATATTCAAGTGTATTACATTCCGTATGACGACCCGTTCACGATGTACCTGTACGAACCGGATAATTTCGGTTACGCAATGCAGGACAATTACCTGGCGGTGTACACTCATACGGATTCCGGACTTGACGAGCCTGTCACATGGCATATGTCCTGGCTGGGATTACAGCGCTGGATTCTGGACAACGCAGGCAGTTCCGATGAGAATTCGCTGGCAGACGCGATATATTCTGCGTTAACAGTCATCTGGAATGATTCAATGAGTGCGTATAATTATAACGGAAGCGGCGATTCGTTTGAGGGATACGTTATGGAGGAACTTTCCTCAGTAAAATATCGGCTGATGTTCCAGGTGTTTGACCAGGACAACAACAGCCAGTGGGTGTCCGTGGTGCTTAGATTTGCGGACGGTGCCTGGGAATTACTGCCGGCGGACGGAATCGCGGCAGAAACAGTGGGCTGATAAAAGGCAGAAAAGCGAGGGGGGAACGGCGATGGACGACAGTTTGATAATAGACCTGTATTTTGAGCGCAACGAGCAGGCAATAGCGGAAACGCAGTCAAAATACGGCAGACTGTGCGCAAGTATCGCCGGAGGAATCCTCAAGCGCCACGAGGACGCCGAGGAGGCGGTGAGCACAAGCTATGTCAAGCTGTGGAATGCGATCCCTCCCAAGCGCCCGGAGTCCTTGTGCGGATACCTGTGCAGGATAGTCCGGAACACTGCGCTGAACGTTTACGACAGCATGAAGCGGCGCTCCTGCGAGGAACTTTACGGCGAGCTTGCCGATGTTATTCCCGACATGAAAACCTCGGACGATCACTTTGACAGCGCGGAGATTGCCGGTCATCTGAACGAGTTTCTCCGGAACAGCAAGCCGAAGAACCGCGATATATTTACTGGACGTTACTATTTCAACCTTTCTGTGAGGGAGATTGCGGACCGCATGGGAATGACGGAAACCGCCGTAAAGACCAGGCTTTCGCGTATCCGCGCGGATTTGAGGGAATATCTCGTCGAAAACGGGGTTAGCGTGGATTGAATGAATAAAAGGGACTGTACGACTACAGCCCCTTTTTGTATGCGGTTTTATTTCATGAACACGAAGCTGTCCAGCATAAGAAGCTGCCTGCCCTTCATCTCTCCGGCGAACCAACCCTCATATCCGCTCCGGGCAACCAGGTATATAGCGTGTTTTCCGGTGGCAGCCTTTATCCTGCCGCCGATGACTCCGCCGTCCTCGCTGAATGGAATGCTGCCAAGCTCATCGCCGTCCTCGCTGTCAAGGTGGATATGCAGAGTCCCCCTGGAGCCGGTGCCGCGTACTTTCAGCCGTATCTGCATTGTTCGTGATGAGTAATCCTCGCCGAAGTCAAAGTACTTCCAGCCCATTATGCAGCCGTCGGTAATGTTTGTTATCGGGCGGTCGAATATGCTAGTTTCGGTGATGTAGCAGCCGCCCTTGAGTACGCAGGCGGTATCTGCTGATATAGGTTCGTAGGGCGAGAGGGATTCCTCAAATCCCAGCGAGGTCATCTCGACCTGCGGAATCGTGCCGTCCGGGAGTATTTCAATGCGCTCCACGCAGCCGCGCCGGGACATTATCGTGCTATTGGTCATGCGGTGATAGAAGATGTACCACTGACCGTTTATGCAGCAGACGGAGCCGTGGTTGTTTCCGCCGGGGAAGTCAATGCCGTTGTCTACGATTGTGCCGCGGTAGGTAAACGGACCCGTGGGGCTGTCGGAGGTCGCGTAGTCCAGGCAGCTTCCGCGCTGGGGGGAGTAGATAAGGTAGTAGGTGCCGTTGATTTTTCTTGGGGAGCACGCCTCAAAGAAGCGGTGCGGCTCCGCCGTGGGGATTATATCCAGCTGATAGCTTCCGGGTACCGCCTCGTACATGTTGTCCTTCAGCTCGCACATGTAGCTTCCCTGGAAGCCGCAGTAGATGTAGGTCCTGCCGTCGTCGTCCACGAGGACTCCGGGGTCGATGAAGGTTCCATTGTCGTAGTGGTTCGGAATGTCGTATTTGTACTGCGACAGCAGCTTAAAGGGTCCCTCCGGACGGTCAGCGACCGCAACGCACCCCTTTGAGTTCACGATGTAGGCATACAGGTAGTACTTCCCACCGCGTTCAACCACGTCCGGCGCGAAGAGCAGGTCGTCGGTCCAGTCAACGTCTGAGGGGGCGTCAGCGCCGTCCCGGGTACGGAATATATCGCCGTGGCAGGTCCACCTGGTGGGGTCGCTCACCGGAGCCGACCACACCTTGAGCTTGTAGTCGCAGAAATCGATGGAGTCCTTACGGTCGTGGGAGCCGTAAACATATATTCTGTCCCCGAATACACGAGGTTCGCCATCAGGAATATATTCCCATCTGGGAAGGTACGGATTTGCCATAATAATACACCTCTTCAAGTTGATTAACAATTTCACCGCATTGTATTTATTAAGTTGATTATAACATGTTCGGTCAATTTTCACAATAAATAAATGGACAAACCCTAGCATTTTTTTGCCTTTTTCACGAACATTGAACTTTTCAACATCACTTGGGCATAATTAACAGTTTTCGGTTGACAATATGGGCGAATAGTGCTAAAATAAAACTGTAACCTGGTTACATAACGTTGTGTAATAAAAAGGAGAACGAAAATGAAGAACCTGAAAGTTTCGGCGAAGCTTATGTTATCCTTCGGACTTGTCATATTGATGATTCTGGCTACAATGGTGACGAGCGTTATCGGGATTTACGGAGTTTCCAGCAACCTCAAGGAAATTTACAACGTTGATCTTATGGGGATCAACAACATGGGTAATATTGAGGTGTGTGTTGAGGAGATCACAAGAAATACCCTCATGGCGGTAGTGACGGACGAGAATTCAGAGAAATCAGGGTATCTTGATAAGGCGGTAAGTTTGTGTGACGAGTTGAGAAACGAGCTTGACAAGATAACATACCAGTCGCCGGAAACAGACTCCCTCAAGGCTTCATGCAATGAGCTGATCGCCAATATCGGCGTTGCGGCAGAGGAAATCAGGGCGGGCGATGGAATGGCGGCATTTGACAATTATATCGCCGTTCCCATGGATAAAAGCGTATCTGTAATTGAATCTATTAATTCAGATATAACGGTTTCTGCTCAGAACACTTTTGATAAAAGTCTTTCTTATGTCAAATCAATAAGCCTGGTGATTATGAGCGTTGGTATTGTAAGCGTAATTATCGGCATAGGCACTTCCATCTTGCTTTCAAGATATATTAATGGTATAATTCGTGAAATTGAGCACGCTATTGTAAGCATTTCCAGAGGCGAGTTTGACGTTGATGTCAAGTATCAGAGCAGAGATGAATTCGGCGTGATGGCGGAGGCTGCGCGAAATACGATACATAGGCTTTCAGTTCTCATCAAGGATACGTCAAGAATGTACGGCGAGCTTGCTAACGGCAACTTCGACGTGCACACTGAGGCAAGGGATGTATACATCGGTGAGTTTGCTCCTCTGCTGGATAATATGAGAGTCCTCTCACAGCAGCTCAGCAATACGATGGCACAGATATATCAGTCCGCTGACCAGGTGGATTCTGGCTCCGAGCAGGTATCCGCAGGCGCGCAGGCAAATGCGCAGGGCGCTTCCGAGCAGGCCGCTTCCATTGAGGAACTTGCGGCAACTATCAACGAGATCTCCGAGAAGATCAATAAGAACGCAGCGGATTCCCAGCAGGCGAGCCGCAGTATTGCTTCTGTCGGAAAGCAGGCTGAGGCCTCCAACGACCGTATGAAGGAAATGCTGGACGCAATGAACGAGATCAGCGAAACCTCCGACAAGATCAGCGAAATCATCAAGACCATCGAGGATATCGCATTCCAGACCAACATACTTGCGCTGAATGCCGCTGTCGAGGCAGCAAGGGCAGGCGAGGCAGGCAAGGGCTTCGCGGTAGTTGCAGACGAGGTACGCAACCTTGCCTCCAAGTCTGCGGTAGCTTCCCAGAACACGGCGGAGCTTATCCAGCGCTCCATCAGCGCAGTTGATAATGGTTCACATATTGCGAACGAAACTGCGGAGTACCTCAGTGGTGTAGTACAGCAGATCGAGGATATCGTGGGCACCATCGACAGCATTTCCCGCGTCAGCGGCGAGCAGGCGGATTCTATCACCAAGGTTACCGCCGGTGTGGATCAGATCTCTAGGGTGGTTCAGACGAACTCGGCAACAGCAGAGGAGAGCGCTGCCGCTTCCGAGGAGCTTTCAGCGCAGGCGGCTGCAATGAAAACTCTTGTTTCAGGATTCAAACTCAGACAGGCGAAGGCCTGAATATAAAAACGAGGGGACTTACCATTAAGCCCCCTCGTTTCTGTTCAGAATCTACTGATTCAAGGCTGGTAAATTCCAGTTGACCGCCATGATCACAGTGCCGGCGGTAAGCAGCGCAAGTCCTATGATGGCGCGCTTCGGGAGCTTCTCGTGGAATACCACCCTGGAGAACAGTACCGACACCAGGATACTCAGCTTGTCCACCGGAACGACGACGCTTGCCGGACCGTCCTGGAGTGCTTTGTAGTAGCACAGCCAGGAGGCACCCGTGGCAAGTCCGGACAGGCAGATGAACAGAAGCTCCCGGCGTGGTATCTTGCGGACTTCCCCCGCCTTTCCGGAAACGAACACCATCACCCACGCCATGACGAGTACCACCGCGGTGCGGATAGCAGTGCCGAGGTTAGATTCCACGCCGTCAATACCGATCTTCCCGAGAATGGAGGTCAGCGCCGCAAAGACCGCAGAAAGCACCGCGAACAGCAGCCAGCCCTTGCCGTGAGCCTGGGTCCCGGATTCCTTCTTCTCAATCATGAGGAATATTCCGCAGGCAACTGCGACAAGACCTATCAGCTTGGGCAGTGAGATCTCCTCGTGGAGGAAGACGAGAGCCAGCAGCATTGCGAGAACGGTGCTGGATTTATCCACCGGTACGACCTTGTTCACGTCACCCACCTGAAGCGCCCGGAAATAGCACAGCCAGGAGGCTCCTGTGGCAAGTCCGGAGAGCGTGAGGAACAGCCAGGTCTTTCCGCTGATCTCGGTTATTGTCCCGGCGGAACCCACTATCAGCACCATCATCATGGACATGATCAGCACGACGATCGTGCGCACTGCCGTTGCCACTGTGGAATCCGTATTGCGGATTCCGCACTTCGCAAGTATTGCTGTAATTCCGGCGAAGAATGCTGAACCGGCCGCAAATAAAAGCCACATATGTAATTCCTCTTTTCTTGCAGCGGCAGTGGATATATTCCAGCCGCCCTATGTGATCCTTTATCTTAAGTATAGCATTTTTCTCCGATGAATTCAATAGGTTATCTAATAAAAAACAGCCCCTCCGTTAAAGAGGGGCTGTCAGACTGCCGAGAAAGGCACATCTGCGTCGTCAACGCCAGTTTGGCAGGCACAAAGCCTAGCCAAACTGGCGTTTCCTAGCATCTGCACCTTTCTCGGCAGTCTGGGGAGTATCATTCGATAAGTCCGCTTTCCTTCAGCAGGATCTCCAGGTCGGTTCCCTTGACCTTCTTCATGACTACCTTGAGCATTTCCTTCTCGACAAAGGAGAGCTTGACATCGGTTATCGGCTTCTTGTCGATCGCGTAATAGCACGCCTTCAGCAGCTCACGGACATCGTATTTGCTGCCCCATACCTCAGGCACGCCGCGGTCGATATCCAGCAGAGTGTAAACGGCTTCCATACCGGTACGCATGGAGTACTCGATGGTGAATATGGTGTCGCGCGGAGTTTCAGTGAACTGTCCCAGGAATGCGAAGTTCACGGAGCCATCCGGCACGATGTGAGGACGATCCTCGTTCTTGCGCGGCTGGAAGAATGCGTTGATATACGGCATGAAGCAGGTGGTGGTGTTGCAGGCTTCTTTTGCAAGTGTGTCGATCTTGTCCTCGGGGACGCCGATGTGATACAGCCACTCGCGGCATACTTCCTCGCCGGTGCAGTCGCGCATTGCCTTCTTGACGTAGTTGCCCGGCTTGTTGGTGTTCAGGGAGTACAGCCATACCAGCACCATGTTCTTGTCCTGGGACTTGAACTGCGGCTGACGATTGATTGTCCAGGAAAGATACCAGTTATCCATGCTGTCCTTGACGGTGACGATACCGCCGGTAGTTACCTTGCCCTCCCTCGGGTCGCGCTTGCAGACGTTTATGATATGCTGGATAATCTCCTCGTTGGAGGTAGCCACGGTGGCGCTCATCCAGTTGGTGGCGTCGATGTTGTTACAGAATGCGTCAGGATTGCCGTATTCGCCGTGCTCAGCCTGGGCAGCGATAGCCTTCCACATATCCCAGGATTCGCCGCGCCCGTCGTGGAGCTTTGACAGGTCCGGAGCGTGGTTCTGGTCGCCGTAGCAGGTGGAATCCGTGCAGCAGCCGTTGGTGATGAATACCAGGTCATCTTCGATGAGGTCGAGGGTCTGCTGCTCGCCGTCCTTGACGTAGACGATCTGCTTTGCGATCTTCTTTCCGCCGACGTTCTCAATTATGACGTTCTTAACGTCCATACCGTATTCAATGCGCACGCCGTGGGATTCCAGATACTTTACCAGCGGCATGATAAGGCTCTCGTACTGGTTGAGCTTCGTGAATCTCAGTGCGCTGAAATCCGGGAGCCCGTCTATGTGGTGGACGAAACGGCAGAGGTAGCGCTTCATTTCAAGCGCACTGGACCAGCGCTGGAATGCGAACATTGTCTGCCAGTAGAGCCAGAAGTTCGTGCTCCAGAAGGAATCCGGCAGCACCTCGGAGATTTTCTTCCCCTCCAGATCCTTCTCGGGAGTGATGAAGAGCTTGGACAGAGCCATTGCGGATTCCTTGTCCAGGTTGAACTTGCCGTCCGTGTGGGCGTCCTCGCCGCGGTCAATGGTGGCGCGGCAGAGGGAGTAGTTCGGGTCGTGCTTGTTCAGCCAGTAGTACTCGTCAAGTACTGAAACACCTGGAGTTTCCAGCGAGGGAACGTCCCTGAACATATCCCACATTACCTCAAAGTGGTTGTCCATCTCACGACCGCCGCGCATGAAGAATCCCTTGGTGACGTCGCGGCGTCCGTCGCAGCTTCCTCCGGCAAGCTCCAGCTTTTCGAGAAGGTGGATATGCTCGCCCTTCATCTGACCATCGCGGACGAGATAGAACGCGGCGGTAAGTCCGGCAAGACCCGTGCCGATGATGTAGGCGGATTTCTTGTCAACGCCTTTCGGCTTCTCGGGGTGTGCAAATGATTCATAAGTTCCGGCTGAGTAATACATAATAAATACCTCCTGTGAACGGTTGGTTCCTTTGTTTCTGGTTATATTATAACCCGGAAAACGCGGTTTTACAATAAACAGAAAATCCCCCGTGATAAAAGACTTATCACAGGGAACGGAAGTGTATAAATTTTAATCAAAACCGCCGGATTGATAAAATCACACCCGGAAGCGCGCCAGGGCGTCGGCGATGGAGCCTTTTATCAGCCGGGCGAGGCGGTCAACGATGGGCTTGGGGTCCTCACGCATGTCGTCCTTTATCCAGTCCAGCATGAGCCCGATGAAGATGTAGGAATATATCTGCGCGATGAAGTCCTTGTCCTCCTCCCGGACGGTCATGCCGACTGCTTCTTCGTTTATGACGCCGAGAAGCAGGTCGTCCACCAACGGCTTGAGGTATTTCTCCACCTGCTCCTGGTGGACGCAGCGGTATACGTTCATTATGAACGGCTTGTTCTCCAGCACCGCAGCGAAGATTTGCAGGAATCCATGCTGCCAGGTGTCGTAGGTCTTGTTCTCCTCCAGGGCCTTGCGCGCGTCCTCCATACAGGACCACTCCACCAGGTCGTAGATGTCCTTGAAGTGGTAGTAGAACGTCATGCGGTTTATTCCGCAGTCCTCGGCGATGTCGTTTATCGTTATCTTGGTGAGCGGTTTTTTCAGCAGCAGATTCTTCAGCGACTGCTCAAGAGCGCGTTTAGTGACCTGTGACATAGAATGGACCTCCATATTGATTATAATATGATTATACCACTTCCGCAGATTTCCGTCAATCCCACAGCCGGTGTAAGTTATTACATATTTTTTACAGTAATTGCGCATTTTTATGTTGACATATCCCTTTGAATATGGTACAATTAATATGGTCCGTTATTTTAAAGGAGGCTGCTCTTGAAAATTAAATGGAATAAGAAATACACTACGGTTGCCACATACGCCTTTATTGTGATCGCGCTAGCGGTTCTGTTTGTGGTGTTTGTGTTCCGGTTTGATTCCTTTTCAAAGGGATTTTCCTGGATTGGGACAGTCGCAGCCCCCATAATCTGCGGCATAGTCATAGCGTACGTCATCAATCCGCTTGTGATGTGGATCGAGCGGACTTTCTTCCGCAAGCTCGTGGAGGGAACTCCCCCCGAAAAGAACATCGTCATGCAGAAGCTGTCGGAAACCAAAGCCGGCGACACCGCGGTAGTCCGGGCGCTGGAGAAGCATTCCGCGCCGATGGAGAAGAAGCTGAAAAGGCGACGCACAGCCGCCAGGGCGCTTTCCGTGACAATATCCTACCTGGTGGTTCTTGCGATACTCGCCGGGATATGTATCGCGGTAGTCCCCAGCGTTGCCAAGAGCCTTATCGACCTTGCAGACCAGATGCCGGGATACATCAAGAAAGCGGACGCATTCATCACGGATTTCTTCGCGAACAACGAGGAGCTTGCCGGGCTGATTTCCGATGGAATGGTGGAGATTGGTTCAGTGCTCCAGAATGTGTCCAGTATGATACAGCCGATGGCGGGGGATATCGCGACGGGGCTGCTAAGCTTTGCCAGCGGACTCCTCACCGGACTGAAGAACGTTGTCATAGGTCTCATCATTGGAATTTACCTGCTGTTCAGCAAGGAGCGCCTGCTTGCCCAGCTGAAGAAGATATTCTTCGCGTTCTTAAAGAACAGCACCTGCCAGCGTATTTTCTATGTGGCAGGAAAGAGCAACGGCATATTCAAGAATTACATCATCTCCAACCTGATAGATTCCCTCATTATTTTCGCTGCCATGGCAGTCGGAATGTTGGCAATGGGAATGCCTTATCCCATGCTGCTTGCGGTAGTCTGCGGCGTTACCAACCTGATTCCGTTCTTCGGTCCGTTCATCGGCGCGATTCCCTGCGGAGTGCTGATACTCCTGGTGGATCCGGTCAAGGTGATCTGGTTCGGATTGTTTGTGCTGATACTCCAGCAGCTTGACGGAAATGTCATCAAGCCGCACCTGTTCGGCGAATCCATGGGACTCCCGGCGATATGGGTGCTGGTTGCGATCACCGTTGGCGGAAACCTGTTCGGCGTTGTCGGAATGCTGCTCGGCGTTCCGGTGTTCGCCGTGATCTACCTGCTGTTCGCGGAGTTCGTTTCCGGAAAGCTCAAGAAAAAGAACATGCCTGAAAAGACCACGGAGTATTCCGGCGACACGTCGCTGTTCCTCGACGGCTACGAGGAGGTTCCTCCGGAGGAATCCACGGCGTGGGAATCCGTCCAGGCTGAAGGATCCGTCGCTGAGCCGGCGGAATCAGAAGCTCCGGCAAATCAGCCAGAGCCTGCTGCCAGAAAATCCACTCCCCAGGCAGGCAAGCACAAGAGCGGCTCAGAATCCAGGAAGTAAATAACCTGACAGCCCCGGAATCCGGGGCTGTTTTTGCGTGACATTGGCATTGTGTTATTTGATTTCTACAAAAAAAGTTCTATTTTCTATTGAAGTTTTGGGCAGGATATGATATAATATTTGTAGCATATTTTTTATATATTAAAATGCCCGGTTTATCGGCAGAATACAAATAGAAAATCTTGTCGATATAGGGTTTACGATCATCAGACAACGGGAAATTACGGTGACATAATGGCGTTTGATTCAGATTTTGAGCAGAGAATGAGCAGTGCCCTGGAGGAATACCGCCGCAGCGACAGCGAAATGCGCATGAATGCGCCCGGCTCGGAGCCTGCTCCCAGACCAGAGGACAATCCCAGGCAGACCAGCGAAAAGAAGGAAGCGGTAGACGGCTCGGTGGAGATATCTTTCGACCCCGAGGGGAATACCGCCAACATGATACTGCATAAGCCGTTCAACGGCGGCAGACCGATAACTCCGCAGGGCGTTATGGCGGAGCTTGCAAAAAAGGGGATAACCACCGGCATTGACGACCTTGACATCAAGGACATGGTGGAGGGCAAGGTGTACGACACCCCCATATGCATTGCTCGGGCGATTCCTCCCAAGCGCGGCGAGAACGGTCGCATAAGCTTCCGGTTCGAGAAGCAGCGCGTGCCCAAGCCGAAATACGACGAGTTCGGCATCGCGGATTTCCGTGAGCTTGACCTGATCGTTCCGATAAAGAAGGGCGAGGTTATCGCGGATATAACTCCTCCCACTCCCGGAGAGCCGGGGCTGAATATTTTCGGCAGGGCGATAAAGCCGGAGCCGGGAATCATGCCCAATATCACCGTGGGTAAGAATACCCTCATGACTGCCGATGGGAAGAACATCGTTTCGGCATGCAACGGGCATATAATCTATGGAACCGGCTGCTTCAACGTTGAAGATACCGTTACGGTGAAATCCGACCTGGATATCTCCGTGGGGAACATCACCTTCAACGGCGATGTCGTTATCAAGGGCAACGTTATGGAGGGATTCTCCATAAAGGCAGGGCGCAGCGTCCGTATCGAGGGCACTGCATTCAGCGCTTCCATAAATGCCGGCGGAAACATAATCATCAACGGCGGCGCGATAAATTCCCAGATCGACTGTGAGGGAGATGTGTCGATAGGGTTCTGCGAGAATACCACGATCAAGTCAAAGGGCAAGGTGGAGTCCGCGCAGTTCGCTTTCTGCGATGTGTTCTGCTACGGCGAACTTATCGCCAAAGGGCGCACCGGTGTAATTACCGGGGGAAAGCTCACCTGCATGAAGGACGTCACCGCCGGAATCATCGGCTCGGAGAAATACACCTCCACTGAAATAAATATCGGCGACGGCTCTGTGACCTGCGCCCGGAAGCGCGACGCCGAGGCGGAGCTTGCATCTGCTAAGACGGCGTATTCCCAGGCGGCGAAGAACGTGGAGTTCCTCAAGACGCGTAAGAAGCGCCAGGGAGGTAAGCTCACCGACGTACAGAGCAAGCAGATGAAAACCGAAACCCAGAACAAGGTGTTCTACTCCGTCCGCTGCAAGGAACTGGAGGAGCTTATCTCCCAGCTTGACGCTGATCTCAAGCATCGGGACGACCTGTGCGCCAGGGTAGGGACCGCGATATACCCCGGCAGCCATTTCTGCATAAACTACCTTTCTCTAGATGTTACTCAGGTATACAGCCGCTCTCGGGTCTGCGTTGTTGACGACGAGATACAGGTGGTACCGTTATAAAATTATATCCGCTCCGGCATGAGCCTGGGCGGATAATGATTACGCAAGAATGTAAACGATTAATCGGAGCACTGAACATGACTGACAAAAGACTTATCCGCACATGGAGCGGAGTTTTCTTCTCTCCGCTGGAACCCCACCCGGAGGATATCTGCCCGGAGGACATCGCTCATGCGCTGTCCCTGCTGTGCAGGGCGAACGGGCACTTCCGGTGCTTCTATTCGGTGGGGCAGCACTGCCTTGCCTGTGAAGCCGAAGCGCACGCCGCCGGACTTCCGCGCAGCGTCCGTATTGCATGCCTGCTGCACGACGCCAGCGAAGCGTACATCTCGGATATTACGCGCCCGGTGAAGTTGGGGCTTCCGGAATACCGCGTGATAGAGAAGCGGCTCCAGGACACGATATACCGGCGCTTCGGGATAGACCCGGAGGATTCCGCGGTGATGTCCGAGGTAAGCCGTATTGACGATACTATGCTGTATCATGAATTCCTGGCGCTTGGCGGCTGCGCCCTGTTCGATGAGGCACCGCCGAAGATTACCGACCCGGAATTCGCGTTCCGCCCTTTTGACGAGGTGGAGGTGCAGTACCTGAAAACACTCATGGAACTTTTAAATTCGGAGGAACAATAATGACCGCGACCAACAGACTTTTTAACGACGGCTGGCAGTTCTGCCTGTGCGATATCGGCACCGGGATATCCTCCCTGGAGGGGAAGCACTGGTACGACGTGGAATTACCGCACGACTGGCTGGTAAACGACACTGCAAACCTATACAAAACCGGCGAGGGCTGGTACCGCCGCAATCTGGATTGCACCGCCGTAATGCTGTCCGGGCGTGTGCTGCTGAATTTCGACGGGGTGTACATGAACTCCACCGTGTACGTCAACGGCAGGGAAGCCGGCAGCTGGACCTACGGCTATTCCGCGTTCGAGTTCGATATCACCGACTTCCTCCGGGAGGGCAGCAACGAGATCATGGTGCGCGTTCAGCATGAAGCGCCGAACACGAGATGGTATTCCGGCGCCGGAATATTCCGCGATGTCACGCTGAAACTACGCCCCGGGACATATATTCGCACGAACGGTGTGTATATCCACTCCGACAAGCAGGAATCCGGCTGGAACACTGAGGTCGAAACCGACGTAGTGGGACTGGCTGCGGATATCCGCATGGTGATGGAGGTCATCGACCCCTACGGGAATGTCGCCGCGGCAGGCAGCCTTGAGGCGAATTTCGGCGGCGGTGAGGAAACCTTCTCCACCAGCTTCGCCAACAGCGACCCAGTTCTGTGGGATATTGACGACCCTATGCTTTACACCCTTCGGATAAGCCTTTACAGCGGCGAGGAACTGCTGGACTGCGTGAGCGAGGATTTCGGCTACCGCACGACGGAATTCAGCCCGGACAGGGGATTCCTGCTCAACGGCAGGGAAGTGAAAATGCACGGCGTATGCATGCACCACGACCTGGGCGCTCTGGGAGCCGCGATGAACACCGCCGCGCTCACCCGTCAGCTGAGGATAATGAAAGAAATGGGCGTCAACGCTATCCGTACCTCCCACAATATGCCGGCGCGGCAGTTGGTGCAGCTTTGCGATGAGATGGGACTGCTGGTGGACAGCGAAGCCTTCGATATGTGGGAGAAACCCAAGACGGAGATGGACAACCACCGCTTTTTCGTGGAGCATGCCGAGCGCGATGTCCGCAGCTGGATAGAGCGCGACCGCAATCACCCCTGCGTGATAATGTGGAGCATAGGAAACGAGATAAACGACACCATCGATCCCCACGGACTGGATATCACCAGACGGCTGTATGACTACGTTCAGAAGTACGACCCCAAGGGGAATGCCGCCGCGACGATAGGCTCCAACTACATGGGCGACGAGAATGCGCAGAAGTGCTCCGATGTGGTGAAGCTTGCTGGGTATAACTACTCCGAGTACCTCTATGACGAGCACCATGCGAAGTATCCCGACTGGTTCATCTATGGCAGCGAAACTGCTTCCGCAGTGCGCTCAAGAGGAATTTACAGATTCCCGGCGGATACTCCGTCCCTTACCGGGGTGGACTACCAGTGCTCCTCCCTGGATAACAGCGTGGTGGGCTGGGGCTCTTCCGCGATGAAATCCTGGCGGCTGGACCGCGACTGCGGATTCTGCGGCGGTCAGTTCATCTGGACCGGATTCGACTACATCGGCGAGCCAACGCCGTACAATACCAAGAACAGCTATTTTGGCATAGTTGACACCGCCGGATTCCCCAAGGATATCTACTATTTCTATCAGAGCGTGTGGCTTTCTCCGGAGCAGAAAAAGGTACTGCACATCGTACCCTCCTGCTGGGATTTCACCCCCGGACAGGCTGTAGACGTTATTGTCTACAGCAACGCGCACCACGTTGACCTGTTCCTTAACGGAGAGCATATCGGCAGCCATGTTATGAATCTCGACACGGACGCGGAAATGCGCGCGCATTTCACCGTGCCATTTCAGCCGGGAGTTGTCCGCGCAGTAGGCGCCTATGAGGATGGCAGCGAGATTTCTGAGGTGCTGTGTACTCCGGCTGACCCGGCGGCGGTAGTCCTGAGGGCTGACCGGGATTCCCTGATGGCGGACGGAAGGGACATCGCATTCGTTGAGATATCCGCGGCGGACGTGAATGGCGTGGAGGTCGGAAATGCGCGCAACCGCATAAAGGTGGAGGTATCCGGAGCCGGACGTCTTGTCGGACTGGACAACGGCGATTCCACGGATTACGACAGCTACAAGGGCGACAACCGCAGGCTGTTTTCAGGAAAGCTGCTGGCTATGGTGGAGAGCACGCTGGAATCCGGCGATATCGTGGTGCGCGCGTATTCCGAGGGGCTGGAGCCTGCGGAGATCACGCTGCGCGCAGAGGACTGCGGCAGCCCGGAGGGTGTGAGCGTAGTCAGTGAGAACGGATTCCCGGCTGCACAGACGGAATACACCCGGGAGATCCCGGCGCGCCGCCTTGTTCCGGTAACGGATTCCGCCGTATTCACCACGGAGCGCCCCACCGGCGAGCTGCGTGTGAAGCTGCTTCCGGAGGGTTGCACCTACAGCGACGTCGAGTGGAGCGTAGTCCGCAGGAACGGCGTTGAAAGCAACCTTGCCACGGTGGAGTGGGACGGCGAAAAGGCGCTCGTCACTGCAAAGGGCGACGGGGAATTCTGCGTGCGTGCGATGGTTCACAACGGCGCTGAGCATCCACAGGTCATCGAGGATATCCCGTTCCGTGCGGAGGGCCTTGGAGCTGCGTTCAAGGACGCCTACGGATTCATCAGCGCGAACACGCTCGACAACTCCAACGTACCGACCAACATGATAGAGGACGGCGCAATATCCAACTTTGACGGGCGTACTGTCATGACGTACAAGGACGTGGACTTCGGAAAGACCGGCTCTGAGATAGTGTCGTTAAACATAGGCGCTTGCTTTGACGTGCCCGTAGAAATCTGGGAGGGAATCCCGGGCGATGGAACTCTGCTTTGCAGCGTGAAATTCGGCAACAACGGGCACTGGTGCGGATTCGCCGGACAGGATTTTCCGATGTCGCAGCGGCTTACCGGTGTTCACGACATCAGCGTTGTGATAAGCGACAGGATAATTTTCGGCGGAATCGGGTTTATTCCGGTGCAGCGCGCATATGATACCAACTGGGTCGGCGAGGCTGACAGCGTTTACGGCGATGACTACAGCATTACCGGCAGGAGCGTGACCGGAATCGGCAACAACGTTATCATCAACTACGAGGGTCTGGACTTCGGCGTTGCCGGCACGGACGAGCTTGTCATCAGCGGAGTCACCAGGAATCCGATGAACCAGATACAGCTGAGGTACACTCCGGAGGGCGGCTCCCAAAAGACCGTCCTGCTGGAATTCACCCAGGACGGCGGCAGGGAGCAGCGCTTCACGATTCCTGAGATAACCGGAGTCAACGATATCAGCTTTGTATTTATGCCTGGCTCGAGTTTTGATTTTGACTGGTTCAGATTCGAATGATCGCTCGCCAGCCATCTGCCTGGCTCAAATTTTGATTTTGACTGGTTCAGATTCGAATGATCGCTCGCCAGCCATCTGCCTGGCTTGAAATTTGACTTTGACTGGTTCAGATTTGAAAGACAGCTGTATATCAATTGAATAAAAGAACCGGATTCCGGGCAATTGTCCGGAGTCCGGCTTGCTGTAACCAAATTGTAAGAATATTGTAACCAAAATACCCTTGCATTCTAGTACAAGTCTGTTGTATAATAAACGCAGGACTAAACTCTACGCAAACGGACAGTATATGACAGAAGGGACGGTGCATTCATGAAGAATAATATTATCCTTATACTTGTTGTTACAGTTATAAGCATTGCTGTGATTATAATAAGCGTTACGGTCAGCCTTGGCGGTCATTCCGATGACAGCAGTTCAACGCAGACTTCGGAGGAAACCTCCGGTACCACGAGCCACACGGAGCCTGTTACCGACCCGGTTGTGATAACCAGCGAACATGAGCCGCCCCAGTCGGAGTCCCCGGTGGAGCCGGAGGATACCGCTGAATCCGTGGAGCCTGCCGCGGAGGACATCATCGCGCTGGCGCGTTCCCTTATCGGGACGGATTTCGCGGACGGTGGTGAAACCCCTGCGTCCGGATTCGACAACAGCGGATTTATTTACTACGTCCTCCGGGAGAACGGCTATATCACCTGCCCCAGAGGAGTTGCGGCGCAGTCACAGATGGGTGCTCCGAAGGAATACAGCGATCTCGCCCCGGGCGACCTTGTGTTCTTCTCCGAGGGGGATTCGGCGGAATTCGGCGGAATATACACAGGCGGCGGAGTGATGATCGCCTGCCTTATGCCCGGCACCCAGGTCCGGGAGGTTGATATCACCACGAGTTACTATTCCAGCCACTTCTTCTGCGGCGTTGGGATAATATAACAGGGAACAGGAGCTGATTATTTCGGCTCCTTTTCTTTATGAAAATATCGTATTGTCTTTTGGGAAAATAATATCCGAAAAAAATATCGTTACCTACTTGAAAACGTTTACAAAGTATGCTATAATAAACGCATAACAATGTAATAACGCGCGTCAAGCGCTGATAAATCGAAAGGAATAACCACCAATGGAACAGAAGATCTATTCAGTTGAAATGGGCGCTGCCAAGTGCGCCGTAGACCTCGGCGACGGAAGCGAGCGCGGCGAGTACGTTAACCAGGATTATATCCTGCACAAGATGGGCAGACCGCACCGCGCAATCAGCCTGATGTACTGCTACTACCCCCTGGACAAGACCTGGCCCGTCCGCGCCCGTGACGCATTCGCAGACCAGGAAGTAAGCTTCCAGTGGGATTACCCCTATGATGATTACTTCACCTATAAGGGCGGAATCGGCGGAACCACCGACGGTGAGCCTTTCACCTGCATGAAGGACGTGCGCCGCCACGGTCAGGACGTTATCCTCACCCTTACTGTTGATCCGAACCTCACCGATGATTACCTCATAAAGATCGCACAGGAACTGCGCACCTACGGCAGAATGCAGCTGCGTATAAATCACGAGGCTACCGGCAACTGGTTCAGCTTCACCAAGCGCGCTACATACCAGCAGATCGCGGATTTCTATGTTCGCTTCCACAATATCATAAAGAAGGAAGCCCCGAACGTGTCTACTATCCTCTGCATAGGCGGTGTGGAGCACCCCGAAAAGGGCGGCGAGATCGAGATGGAGAAGGAGTTTGCAGACGCAGTACGCGCTACGGATATCTGGTCTGTGGACAAGTACATGAGCCTTCACTGGGGCTGGCCCTATGACGTCGCTGATGTAGGCGGCAACAGCTTCAGCAGAAGCAAGGTTGCTGATACCTATAATCTGACGAAGCTTTCCCAGAAGCGCTACAAGGAACTTTGCGGCGGTGTCCAGAAGCCAATGGTAATGAGCGAGTTCAACGCGGACGGCGACGTTACCGGTCCCTACGACCAGGCGGCTATGATCAGGGAATTCTGCGACATGCTGAAGAACGATCCTGAGCAGGGCTGGTTCAGCGGATTCACATTCTACCAGTTCCGTGACCGCGGCAGACTGGGACTTGAGATCGAGGACCCGAACAATCCCGACGTGGGAATCGAGCAGCCTGCTCTTCAGACCTACAAGGAGATTATCCACGATGATTACTTCTACCCGGCAGTAAAGCAGGGCGCAGAGATCGCGCTGCCTGCAAAACTCCGCTGGGGCGGCAGCGAGGACGCGACCGGTATTGCGATCCCTCTGCACTTCGACAAGAGTCCGGTGTTCTGTGAGGCAACCTTTGACGAGCCGCTGAACCTCATGATGGAAATCAACGGCAAGTGGTTCTACAAGAGCCCCGAGGCAAAGACCATTGACTTCATGCCGGCATTCTTTGAGAAGCCCCTGGACGGCGCGGCTGACCTTACTCTGAAGATATTTGCACCTCCTGCTTCCGGTGAAAACGATCCTTCCCAGGGCGAGGACTGGCAGACAAACTACTACACGACCATTAACAAGCTGCCTAACATCAGAATCAGATTCGCCCCTATCATTGAGGGCTGATAAAGCAAAATACAGGGACGGAAATCCGCCCCTGTACTGTTTTAACGGTGTCCGACAGTGGCGTCAGATGGTTCCGGTGACGGTGAGTATGCCGACAGAGGGAGTTATCTCGACTGCTCCGTTAGCCTCGTTCCGGGAGTATTCCGCCGCCGGGACGGTTATTGTGCCAGCAGTGGTTGCAAATGCGCCAGTTTCCGCATTGTAGGTGTAGTCTCTGCCCAGCGTCAGCGGAGTGCCGTTGTACGCGGCAGTAAGACCGTTCAGCACCGGCGTGAAGATATCCTCGACGATTGCGCCGAGCGCCCCGTCCGCCGCTGAGTTTCCGGTATTTTGGATAACAAAGGTATAGGTCACCTGTCCGTTTGCGCTTACTGTTGACGGATTTATTGCCTTGCTTATCGACAACTGTGCGCCGTTTCTTGTGGTGACAGTTTCTTCGGCGGTGAGAGGCTCTGCGACTCCGGGACCGGTGAGCGAAGCGGTGTTTGTTACCACAGCTCCGGCGTCAAGCGGTGCATAGATATTCGGCCGAGTTTCGTATATCAGTATCGCGTTGCCGCCAGCCGGGACGTTTATCCCGGTTATTGTGATGTCGTTTCCGGCGGTCACAGTCAGGGCAGGCTGCAACGCTCCATTGACATAGTATCTCATGGAGCCGTCGATATACGTCAGGGGAATCAGCCGGGTCTGTTCGTTGTACTGGTAAGCGCCGAGATTATCGGTCAGAGTTAGCCCGGTGTATGCCGTTTCGCTGTTATTGGTGATTCCGATGACGTAAGTTGTGTTCTCATCGGTGGAATATTCCTCGCGGACTGCTGTCTTTGTGATGTCCAGCGCCTGAACTAGATTTCCCACAACGATGTTGGAATTGGTCACCGTGTTATTATATCTCAGGGTAGCCTGATTAGTAAATTCTGCCATAAATGCCTCCTGTATTATTCTGAATTTTCGGGATTTTTCCTCCCGTTTATCATATGAATTCCGGCATGTTATGGTGCCTGTAATTACCGCTTCTTTTTCGGTGCGGACTGCATAGAATAAGCCTGTACCGGCGTTTACTGATATGTAAAAAAAGCATGACGTTCCCACGCTGCTTTCACGCGGATTTCACATATGTACTGTATACTGTCCAAAGCCGCGAGGGAATATGCTTTTGGAGGAAAACTATGACAAACTATAAAACTGACTTTGAAGCTCTGAGAAAGCAGCTGTCTGCGAAGCCGGTGGATCCGGAAAAACTGATAACCCCGGATCCGACGCCGAACACCCAGCGCCTGTGGGAATACCTCAAAAGCTGCTACGGTAAGAAGTTCATCTCCGGTCAGCAGTATCTTTGGGAGGACGAGAAAGAGGATCTTGTTTATTGGAACACCACAGGAAAGATCCCGGCGATACGCGGCTACGACTTCATGGGAATCAGCGGACTTGCCCGGGGATACGACCAGCTTGGCAGAGCGCTGGACTGGGCGCGCCGCACCGGAGGAATACTCACCATGTGCTGGCACTGGAACGCTCCGGACGACATGGAGGATATCGCGAAGGAATGCTCGTTCTATTACAAGACGACGAACTACGACCACAAAACGGGATTTGACATAGTGCGCGCCATGCATGAGGGAACTCCGGAGCATGATTTCGTGATCTATGAGATAGACCTGGTGGCAAGCGCGCTTAAAATGTTCGAACAGGCGGATATCCCGGTGCTGTGGCGGCCGCTGCATGAAGCGGCAGGGAACTGGTTCTGGTGGGGAAACCGCGCCGAGGCAGGCAAACAGGATCCCGAGAGCGTGGAGGCATACAAGAAGCTGTGGTACACTATCTTCGACAGATTCATGAACCTGCATAAGCTGCGGAATCTGATATGGGTGTGGAACGGTCAGGCGCCGTTCATGGCGGTGGATCCGAACACTTTTGACATAGCCGGCGAGGATATCTATGATGAGATACCGAATCACGGCTCCCAGCTGGAGCGCTTCCGGGGCGTAAGCAGCTACACCCATGGCAAGATGATAACCCTGTCCGAGTGCGGAAGCATTCCGGAGCCGGACGAAATGCTGAGGGACGGCGCCACATGGCTGTGGTGGCTGCCCTGGTGGGGAAGCTTCGTGTACGACACGGACGATAAGTGGCACGCTGTCCTGGACGATAACGGGATGCCGCGCCCCAATCCGAAGTACATGGACGAAGCGTTCATGAAGCGTATCTTTGCAGATCCCCGGGTGGTCACTCTGGAGGATCTGCCCTGGTACGATAAGCAAAAAAAGCCGCTGCCCTACGCTCTGCATCAGCGGCTGAGAAAGAATTAAGCAATATGGAAAGGAAACAGGAATATGAAAAAGTTTTTAGCAACAATGGCTGCCCTGGCAGTTGTAACAGCGGCTTTCACCGGCTGCTCCAACAATAACACGGATTCCAACAGCTCTGCGGCGAACAGCAGTTCTGCGGCGGAGAGCGGCACGGCTTCCGATAGCAGCGCTGTAGATTCTGCTCCGGAAACAGTACGCACCGCGAAGGATATCACAAATGCAGTGTTTGAGAGCGTTGACTGGGTGTCCTCTGAGGAGATCACTGACGCTGAGCTTGCAGATACCATGATAGGACTGGATCTCAGTCTGGTGGAGGACTACTCGATATTTATTCCGATGATGAGCGTTCATCTTGACGAACTCGTTGTCGTTAAGCCCAAGGCAGGCAGCGAATCCAAGGTGGAGGAGCAGCTTTCCGCTCACCTCGACTATATCAAGGACGGCGCGGCGTTCTATCCTGAACAGGAGATCGCGGCGGCTGGTGCAGTTATGGGAAAGACAGACGATGGATTCTACTATGTGGTTGTACACCAGGTAGGTTCTGAAATCGCAGAAGTGATCAAGAACTACAAGCCCGGCGATGAGATCACCAAGATCGATGTTCCGGAGATTGACGGCGATGGCGTTACCGTTGTTCCTACGGACGAGTTAAACGGCGACGCAGATATCAATGCTCCTGCCGTAATGCCCGGAGATACTCCGGTTGATGATGGAGTAGCTGTATCCTGATAAATCCGATATGCGAACTCCCACCTTTGCTGGTGGGAGTTTTTTTGCTGGTATTGTCGAAGACACATAGCGCGCTTACTGGAATAATACCAGATTTGCCAGAGCGGATGTGTACGATTTGAGTGACCGCCAAAATGCCTAGAGCATCCGCCGGAATCCAATTCTGATTTTACAAAGGAGGCGAGTCTGGTATTATACTTTGTACGGATTCTGACACTGGAAATATATTCAGTTCTGTAGTAGAATATAAGCAAATAAAAAATGGAGGCAGCCATTATGGAACTGAACAAAAAGAACACAAAGGACAGACTTCTCAGAATATGCGTTGCGGCGATGTTCACCGCACTGATATGCGTAGCGACTATGATCATACAGATCCCGTCGCCGCTGAACGGATTCGTGAATTTCGGCGATTGCTTCATTCTTATTGCGGCGTGGGTACTTGGTCCGTGGTACGGATTTGCCGCAGGTGGAATCGGCTCCGCGCTTGCTGATCTTTTCAGCGGATATATGCACTATGTTCCCGGAACTTTCGTGATCAAGGGACTTATCGCGGTTGCGGCAGCCCTTATCTGCCGTGCGCTTCTCAAGAGATTCACCAAGTTCCCGATCGTGGCTTATGTAGCCGGCGCGCTCGTTGGCGAGATCATCATGGTAGGCGGATATTACGTTTATGCGGCGCTTCTGCTCGGCAAGAGCTTTGAAGGCGCCCTTGCAAGTGTTCCCGGAAACCTTGTCCAGGGAGCTTTCGGTCTTGTGATCAGCGTTATCGTGATCAGGGTCATTGCCAGAACAAAGGTGCTCAATAAATTTGACGTGTACGCGGTGCAGTAACAGTTGAATGCGATAAAAAGGCGGAAAGCAATTTTCGCCTTTTGTGTTATCCCTTGACAAATCCTGCCGGAACAGCTTGTTCCGGGGATAACGGCTCCTCCGGGGCACAGCCGCAGGAATCCGTGAACGGCTCCTCGGTACCCACTGCGGAGGCGCAGCAGCACGCATTACTACAGCTGGGAGCGCTCATCCTTCGGATTCCCGTTCACCTCCACCCCGGAGGAATACGGACTTGGCACAGACAAGCCATGCGTGATCGGTGAAACCTCCAACGACGACAAGGCGTACAAGATGACCTGCGAGGAATTCTACCAGTCCGCGTATGAAAAGGGCTGGAGCGGCGTGCTTGTCTGGATGGAATACCGCACCGACGGCAGCAGCGGCTGCGACGAACTCTGGTACAGGTACGACCTGACCAAAGCGGCGACCAACGCAATGAATGAGCTTATTCCCGGGAAGATACACCCCTGGAACAACGCGGAACAGTCCGAAGCAGCATAAGAAAAGCCCCTGCACGATAATGCAGGGGCTCCAGCTTGTTGAAAAAGTGAAATTTGCCTGCGAAGCAGGCATTTAAAATACGTTTTTTGTCACGGGTCTCCCGGGATAAAAAATACTTCTATCTCAGCAAGTGTGCGGTTTTGCGGCAAAGCCGCTAAACTGTGCGCGCAGCTGAGATGTCTCGGCGGAAAAGTCACTTTAGTGACTTTTTCGACGGTCTCAAGCCCCTGCACGATAATGCAGGGGCTCGTTTTATTTGGATTTGGGAAGCGTAAGCGTGAACGTCGTTCCGGTGCCCTCTGTGCTTTTGACGGTGATATTGCCGCCGTGCAGCAGCACTCCGTGCTTGACGATGGAAAGACCCAGACCGGTGCCGCCGATCTTCCTGGAATGGCTCTTGTCCGCCCGGAAGAACCTCTCAAACACCCTGTCAATGCAGTCCGACGGAATACCTATTCCGGTATCGGATACCGTGACTGTTATGTCATGTTCGTTGTCAGCAACATTGATATCCGCCCTGCCGCCCTCGCGGTTGTATTTTACGGCGTTGTCCAGCAGGTTGTAGACTATTTCTTCCAGAACCGAGCGTATTCCGGTCATTTCCGCACGCTCGCCGGTAACGTTTATGGTGACGTGCTTGGATTCCGCAGCTGGTTTCAGTCTTTCGGAAGCAAGCTGCGCCAGGGTGAGGATATCCACGGTTTCCTCGTGGTCGGCGAAGGAGTTCTCGTCCAGCTGAGACAGCTTGATGATGTCCTCAATGAGGGTGATCATGCGCCCTGCCTCGTCCCGGATATTCTTTGCGAATCCGGGGATATCTGTCGGCTTGACTATTCCGCCGACAAGCATGTCGGAAATCCCGTAGATGGTCGTGAGGGGCGTTTTCAGCTCATGGGAAACATTCGACGTGAATTCCCGGCGGAGTTCCTCACGGCCCTCTTTCTCTGTGATGTCCAGGATAATTATTACCGCGCCGGTCACCTTGCCGTCAGTGAACACCGGTGTTGCGATCACCTGGTATATCTTCTCGGAGATAGTCATGCTGACCTCGCAGCGTTCTCCTGCGAGCGCCTTTTCGACTGCATTGCGGAATCCCTCGCTGCGGTTCAGCACAAGCACGCTGTGGCTGTTGCCGCTGAAATCCGAGCCGAGTATATTAAGCGCGGATTTGTTGTAGGAGAGCACCTCCGTCCGGCTGTCGATGATGATGAATCCCTCGCTCATGTTCTCGGTGATGAGCGCGAATTCCGTGCGGCTGCGCGTGAGTTCCTCGATCTGTTTGTCGATCTTCCGGTTCTGCTCGGTGATGCGGTGGAGCAGGGGCGCGATCTCGCCGTAGCTTTCGTTGATGTCCGGATTCCGCAGGTCAATGCTGTTTATCGGCTTGACAACAGCCCTTGCGACCAGCGCGGCAACTCCCAGGGAAAGCATGGCGGATATCAGGATAACCAGCAGAACTTCCCACCACATGCCGCCGATTCTCGCGAACACGGTGTCCATCGTGCCGGAAACCCGGACGACGCAGTCGAATCCGATGGTGCGCGCGCAGTAAACGGTCATTTCTGACAGGGTGTAACTCTCGCGGATCGCGGTGCCGGTGCCGGACTGCTTCGCGGCAACGACCTCCTCGCGGTTGAGGTGGTTCTCCATTTCGGAGATATCCGCTTTGTTGTCATAAAGCACCGTGCCGTCGGCGCCGATGTAGGTTATTCTGTTCTCAAAGGTGCTGTGGATATCCGCGCTGAGCTTTTGCAGGGATTCCACGTCCAGTTCCGGGGTAGTGTTATCCATTGTGGCAGCAAGCAGCATAGCCTGCTGCTCAAGCTGGCTTCTGAAAAGCTGCTGCTCTTTGTTGTAAGCAATGCCGAGCACCAGCGCCACGGAAGAGATTATTGCGATCAGCGACACCAGAAAAGCGCCGCCGAAAATTCGTTTAGTCATAGTCTGCCTTTCGTATCAGCTGATTTATTCATCTGCAACTGCCTTATAGCCAATGCCTCGAACTGTTTCTATCATGCTGCCGCAATCCCCGAGCTTCAGGCGGAGCGTGCGGATATGAACGTCCACGGTGCGGCTCTCGCCGTCGAAGTCGTAGCCCCACACCTTGGAGATGAGCTTTTCCCTGGAGAGTACTGTGCCCATGTTGTCCAGAAGCGTGCAGAGCAATTCGAATTCCTTGAACGTCAGCTGGACTTCTTTGCCGTTAACCTGCACAATGTGTTTGGACGTATTGACATACAGCTTACCGACCGAGTATTCAGTTGTCGCAACGGTGTTGGTGCGGCGCAGGAGCGCTTTGATCCTGGAGATGAGTTCCATCGTGCCGAAGGGCTTTGCGAGGTAGTCGTCGGCGCCGCTGTCCAGACCTATCACCTTGTCGTATTCCGAGCCCTTGGCGGTGAGCATGATAACCGGCAGCCCGGAGTACTCGGGATTCGCCCGGATCTTTGACAGCACGGAAAGCCCGTCCTCCTCCGGGAGCATGATGTCCAGCAGGAGCATCGTGGGCTTTTCCTCCCGGAGCGCCTCCCAGAATTCGCTGGGGCGTTCGAAACCCTTGGCTTCAAGCCCGGTATTGTTCAGCGCGTAAAGTACGAAATTCCTTATATTTGCGTCGTCCTCAAGCATGTAGATCATAATATAACTCTCTTTCTGTATGTGCTCATCGTTCTCCGGTGATGGAGTAGAGCACCCATTCCGCAATATTGGTTGCATGGTCGGCAATACGTTCAAGGTATTTCGCCGCCATCAGCAGGTCCATAAAGTATTCCGCTTCCTCGGCGTCGCTTCTTACCAGCCTGATAAGCTCCTGCTTGACCTCAAGGAAGAGGGAATCCACCTTGTCGTCGGCGGAGATAGCCTGCTGTGCGAGCTTGATATCCTTCTTGACGAAGGAATCCACGCTCATCGTCACCATGCTGATCGCCTCGTTTGCCATGTCGGAGATGTGCACCTTTCCTGTCAGGTCTGTGGAGTGCACAAACCCGGCTATTTCCGCGATATCCTGGGACTGATCGCCGATACGTTCCATGTCGGAGATCATCTTCAGCGCAGAGGAAACACAGCGCAGGTCCCGGGCGACAGGCTGCTGATGGAGCAGCAGCTTCATGCAGAGCGCTTCAATGTCATGCTCCATGTGGTCAGTTTCGACCTCGTTGTCGTTTACTTTTGTGATCATGTCCTCGGTCTTTTCGTTGAAAAGCGCCTTGGTGGCGCAGGCAATGCTTTCCTCGCAGAGCGCGCCCATCTTGATAAGCTCAACGTTCAGCTGCTCCAGCTGTTCGTCAAATCGGTTTCTCATAATATTACCCTCCAATTATCCGAAGCGTCCGGTTATGTAGTCCTCAGTGCGCTGGTCCTGCGGATTCGAGAATATCTGGTCGGTGTCGGCGTATTCCACCACTTCGCCCAGCAGGAAGAACGCCGTTTTGTCGGATATTCTGGCTGCCTGCTGCATGTTATGAGTAACCATAACTATAGTATACTCCTTTTTCAGCTCAATTGCAAGGTCTTCTATCTTGGAAGTTGATATCGGGTCCAGTGCGGAGGTCGGTTCGTCCATAAGCAGGACTTCCGGATCCACGGCGAGCGCTCTTGCAATGCAGAGTCGCTGCTGCTGACCGCCGGAAAGCCCCAGGGCGGATTTCTTGAGCCTGTCCTTGAGTTCGTCCCATATTGCGGCGTCACGCAGGGATTTCTCCACGATATCGTCCAGCTTTACCTTGGAGTGAATCCCATGGGTGCGCGGACCGAATGCGATGTTGTCATATACACTCATCGGGAATGGATTCGGCTTCTGGAATACCATACCGACGCGCTTGCGCAGCAGGTTGACGTCCATCTTGCCGTAGATATCCTCGCCGTCCAAAAGAAATTCGCCAGTGATGCGGCAGCCCTCCACCAGGTCGTTCATACGGTTGAGGGACTTCAGCAGCGTGGATTTTCCGCAGCCGGAGGGTCCGATAAAAGCAGTTATCTTGTTCTCGGGTATTTCGAGGTTTATTCCCTTGAGCGCCTTGAAGTCGCCGTAGTACAGCTCGGCGTTTCTTATGTCGAATTTCATGGTTTTATCCTTTCTTCTTTGCGATATGACGCTCTATGAGGTCGGAAATGAGGTTGATGATGAATGTGAGCGCCAGCAGTACAACTGCGGAGGCGAAAGCCTCGTTGACATGCAGTCCCTCGTTGGAGAGAATGTACATGTGCACGGTGAGTGTCGCGGCGGAGCTTCCGGAGCCTGCGAGCGCGCCCGGAATGCTGTGTCCGGAACCGGAGGTGAATATCAGCGCCGCAGATTCGCCTACGATACGGCCGATGGCGAGAATAACGCCGGACATGATACCAGGAACTGCAGTCGGGAGTATTACGCGGAACACGGTGCGCATTTTGCCTGCGCCCAGTCCGAAGCTGCCCTCGCGGTAGCTGTCGGGGACTGCCAGGAGCGCCTCCTCGGTGGTGCGGATTATCAGCGGCAGGATCATCATTGCCAGTGTTACAACGCCTGCCAGCATGGAGAATCCCCAGCCGAGGGAGAGGTTGAACATCAGATAGCCGAACAGACCGAACACGATGGACGGAATACCGGAAAGGGTTTCGGTGGTTACGCGGATTACCTTCACAAGCTTGTTGCCGCGCTTGGCGTATTCAACGAGGTAGACCGCCGCGAATACTCCTATCGGAACTGCGATGACGAGGGTCATTGCGGTCATGATGAGGGTATTTATGATAGCCGGCATCATGCTGACGTTTTCGGTGGTGTAGTTCCAGTCGAACTGCTCCGCGGTGAGGTGCGGAACGCCGTTTATAAGAATGTAGGAGATGATGAATATGAGCATTCCCACCGAGAATATCGCCGCCAGCATGACAAGTATCATGAGTATCAGCGAAATAGGGCTTCTGGTGTACTGCTTCAGCCGCGCGCCGAATGTAACGCGGTTGATGTAGTTATCGGGCGCGGAGGTGGTTTTCTCGTTTTTCATAGCTGCTGTCGGAACGTCAGTCATCAGTCTTTCCTCCTTTTAAGAGCAGAGAAGCAGAGGTTGATTATAAGAATGAACACGAACAGCACGACGCCGGTCGCGATGAGCGCTTCGCGGTGAAGTCCGCCAGCGTAGCCCATTTCGATCACGATGTTGGAGGTCATCGTGCGGATACCGGAGGTTATGCTCTTGGGAAGTATCGTCTGATTACCTGCCACGAGGATAACCGCCATGGTTTCACCGATAGCACGTCCCACGCCGAGGATTATTGCCGCCAGGATACCGGATTTCGCCGCCGGCAGGGAAGCGAAGAACACGCTGCGTTCATGGGTCGCGCCGAGCGCCAGCGCGCCCTCGTAGTAGCTCCTGGGAACGGCGTTCAGCGAGGATTCCGTGGTCTTGATGACCGTGGGGAGTATCATGATACCTAACAGAATACCTGCCGTCAGCAGCGATTTCCCGGAGCCTCCCACCAGGTCCTTCATTATCGGCACGATAACCACCAGACCAAAGAATCCGTATACGATGGAGGGGATTCCAGCCAGCAGATTGATTGCAGGCTTTACGAAGCGGTAGAGCTTCTTGGGGCAGTAATGCGACATGAATACCGCGCACAGGATCCCGATAGGCACGCCGATGATCACTGCAATACCAGTGACGAGTATCGAGCCGATGATCATCGGGAATATCCCGTAGTAGCCGCTGGAGGGCTTCCATTTGGTGCCGAAAAGAAAGTCTGTGAAGCCAATTTCTGCCATTGCCGGGACGCCGCTTGCAAACAGGTAAACGCATATCAGAACTACTGCGAGTATCGAAACGCATGCGCATATCAGGAACAGGGCGTGCATAACGCCTTCTTTGACTTTTTGCATAGTCACACCTCATTTGATTTCCAGTAAATAACTTTACATTTCATATCTCATAAAAATGCGCTGCACTGCAGCTGTACAGCCGCTGCGCAGCGCCAAAAGGGAAGGGAGAAACCAGTTTCAGAAAAGAATTTCTGATTATCAGTCAGCGAGTTCGCTCCAGTTGTTGATCTCGCCGGTGTAGATCTTCATGATCTCGTCGGAAGTGATGTTCTCGATGGGGTTGTCGAGGTTTACGATAACTGCGATACCATCGTCAGCAATCTTCATCTCGGTCAGACCAGCGTCGAGCTCTTCCTGTTTGAGCTCACGGGAGGACATTCCGATGTCACAGGAGCCCTCGGTAGCGGAGGTGATACCAGCGCCGGAACCGGTCTGCTGAATGTCTATGGATACATCGGGGTTAAGAGCCTTGTAAGCTTCGCAGAGCTTCTCCATTACGGGACCTACGGATGTGGAGCCGTTCAGGGAGATCGCACCGGAAACTCCGCTGGCGGTGTATGCGCCTGTGGATTCAATGGAGATATAACCGTTGTCTGCGATGATCTTCTGTCCGTCGTCGGATTCGATGAATGCGATAAGATCCTTTGCAGCTGCATTGCTGTCGAGCTTTGCCTGCTGATAGCATACGTTGAAGGGTCTTGCAACAACGTAGGTGCCGTTCTTGATGTCGTCAACTGAGCACTCAACGCCGTTAACGTCCAGAGCCTTTACGGTGTCGTTGAGGGAACCAAGGGATATGTAGCCGATAGCGTCAACGTTGCCTGCAACGCTCATCATAACGCCGTTTGTGGAGTTGGAGATCTCTGCGTCACCGCGCGTCATGTCTTCCTTCTCGCCTGCTTCGTTCTTCTGCTCAATGCCCATCAGTTCTACGAATGCGCCGCGAGTACCGGAGCCGTCCTCACGGGAAACCACTGTGATGTCGGTATCCAGTTTGGTATTGGTGCTGCCATTATCTGCGGAGCTTTCCTGAGCCACGGAGCTGTTGTCCTGTGCAACGGAGGAATCGCCGGAGGTGCTGTCTGTATTGCCGCTGCAACCTGCCAGTGCTGCTATTGTGAGAAGCGCCGCGGTGCTGAGAGTAAGCTTTCTTGTGATTTTCATAGTTGTTGTTCTCCTTTAATATCTGCGGCTTGTGCCGCCTGTTGTTCTGTACAAGTCCTTTTTCCTTGTTACAAGTTAATTATAGCAGGTGAATGTAAAATCCAAAAGCAGTTCAATGTTAAATCTTCGTAAATTGATTTTACATTTCTCCGGCATCTTATTATAATGCATAAAGAAAAAAGGCGCTCTGTTTAAAGCGCCTGGGTTGATGTTCAGTAATTTTCCGGCTTCTGCTGAAAATAGGATTTCGGATAGCCGCAGACGGGGCACTGCTCCGGAGCTTTTTTTCCGAAATGCAGATGACCGCAGTTCCGGCACTGCCACATGATCTCCTCGGTCTTTTCGAATATCTGCTGCATTTCCACGGTATTCAGCAGCCGCAGGAATCTCTCCTCGTGCGATTTTTCCACCGCCGCCACCTTCCGGAATTTTTGGGCGATTTCCCTGAATCCTTCCTCGTCGGCGACCTTCGCGAATTCCTCGTACATTTCCGTCCATTCAAAGTTCTCGCCGGAGCGCGCGTTTTCAAGATTCTGCGCCGTGTTGGAAAGCGCCCCAAGTTCCTGGAACCACATGAATGCATGAGCCTGTTCGTTCGCTGAAGTTTCCCGGAATATCCCGGCGATTTGTTCAAATCCCTCGTTGGAGGCTGCTTTCGCAAAGTAGTCGTACTTGCTGCGTGCCTGGGTTTCTCCGGCAAATGCTGAGCGCAGATTGGCCTCTGTACGTGTTCCTCTGATATCCATTGATGATCTCCTTTCACATGTATGTGGAATGTAGTTTCCCCGGAAGATGGCAGATTATACAAACGAATATCAAAATAAACACGCAATAATATGTTTATTTTATACAAAACGCACAAAGAAAAATTGGTCAAATCGCTTGACAAAAAATAGATAAAGTGATAAAATACAAAATGTAAACAGAGATCGGTTTAATAAGCCGACCAATACGAACAAAAGAGGTAATTTTATCATGAAGATTTCTAAGATCGTTCTTTCTGCTGCTATCGCTGCTACAATGGCTGTAGCTACTGCTGCTGTTGCTTCTGCAACTGACGAGGTTGCTGCTACTGCTGAGGCTGTTGCTACCGCTGAGGCTACCACTGCTGAGGCTACCGATACCGAGGCTACTGTTGAGGTTGCTACTGCTGACGCTGACACCGCTGAGGCTGCTACCGCTGAGGACACCACCGTTGAGGTTGTTGCAGCTCCCTCTGAGGACAAGGGTTCTCCTGACACTGGCGTAGCTGGCGTTGCTGCTGCTGCAGGCGCTGCTGTACTCGCTGGCGCTGTTCTGGTAGTTTCCAAGAAGTCCAGAAAGTAATCTGAATACAACGCACTGAATATTCCCGGATCAACGGGTGAATAAGTGCAGATCAGCCCGATGTCTGTTCGCAGATGTCGGGCTGATTCTATATTCCGGCGCGCAGAAACGGGGCTGTGGAATTTCCGCAGCCCCGTTTTTTATTCTGCCTTTATCGCCCAGCGCATTTTTGTTGACTTTGACCGTGGATTCTTCACGCATTCCTCCGGCGTGGGGCGGATCACGTCCCGGGCGACGTCGCTGTACACGCCCTCGCGGTGCAGCTCCTTGAAGGAGCGCTTGACCAGCCTGTCCTCTCCGGAGTGGAACGTGAGTATTGCGGCTCTTCCGCCCGGAGCAAGTATTCCCGGCAGCTTTTCCAGGAAGGAGTACAGCACCTCGAATTCGCTGTTCACGTCGATCCTGATCGCCTGGAAAGTCCGCTGGCAGGACTTCTTGATGATCTCCTTCTTCTCGCCCTTCGGGAGGAAGTCCAGCGCTTCGGTAATGCACTCGCGCAGCTGCGTTGTGGTGGCGATGAATGTTCCCTTATTGCGCCAGCGCATTATGGTGCGTGCAATCTGTTCCGCGTAGGGTTCGTCGGAGTTCTCGGTGAGCATTCCGACTATCTCGGCATAGGTAAGCTCCTGAAGGCGCTCGGCTCCGCTCTTGCCTTTTCTGGGATTCATTCTGAGGTCGAGGGGACCGTCCACCTTGTAGGAGAATCCGCGCTCCGGATTGTCGATCTGCATGGAGCTGACTCCCAGGTCCGCAAGGACGAAATTGAACTTCTTTCCGGTGTCGGCGGCTACCTTGTCGATGTCCGCGAAATTCTGTAAGCGCACCGTGAGGATATCATCGCCGTAGCCGAGATCGTTAAGCCGCTTTTTTGTCTTTTCGGATTCTATAGGATCAACGTCCAGCGCGTAAATATGTCCGCTGCCGTTCAGCTTGTCCAGCATTGCCCGGGTGTGGCCGCCGTATCCGAGGGTGGCGTCAAGTCCGGTCTGTCCCGGCTGAATATTCAGAAAGTCGAGTATCTCGTTCACCATGATGGAGATATGCATTCCTGCCGGAGTAGCACCCCGGGAGATGATGTGCTCAATATCCTTGGCGTATTTTTCCGGATTCAGCTCCTTGTATTTCTCTTCAAAGCGCCTGGGGTGAGTCCCCGAGTAGCGCACTCTGCGTTTGTGCTGTACTTCTTCTTCGTTGCTCATGTCGTTTCCTTTCGTCGTATATTACTTATATATTGTATTATGTTTTCGCCGGATTGTCAAGTGCGAATTCCGCTATTGACATATTTCTGCATATGTGGTACAATTGATTGCAGGTAATTATTATTACTGCCTGGCACAGTTAGATATTGCTAACGCTATGGCAGTCCCGGAAAGGGAAGAAAGGGAGACCACAGATGACTATCACAAAGATATTTATGCTTGTCGCGTGTATTTCGCACCTTGCAACGATGGAGTGCGACCGGCTGATAACATACACGCCGAACGGCAGGTTCGGATTCCCGGCGCTCAAGGACAACGAGCAGCTGTCAAAGCTGTTTGACGGAACTCCGCTGAAGCGCGCCATGATATCCATGGTGCTTGGCGTGTATTCCCTCGCGGTGTCGTTCTTTGGCTATCTGGCGCTGGTCGAGTGGCTCCGGGAGTATTCCGTGGTGTATGCGGTGCTCATGCTCATCGGGGCGGTATTGTTCTTCCTGCCCGGCGTGGCGCACCATGTGTTCTTCGGCGCGATAGAGTGGTTCTATATCCGCTCCGGCAGGACCGAGGAATCCCGGAAGATGATCATGGAATTCTTCCGGAAAACTTCCTCCACGATGTACGTCTGCTATTTCGGTTTGCTCCTGTTTTCGGTGTCGCTGTTCATTCCTGTCGTCAGCGGAATCACGCCGCTTCCGCAGTGGGCATGCGTGTTTAATATCCTTCCGCTGTTTATAGTTCTCGCGCCGATAAGGATAGTGGGCACGGGTAATCTGGCAAGCGCCCTGATGTTTCTGGGACTGTTTATATTTATCTGAGCGCGTTTATTCAGCTCCCCTTTTGCCGTTTTTGCTGGCAGAAGGGGACCTTTTTATGCACGGGGACATATTATACAAAAAAATACTATAAATTTTGTTGAGTCTGTTAATTTACAAATTAGCTAAAATGACTTAAAATAGTACTATACATATTTAATAAGTAATTGCCGGCAAATGGCATGAAAGGATATTCAAATGACGAAAAAAGCCGTTACCATGAGCGACATCGCAAAGGCTATGAATGTCAGCACCGTAACCGTATCCAAGGCGCTTGGCGACCGCGACGGCGTAAGTTCGGAGCTGCGCGAGAGGATCAAGCAGAAAGCCACGGAGATGGGCTACCGCGTCCACGCAGGCACCCACGGTGCGAAGGACGGACTGACCTACAACATCGGAATAATCGTTGCCAAGCACTTCATCAGCGACGCAAGTTCCTTCTACTGGATCGTGTACCGCTACATTGTCGAGCTTCTCCAGAAGCAGAACTATTACGGCATGCTTGAGGTTGTCAACGACCACAACGGCATGGAGGAGATCCCGAATTCCGTACTTGACCACAAGGTGGACGGACTTATCGTGCTGGGACAGCTTTCCGACGAGTACATCAGCAAGCTTATCAGCCACCAGCTTCCCACGGTTTTCCTGGATTTCTACGGCAGCCGCGAGGACGCAGACGCAGTGCTTTCCGATAACTTCTATGGAGCGTACATGCTGACGAGCCACCTTATCGAAAACGGCCACCGCCGCATCGGATTTCTGGGAAGTATCGGCTCCACCAGCAGTATTCAGGACAGATACCTCGGATATTACAAGGCTCTGCTTGAGAACCGCATTCCGCTGCGCCAGGATTGGGTGATCGGCGACCGCTCCAACGAGAGCGACATATTCCCGGAGTTCACCCTTCCGCAGGATATGCCAACCGCATTCGTCTGCAATTGCGACGAAACCGCATACAAGCTCGTGAATCAGCTTAAGAACGCCGGATATAACGTTCCGGAGGATATCTCCGTCGTGGGCTACGATAACCACATTTATTCCACAATCTGCAACCCCAGGCTCACAACGATAGACGTGAACAGCCGCGTGATGAGTACCGAGGCCGTGGATATAATCCTGCACAAGATACGCGACGTGAACTACCGCCGCGGAAGAACCCTGGTGACCGGAAAGCTGGTCCGCCGCGAGAGCGTGAAGAAGCTGACAGAAGAATAAAAATAAAGCCCCTGGATAAATTTCCGGGGGCTCTGTTTGTTACTCAATCGAGGAATATACGCAGATTCTTGCTGCGGGACTGTTGGCGGAGTTTCCTCAGCGCCTTTGCTTCTATCTGGCGGATTCGCTCACGGGTGACGTTGAATTCCTTGCCGACCTCCTCAAGGGTGTGGGAGCGGTCGCTGCCGATTCCGTAGCGGAACTTGAGTACGTCACGTTCCCTTGCCGGGAGGGTATCCAGCGCCTTGTTAAGCTCGTCCTTGAACACGGACTGCATGGCGCTGTCGATAGGCGCCGGCGCGTCCTCGTCCGGAATGAAATCTCCCAGAAAACTGTCCTCTTCCTCGCCGACCGGTGCCTCGAGGGAAACAGGGTCCTGTGCAATGCGGATTATCTCGCGCACACGTTCGGGAGTCATATTAAGTTCCTTGGCAACCTCCTCGACGGTGGGCTCGTGACCATTGCGGTGGAGCAGGAGGTTCTGCGCTTTCTTGACCTTGGTGATGGTTTCCACCATATGAACGGGGATTCGGATAGTCCTTGCCTGGTCCGCGATTGCCCTGGAAATAGACTGGCGTATCCACCATGTTGCGTAAGTGGAGAACTTGTATCCCTTTGTGTGGTCGAACTTCTCAACAGCCTTGATGAGTCCGATGTAGCCTTCCTGGATAAGGTCCAGGAAAGGCATTCCTCTGCCGACAAAGTGCTTTGCAATGCTGACGACAAGACGCAGGTTCGCTTCAATAAGCCTGTCTCTCGCGTACTGGTCGCCGGAGCTGATCTTTTCCGCAAGCTGTATCTCCTCCTCGGCGGAGAGCAGGGGAATGCGCCCTATCTCCTTGAGGTGTACCTTCACGGGGTCGTCAACTGCAATGCCGTCGGTGGAATAGTCGCTGTCATCGTCGTTGGTGAAATCCAGGGCGTTGTCCAGGTCGCCGGTCACGATGTCGTCAACTATCTCGATGTTGTTGCTTTCAAGGTCATCATACAGCTTGTTTATCTGTTCAGCGTCAATATCCATCTCCTCGATGGCGTCGGTTATCTCCTTGGTGGTGAGCTTTCCGTTCTGCTTTCCGCGCTCGAGAAGCTCGCTGATAACTTTAGAGTTGCTCATTATTTGTCCTTTCCAGTGTTATTATGTACAAGCAATGATGATATCATTCCAGGAAGTCCTTCAGTTTCTTGCTGCGGGTGGGGTGGCGGAGCTTTCGCAGCGCCTTTGTTTCGATCTGGCGGATTCTCTCACGGGTGACCTGGAATTCCTGCCCGACCTCTTCAAGGGTTCTCTGCCTGCCGTCGATAAGACCGAATCGCAGGATTATAACGCGCTTCTCTCTCTCGGTAAGTGTATCCAGCACTTCGCCCAGCGTCTGTTTGAGAACACTGTTGCATGCCTCGTCCGCCGGAGCCGGAGCGTCCTCGTCCGGAATGAAGTCGCCCAGGTGGCTGTCCTCCTCCTCGCCGATAGGGGTTTCAAGGGAAACGGGGTCCTGCGCGATACGGATTATTTCGCGTACCTTGTCCAGCGGCATGTTGAGCTTTTCCGCGATCTCGTCCTCGGTCGGCTCGTAGCCGTTCTCGTGGAGGAGCTGACTCTGCATTTTCTTTACCTTTGTGATGGTTTCCACCATGTGAACGGGGATTCGGATAGTTCTTGCCTGATCTGCAATGGCACGGGTTATGGACTGCCTGATCCACCATGTGGCGTAGGTGGAGAACTTGAATCCCTTTGTGTAGTCAAACTTATCCACAGCCTTGATCAGTCCGAGGTTGCCCTCCTGTATCAGGTCAAGGAACTGCATTCCGCGGCGGACGTATTTCTTCGCGATGCTTACCACCAGACGGAGGTTGGCTTCGCTAAGGCGCTTCTTTGCGGCAGGATCGCCGTTTGCCATGCGCTCGGCAAGCTTGATCTCCTCCTCAGTGGTGAGCAGGGGAATGCGCCCGATCTCCTTGAGGTAGAGCTTCACGGAGTCATCCGCGAGCATTCCGTCTGTGTCATAGCTTTCGTCAGCGTTCTCGGATTCCGCCAGGTCGATAAGGCTCTCAATATCCAGGTCGGCGGTATAGTCATCGACGATCTTTATATTAAGATTGTCAAGTTCCTCATAAAGCCCGTTGATCTGCTCCGCGTCAAAATTCAGCTCCTCAAGGACGTCTGTGATCTCCTTTGTGGTGAGGCTTCCTTTTTGCTTTCCCTGTGTGAGCAGGTCACGGAGTGACGCTCCGCTGCCGTTGTTCTCTGTCATTTGCTTTTCTTCTCCTTTAGCTTTTGTGCCAGCGTGAGCAGGTCGTCCTCGGACATGCTGCCGGCTTCTCTCTGATTTATATTGTCATGATACTCGTTGAGCACCTTGATATAATCGTTCACGGCGTCCTCTGAATTGGCGAACTTCGAAAAGTCGTTCAGAGTGCCGTATATTCTCCCGACTTCCTCGGTGGAGAAAGCCTCGTTGAACATTGTACCGGCAAAATTCGCCCCGGAATTATGCTTTTGTTCCATAAATTCGAACACGCGCCGGTTGAAATCCGTGGCGAAGCCGCCGGGCAGCTTTCTGCGCACTGCGGCGAGCTTGTCCGGATTCTGGAACACATAACAGATAATGCCGCGCTCCGCCTTTTCCTCCCGGGGGAGCTTTGCGGCTTCCGGATTCACCTTGTCGGTATTTCTCGGGGAGATAAGGCTGCGGTATTCGTCCCTGTCAGATTTCTTTTTCTGTCGGGAAATTTCGCTCTCCACGGCGTATCTTACCGTGTCCGCCGGGACTCTCGCGGTGTCCGCCGCCTTCGAGATGTAGACGGCGCGCTCCAGCGAGCTTCGTATCTGCGCCAGGAATACCACCGCCTTTTTCAGGTAGGCGGCTCTGTCCTCCTCTTTGGCGAGGTCAAGCCCGTAGCACAGCTTTCCCATCTCGTAGTCGATCGCTCCGCCGGAGTTTTCGATAAGGTGGGCGAAAGCCTGCGCCCCGAATTTCTTGATGTATTCGTCGGGATCCTTTGCGCCGGTCATCTGGAGTACCCGGGCCTTTACGCCGGCCTCGCTGAGAAGGTTTATTCCCCGGGAAGCCGCCTTCTGGCCCGGACCGTCGCTGTCGTAGGAGAGTATCACCTCGGATTTCCCCATGCGCCCGATAAGCCGCGCCTGGGTAGCGGTTATCGCGGTGCCGAGAGTAGCCACCGCGCTGTCGAATCCTGCCTGATGCATGGAGATAACGTCCATGTACCCCTCGCAGAGAATGAAGTAGTCTGCCTTAGAATTCTTGGCGTAGTTCAGCGCGAACAGGTTGTCGCGCTTCTGGAACACATAGGTTTCGGAGCTGTTGAGGTATTTCGCCGGCGCGTCGGAAGCAAGCGCCCTACCGCCGAAGGCGATGATATTGCCGCGCGTGTCGAAAATCGGGAACATCACACGGTTGACGAACTTGTCGTAAACGCGGTTGTTGTTGCGCACCAATAGGGAGCCATCCACAAGTTCGTCCTCGGAGAATCCGAGGTTGCGCATGTAGTAGTGCAGCTTGTGATAGTCGTTCACCGCATATCCTATCCCGAAATGCCGGATAGTATGCTCGTTCAGCTGGCGACCGGTGATGTAATTCCAGCCGTCTGCGCCCTCCGGGGCGAACAGCTGACGGTGGAAGAACTTCCCGGCTTCGCGGTTCATCTCGTACAGCCTGCGGCGTTTCCTGGCGGAATCGTCGTCGCGGTCCTCCGGCATAGCCATTCCGGAGCGCTGCGCCAGGAATCTCACCGCCTCGATGTAGTCAAGGTTCTCGATAGTGCGGATAAAGGTGATGACGTCGCCGCCGGCGCCGCAGCCGAAGCAGTAGTAGCTCTGGGTGTTCGGGTAGACATGGAATGACGGCGTACGCTCCGAGTGGAACGGGCAGCGGCAGGAAAACGTGCTCCCGGACCTCTTCAGCTCGACATAATTTTCTATAACAGAAACGATCTCGTTGCTGTCGCGGAGTTCCTGAAGAAAACCCTCCGGCAGTGCCATATTCTCACCCCATATTTTGTATTGTGATCAGACCAGCTTGGAAGGAGTGCCGTTCCAACCCTTGGGAATGCAAATCTCCATGAACAGGTCAACTGCGTAATCATCGGTCATGCCGCTGATGAAATCTCCCACGGCGGTAGGCTTGTCGAAGCGCTCCGCCAGCGTCAGATAAAGCCCCGGCATTTTCTCCGGGCGGTCTATAAAGTATTTGTAAAGGAACTCGACAATATACTGTGCCTTGTCCTTTTCCGCGATCGTGGGCGCGGCGTGGTAAACGTTGCTGAACATGAAAGCGCGCAGCTCGTCATGCGCTTTTTGGGTAATGTCGTCCATGTGGATATTTTCGGCGCCGCCTTCAACAAGGGAGCGCACCAGGGAAGCTATTCTTGCGGATTTTGTTTGCCCGAGTATCCTTACCGGCTCCTCCGGAAGGTCGCACTCGCTGATAACTCCACCGCGTATTGCGTCGTCAATGTCATGATTTATGTAGGCAATCTTGTCGCAGAACCGCACCACCATACCCTCACGAGTATATGGAAGTGGCGCTCTGCCGGAAGTGGTGTGCCCCACTATACCGTCGATCACTTCTGCGGTAAGGTTCAGTCCTCTGCCGTCTTTCTCGATGAATTCCACAACGCGCCTGCCCTGTAAGTTGTGTGCGAATCCTCCGGGCATAAGCTTTGAGAGAACGTACTCGCCATCGTGTCCGAACGGAGTATGCCCCAGGTCGTGCCCCAGCGCGATGGCCTCAGTGAGATCCTCGTTTAGCCCCAGCGCCCGGGAAACCGTCCTGGATATCTGGCTTACCTCAAGGGTATGCGTGAGCCGGGTGCGGTAATGATCCGAATGAGGAATAAGAAACACCTGGGTTTTCCTTTTCAGCCTGCGGAATGCGCGGCAGTGGATTATCCTGTCGCGGTCCCTCTGGAAATCCGTTCGGAAATCGTCCGGCTCCTCCGGCATTGCGCGCCCCTTTGTGTCGGCGGCTTTGCAGGCGTATTCGCTGAGTATCAGTGACTCGTTGTGCATGATACGTTCTCTGGGCTGCATAGTAAATCCTTTCACTATATCGGCAAAAGGGCGCAATTATCCCTCTATAATATAATACAGTTTTTTTGAGCGTAATACCTTTTTTGTCTGAGCATTTTTGTTAAAACTACACAAAAGAAAAAAATAAATGCACACATCATAGGCTATTATGCAAAATCGTAGTTTAGCTTTTCCAGCTCGTTGACTGAAATATTACCGTTGCAGCTGTCGATGAGCTTGTCGGAGAGCGCCCCGGCGTTTTCCTCGCGGATACAAAGCGTAATGCACACGTTGTCGGCGAAATCTTCCTTTTCCACCCTGGCGTCGAGGTCGGCGAAGATTTGCGCGAGCCTGCCATAAAGACCGTAGTCCACTGTGACTGCCATTCGCACCGCTGCCGCCATGCATTTTATCTGTGCGGCGTCAACGGCGTCCCTGGCGCCCCTGGTGTAGGCGCGGACAAGTCCTCCGGCGCCCAGGAGTATCCCACCAAAATACCGCGTCACAACGCAGCACACGTCCGTCAGGCCTTCCTTGCGGAGCACCTCGTAGATGGGGACTCCGGCGGTGCCGCCCGGCTCCCCGTCGTCGGAGTGCCGCGCCGCGTTGTTCTCGCGCAGGATATACGCGTAGCAGTTGTGTGTAGCCTTGCGATGCATAGCGCGTATCTCCTCGATGAACGCGACAGCTTCCTCCTCCGTCCGGACGGGGCAGAGGTACCCTATGAACTCGGATTTCTTCTCAATAAATCTGGCTTCGCAGCGCCGTGCGATAGTTTTATATTCCATGAGTACCTCCGTTACAAACGCAAAAACACACGCAGGGAGATCCGAGCGTGTGTTTTTAACTACTTTCAGTCTACAGGTTGAACAATTACTTGCCCATGTTGTAGCGCTTCTTGAATCTGTCAACACGTCCGCCAGTGTCAACCAGCTTCTGCTTACCGGTGAAGAACGGATGGCACTTGGAGCAGATTTCTACTCTGATGTCCTTCTTGGTAGAGCGTGTCGGGATCTCGTTACCGCAAGCGCATCTGATTACAGTAGCTTCGTATACGGGATGAATACCTTCCTTCATGAATTTCACCTCAATCCATATATGCCAAACCCTGGTTTGCTTACCATCAGCGGTTCAGACCTTGGCATAGTCATTACAATTATATATTTTATCACAACTTTCTAGAAATTGCAATAGGTTTTCAAAAAATTTCTGATTTTTTTCGTTCTACATGGAACTTAATTCCAATCAGAAGCCGAGAATCTTTGTGAAATCAGCAGAAAGCTTCTCCTGGAGGGACACAGCGTCGGATTTCTGAGCACCAGTGGTGGTGTAGTAAACCTTGATCTTGGGCTCAGTGCCGGAGGGTCTGATAACTACGCTGGCATTGTCCTGGAGGAAGAAGGTGATGACGTTGGACTTCGGCAGGGTGATCTGCTCGGTCTTGCCGTCGGAGTAGGTCTTTACGGAAGCCTCGTAGTCTGCAACAGCTTCCACAGCCAGACCGCCGATGGACTTGGGACCGTTCTTTCTGAGGTCGGACATTATCTCGCTCATGCGCTCCATACCGCTCTCGCCCTCACAGGTGAAAGTGTCCAGCTTATTGAAGTAAACGCCGTATTCAGCGTACATTCTCTTTCTAGCCTCAATGAGGGAGATACCCTTGGTGTGGTAGAATGCAGCCATCTCACAGATGAGCATGGAAGCAACTACAGCGTCCTTGTCGCGTACATAGCCGCCTGCGAGGTAGCCGTAGCTTTCCTCAAAGCCGAAGATGTAGCGGTTCTCCTCGCCCTTTGCCTCGAGGAATCCGATTTGCTCGCCGATGAACTTGAATCCGGTGAGGACTTCGCGCAGTTCAACGCCGTACTTCTTGCAGATCGCCTTGGTGATATCGGTGGTTACGATGGTCTTTACTGCAACGGGGTTCTTGGGCATTGTGCCGAGAGCGATACGCTCCTTGCAGATGTATTCAAGAAGGAGTGCGCCGACTTCGTTGCCGGTGAACAGCTCGTAGTGATCGCCGTCGGGAACTGCGATACCAACGCGGTCGCAGTCCGGGTCGGTAGCGAGCAGCAGGTCAGGCTTCTCGGTTTCGCAGAGCTTCAGACCGCAAGCGAGTGCTTCCTTGATCTCGGGGTTCGGGTAGGGGCAGGTGGGGAAGTTTCCGTCAGGATTCTCCTGCTCGGGAACAACAACGACGTCCTTAACGCCGATCTCCCTGAGAATGCGGCGAACGGGCTTGTTGCCAGTGCCGTTCAGAGGAGTGTAGACTACCTTCAGACCGCTGGAAGCGACCAGATCGGTATGCAGACCCTGCTCCTTGACCTTAGCCATGTAAGCGTCGATAACATCGTCGCCGATAAAGCTGATCATTCCATCGGCAACAGCCTTGTCGAAGTCAACAGACTTCACGCCGTCAAAGATGTCAATAGCGTTGATCTTTGCGAGAACAGCCTCAGCAGCCTCAAGTGTGAGCTGGCAGCCGTCGTTGCCGTATACCTTGTAGCCGTTGTACTTGGCAGGGTTGTGGCTTGCTGTTACCATTACGCCGGCGCCGCAGTCCAGTGCTCTTACTGCCCAGGACAGCATGGGGGTAGGCATGAGTTCCTTGTAGATGTGTACCTTGATACCGTTGGCAGCAAGAACCTCTGCTGCGCTCTTGGAGAAGTAGTCGGACTTGATACGGCTGTCGCAGGAGATAGCCACGGACTTCTTCTCGCCGCTTGCGAGAATATACTCGGCAAGACCCTGAGTAGCCTTCTTTACGGTGTATACGTTCATTCTGTTGGTGCCTGCGCCGATAACGCCGCGGAGTCCGCCGGTGCCGAACTCGAGGTCGCGGTAGAAGCGGTCGTTCTTGCCGTCCTCATCGTCCTTAATGCTCTCAAGTTCCTTCTTGAGGTCGGGGTCAGCGACTGCCTTAGCGAGCCACAGGTCATAGAGCTTCTGAATATCTGCCATTATATGTTCCTCCTGTTGTTCTTTTCTGCAATCAGGTAGAGTAAGTATAAGCTACTACCTGAACAATCACAAATATTATAGCATACTCCGCAGGAAAATTCAAGTGGTATGAAATATTTTTTTAGCTAAAATTGTGGCTTTAATAACTTTCGTCTAATGCCGCCGGATATACTTGACAACTCCGGCGCCGGACTGTATAATTATGTTAGTGTAATACGGCTGTCGAAAAGGAGATACCGTGAAAAAGGAATTTGCTTCCATTGCGGCGACGCTGTTGCTGGAGGGCTGCGCTTCCCGGGGCGCCGGACCGGAGGTTGCGCTGAGTGAATTCCCGGAGGGTGCCACGCTGCTCCGGGTGTACAGCGCGGACTATGACGAGAATTCCGGGTGGTATGTCACAGCGAGCTGCCCGGTGACCGGGAATGCGGAATCCGACAGGCTCCTGCTAAGGGTTGCCGACGATATCTCGGCAGGATTCCAGGCGCAGGGAGGTTCCGGCGGCAGGGTACTGTCTGAGTATTCCGGCGCGGAATCGGTTCAGAGCGCACTGAAGGAGCGCGGAAACACCAGCGTGGACTGCACCTTTACCCTGGAAGACGGCGTGATCACCGGGATAACGGAGATCAACGACTTTGCGTACAAATGACGTGACGGGGCAGAACTTCTGCGCGCAGTACGCCGGGGAATACACCGGCAGTCCCAACGGAGCGACGCTTGTGCTGAGCGAAAACAGCGACTGGAGCATGAAGCTTCCCGGCGGCGAGATAATCCTGCTTGATCGCACTGAGCAGGGCAGATTTTCAGACAGCAGCGGAAACGTGTACGTCCCTGTTTAATTAAGATGATACGCACGGTGGGTGGACCGTGCGTATTTTTTTTCGAATACCCCTTGACAAATCCGTGGGATTGTGATATCATAATATTGCGGTTAGTAAGCACTAACGTAGTGGCAGAACAAAATCCGCTATATTATTTTGAATATGGGTTAGTGCGGACTAATTTAGGGATGCGGAATATAACACACCGTATCGGCAGAAGATAGGAGAGAGCAATGTCAACGGAGGAATGCAGGCGCTTTGAAAAGAAGCTGGCGTTTCACACAGCGCCATCGCTGCTTGGAATAAAGTGCGCAAGTCTGCTGACGCTTTCACGCAGCGAGTTTGATATCAGCGGAAATGCACGCAGATTCAACCGGCGTGCGTCGGCAAAGGGACTGAAGATCAAGGTGCTGCGCGAGGAATGCGCGTGCCGCGACCGGTCGCTGATACTCGTCTATAACGAGAATAAGCTCGCGGAAAGGCTCTCCGGCAGGGAGGCACGGCAGCTGCTGAGCGAATACGGCTACGGCGATGAAATGACTCCGGAGCAGTGCCTTGAGCGGCTTTCGCAGCGTACCGCGTGCGACGAATTTCCGCACGAGATCGGCGTATTCCTTGACTATCCCGTGGAGGACGTCCGCGGATTCGTGCAGAACAGCGGCTGCAACTATAAGCTGTGCGGCTGCTGGAAAGTATACGGGAGCGTTGAGAGCGCCCGGAAGAAATTCGCAGCGTATGACAAATGCCGTGAATATCTATGCAGAAAACTGGAGCAGGGCGAGGATATCTACCGTGCCCTGAAGATATCGTAAGGAGGACTTCTACATGAAAACAGCAGTTATTTACTGGAGCGGAACAGGCAACACCGAGGCAATGGCTAAGGCAGTGGCTGAGGGTGCAGGCGCTGAGCTTTTCAGCGTATCCGCTTTTTCCGGCGATGTGGCAGATTACGACGCAGTGGCGTTCGGCTGCCCCGCAATGGGCGCAGAGAACCTTGAGGAAGGCGAGTTCGAGCCGTTCTTTGAGGGAATCGAAAGCAAGCTTTCTGGCAAGAAGGTGGCACTGTTCGGTTCCTATGGCTGGGGCGACGGCGAATGGATGCGTGAGTGGGCTGAGCGCGTCAAGAAAGACGGCGCAGTTCTCGTTAATGACGAGGGTCTTATTGTGAACGAAGCCCCCGACGACGCATCCCTCGCAGATTGCAAGGCGCTCGGCGCAAAGTTAGTCGGATAATTTGATCCGGCGTTATGGCGCAGCCCGGTTCACCTTTCCCCGGACTGCACCTGCGGCATATGGTGCCGTTACCCGAAATTTGCTGATCTTTTCATATTTCATATGATATTTCTGCCATGCGCGCTTACTGCCGCATGGCGCTTTTTTTATGAAACTTGTGTGATAATTCAGGCGGCGGATTTCCAAAAGCTTGACAAAAATGCTCGGGGGGGATATACTATATTATAAACAAACGACAGGGGTGATATCATGACTGATCCTATGACCGGACTGACCCGGGAGCAGGTCGCCGAAAAGACCGCCCGGGGCGAGAACGCCGGGGATTCCACCGTCAGATCAAAGAGCGTCGGCAGGATATTTGCCGATAATATATTCACGCTGTTCAACCTGATAAATGTGATAATTGCCGTATTAGTGTTCCTGGTGGGAGCCTACCGGAACATGCTCTTCATGGGAGTGATCCTGTGCAATATAGCTATAGGAATATTCCAGGAGATACGCTCCAAGCGCATAATTGACCGGCTGTCCCTTATATCCGCGCCTAAGGCGCACCTGCTGAGGGACGGCGAGGAGCAGGTGCTTCCGGTTGCGGACCTTGTCCCGGGGGATATCATGCTTCTTTCCACCGGCAGGCAGCTCTGTGCGGACGGGGTTCTCGTGTCCGGCGAGCTGGAGGCAGATGAGAGCCTGCTGACCGGCGAAAGCGACACGGTAGTGAAGCGCCCGGGGGACACGCTGTATTCCGGAAGCTTTGTGGTAGCCGGCAGCGGAAAGGCGGAAGCGACAGCGGTCGGAGCGGCGGCATACGCGAACAAGATCGCAGCAGGCGCCAAGAAATCCAGAAAGCGCCGTTCGGACATGATGGACGCCATCAACAAGATAATCTCTGCTATATCCGTGTGTATCCTGCCGTTTGCGCTGGTGCTGTTCACCAAGGCGCTGTTTGTTGCCGGGCAGGAGCTTCAGTACAGTGTGACGAGTACCGCTGCCGCAATAATCGGAATGATCCCCGAGGGGCTTGTTCTGCTGACGAGTATCGCGCTGGCGGTGAGCTCCATAAGGCTTGCGCGCCGCCGTACTCTCTGCCAGGACCTGTACTGTGTGGAAAGCCTTGCCCGGGTGGACGTTCTCTGCCTTGACAAGACCGGAACGATAACCACCGGAAACATGCAGCTTAGCGAGATAGTCCGCCTGGACGCGGATTTCACGCCGGAGCCGGCGCTGTCTGCACTTTCCGGGGCGCTGGGGGCGGAGAACCAGACCATGGCGGCAGTCGCCCGCAGATTCCCGGGAGGAAACGACGTGCACTGCGTAAAGACGGAGCCGTTTTCCTCCGCGCGGAAATGGAGCGCGGCGCAGTTCGAGGAATATGGCACGCTGATTCTGGGCGCGCCCAGCTTCGTCCTCGGCGCGGACGAGTATTCCGCCATCAGGGAGCAGTGCGAGAAGTACTCCTCCCGGGGAATGCGCGTGCTTCTCCTGGCGCAGAGCCGCGAGCCGCTGCCGGACAAGGCGCTTCCCGGCGGAGTAGTTCCGCGAGCGCTGGTGGTGCTTTCCGATGAGATAAGGGAGAGCGCGCCCTCCACCCTGGAGTACTTTCGGTCGCAGGGCGTGGATATCCGCGTGATATCCGGCGACGACCCGGTGACGGTATCCAACGTGGCGGCAAAGGCAGGGCTTCCCGGCGCGGAGAATTACGCCGACATATCGCTGCTGACCGATGAGGAGCTTCCGGAAGCTGCGGAAAAGTACACCGTCTTCGGCAGGGTAACTCCCTCCCGGAAGCTTGCGCTGGTGAAGGCGCTGAGGTCGGCAGGTCACAAGGTCGCGATGACCGGCGACGGAGTGAACGACGTGCTGGCGCTCCGGGAGGCGGATTGCTCCGTGGCGGTGCAGTCCGGCAGCGACGCGGCAAGGTGCGTGTCCCAGCTTGTGCTGCTCGACAGTGACTTTTCCGCAATGCCCCTCGCCGTGGAGGAGGGCAGGCGCTGTATCAACAATATCCAGCGTTCTGCGTCTCTGTTCCTTGTTAAGACGATATTCTCGTTCCTGCTTTCGGTGATGTTCCTGTTCTCATCGTCGGCGTATCCGTTCCAGCCGATACAGCTGACGCTGATAAGCGCGCTGTTTATCGGCGCTCCATCGTTCCTCCTGGCTCTGGAGCCTAACAAGGACCGGGTGCAGGGAAGATTCATAGCGAACGTCCTGAAAAAGGCGCTCCCGGGAGGGCTTACTGTCGTGTTGGGTATCGGCGCCCTGCTGGTGCTCCAGAATATATTCTCGATTCCGCAGGAGCGGCTTTCGGTCATGGCGGTATACGTCACTGCCGGAGTACTCTACGGGGTGCTTTTCCGGGTCTGCAAGCCGTTCCGGAAGTGGCACATCATCATGCTGGCAGTCGTCCCGGCGGTGTTCTGCGCCGCGTGCTGGCTCGTCAGCCCGCTGTTCTATATCGTTCCACTGAATTTCAGCGAGTGGCTGTGCGTTGCGTGTGTGATTCCCGGGGAACTGATGATTTTCTGGGGGCTGGTCAATCTCCTGGGCAGGATACTCGGGCGCTGGTCCGGCGGATTCCCACCAATGCCGCGCACCAAGAAGGCCTGCGCCGGGACTGTGCTCGTCCTGTCGGCGGCATATGCGGTGTGGCTTTTCCTGATACTGGCGGATTACCTTGCCGTAAGGAACGGCGCGGTCCCGATATTTGCCATGAAACAGCCGGACGGCACGAATTCCGGGCTTCTCTACACGATAACCGACGGAGTGTTCCATGTATTCGGGCGTGATATAATTCCATAAGATAAAAGCGAACAGGGAAGCCCGTACAGGACTTCCATAAATAAAGATTGGAGGGTGCACAGCGCCCTCCGTTTGTATTTTATGCGAAACCGGCAAGCGAACGCCGCTTCAGCGCATTTTCCAGCACTTCCGGAAGCCGCTCCGGAGGGCACGCGAAGCATGGGATATCCAGTGCCGACACCCTTTTGGCGAGTTCCTCGTCAAATATAGGCTTTCCGCTGTCGGATACCGCGAGCAGCACCACGATGTTCACGCCGGAGCTGCGGAGTTCCTCCAGACGGCGGAGCAGTCTGCTGCGGTTTCCGCCCTCGTACAGGTCGGTGACAATGAACATTGTGGTTTTTTCCGGCTGAGTCACCAGCCCGGAGCAGTACGCCACGGATTTTTCTATGTCCGTGCCGCCGCCGAGCTGTATTCCATACAGCAGCTCCACCGGGTCGGAGCAGTGCTCCGTGAGGTCGGTGACGGCGGTGTCGAAGGCGATGACGTGAGTCCTGAGGGAGCTTATGCTGGCGAGGATACAGCCCATCACGGAGGAATATATCGCGGATTCCGCCATGGAGCCGCTCTGGTCGATATCCAGAATCACGGTGCGCGAGCCGGATTTCGCCGCGCGCTCATAGAACCAGAATTTTTCCGGCAGCAGCAGTTTCCGCTCCGGGTCGTAATTTCCGAGATTGCGGCGGATAGTCGTGCGAAAATCCAGCGCCGCCGCACTGGGTATGGGGGAGTGTTCCCGGCGGTTCAGCGCGGAGCTTACGGAGCGGCGCAGGTCGTCGGACAGGCGGCGGTTTATGTCCTCCACTATCTTCGCGATATAGCGGCGCGCGTTGTCCTTTGCCCGGGCAGGGATCTGGTCTTTCAGCGTGAGCAGCAGCGCCGCCGTGGAGATATCCGGTGCCAGTCCCTCCAGCATTTCCGGCTCAAAGAGAAGCTGCTTCAGTCCACAGCGTTCGATCGCGTCGTTCTGTATTATGCGAATCTCGGTCTGGCTGAAAAGCGAACGCAGGTCGCCGAGCCATTTCGTCAGCTTCGGCGAGGATTTGCCGCTGCCTGCCATTCCGGAGGAGCTACCGTCGGAGTTTCCGCCGTATATCTGCGACAGCGCGGAATCCATGAGCATATCCTCCTCGGACATCGCGCCGGCGCCGCCTAGGGAGTTCATCGTATCCTCGCAGCAGCTGCCGAGAATCAGCCGCCAGCGTTTCAGAATTTCCTTGTTTTCCATTCAAATATCTCCGAAGTCAAAATCGTCAAGACTGCCGATGTCCTGCTGTTCCTGCGCATTCAGCGCCCCGGTCGTGAATTCAGCCGCCGACTGCTTTGAGATCCCCAGCACTTCGCCGATGTTCTCGGCTATGTCGGATTTTTCAGCAGGGGTGTATTCCGCGAACGTGCGCCGCAGGCAGACAAGCACCGGCTTGAATTCCTCGGTGGAAAGCCCTGCCGTGAAATCGCACAGCTTCTCCCAGACGGAAAGGCGGCTTATCAGTGCGCGGCGGTTCTTCTTCGAGAATCCCTCGAACCACTGCGCGCCCTCTGCGGCGAATCCCGGGGACAGCCGCCTGCCGATAAGCTCCGAGAGCTTGCCGGGGGCTATCAGTCCGCGCTCCATCAGCACCGCGCAGCAGAATCCCGAGAGCAGCGGCGCGGCGAAGTTGCTGTCCGCGATATCCGAGAGCAGGGCGGTGAATCGGTCGCCGTCCATAAAATCATGCGCAGTGCAGGCGTCATTAACGGCGGAAACCGCGGTTATCAGCTGCTCCGCCGCCGGGCGGTCGCATAATACTCCCGACGGAAGGCACAGGCAGAATCTCAGGAACAGCTTCTCCATAAGTTCCGGCAGGCTGCTGGTATCCAGCCGGCGGATACTGCCGAAGCGCAGTATTCCCGACAGCGTGCCCAGCGCCCTGCCGACTTCCGCGGCGGAGGAGCACTCCGCGGTCTGCTTCTGCACGGAGGAAGCGGCGGTCCGCACGCAGTCCGGCAGTCCGCATTCAAACGCGGTGTCGAGCAGCGCGGCGGTCTGCGCCACGGATTCCGCCCCGGCAAGCTGCAGGGAGATATCGTTAGCCGCCGCCTGCTCCACCGTGTCGCCCTTCAGGGAGGCCTCCACTATTTCGATTTCCGCCTGGGGCGTCCAGCGGAGTTCCCACAGTTCCGCCCAGGTGGCGTTGTCCTGCGGCCGCGCCTTCTGTAGGCAGAAGCTGACGCCTAGCGCTTTCAGCCGGTGCAGGAAGAACGAGCGCTCAAGGTCGATGAACGCCGCCTTTTCCGTCTTTACCCGGAGATTCTCGCGCAGGTCGAGGGGCAGTTCCTCTGCGGTCGCCTTGCGGTATTTTTGCAGCTTCAGCTCCTTCAGCTGCCGCATGAAATCCTCCTGGACGGAGGTGCAGACTGCGCCCTCCGGCATGGAGCCTATCCGCGTTCCGATCTCGACGTCTGCGCAGGCGAGGGATATTTCCGCGAAGCTGCCGTGACCCATGCAGGTGACTGCCGCGTCGCGCAGGTCGGCGAGGTTCGGAAGCTTGCCGCCGCGCATTTCGGCGAGAGTGTCCGCAAGGCGTTTGGCTTCGATCACTTCCGCCGTGGAGCAGGCGAAGCCGTGTTCGCGCTGATACTCCGCTATTTTAGCGAGGTACTGCGCGGCGCTGTCCCGGATATCCCCGGAGCGGCGGCAGTTCCACAGGAGTTCGCTGTATCCGGGAGCCCTGCACCCGGCGCCGTAGCCGGAGCGCTCCGACAGGCGGTAGTAGGAATACGGCATGAGCGTCGCCTTTGAGGTCACGGTCGGTAGCTTACCGGTGAGTTTCGCGTCCTCCTGTGTGAACGGGACGTTTTTCAGTCCTGCGGTGTGGAAGGCTCCGGTCAGCACCGCGATATTACCGCCGGGGTGCGCGGATTCGCACTCGCTTATCACCCGGCGCATGAATGCTTCGCGCAGGGAGTTGTGCGCGTCGCTGCCGGAAAAACCGCGCAGCGACGCGCCGTAGTTCTCAGCGGCGGCGAGGAAGTCCTCATAGCTTTCGCACTGCTCAAAGCAGTATTCCCAGAAGGAGCCGTTGTCCATTCCGGAAACCGCCTCCATGCGCTCGTAAACGTTCGGCGAGCGGTCGTCAGTGGAGCCGTCCTCGTCGTCGGATTCCTGCTGTATCTGCGCCAGCACGCAGTCGGAGGGCAGGTCGCAGAAGCGCACCTCCACACCGTTTCGCACCGCCCACATCATCGCGGCGTATTCCGGGGAGAATTCCGCGAAGGGGTAGAGCACGGTGTGCACCGGGGCTTCCTCGGTGTAGGCGAGTATCGCGCCTGGCAGCTTCACCTCCGGGGCGCAAAGCTGCGGGATCAGTCCGCTGAGGTCGGAGGGACCCTCGATGAGCAGCACCTCCGGCTGTGTGCGCCGCAGGAATTCCTCAGCGTAATATGCGCAGGCAGGGGAGTGGTGTCTTACTCCGAAATAGTGCGTCATTATGCGTTTCTCTCCCTGCATTCAGCGTACAGTCCTGCGCATTCACGGCGCTTTTTCATCACGTTTTCGAGGTATTCCGCCCAGACAGCCTTGTCCTTGGTGTCGTCCTTGACGACTGCGCCCTGGAGCGCGGAGGCAAGGTCGGAGTCGGAAATCACGCCGTTACCGAAGCTTCCGGCGAGCGCCATGCTGTTTATCAGCAGGGAGATAGCCTCCGCGGAGGACAGCACTCCGGAGGTCTGCTTCAGCTTGACCTGCCCGTCGAGGGTCTGCCCGTTCCGGAGTTCCCGGAAAATAGTCACAACGCGTTCCACGGAGGTGCGGTCGGGGAGTTTCGCGGTCAGCCCGAAGCTGTCAGAGAGCTGCTCGACCCTGGTATTCACGATGTTGATTTCGGTTTCCATATCCGCCGGGGCAGGAAGCACCACGATATTGAAGCGGCGCTTCAGCGCGGAGGACATCTCGTTCACGCCCTTGTCGCGCGTGTTGGCGGTGGCGATGACTGAGAATCCCTTTTTCGCAGGGACTTCCTCGGAAAGCTCCGGCACGGAAATGCGCTTTTCTGAAAGAATGGAGATGAGCGCGTCCTGCACCTCGCTGGCGCAGCGCGAAATCTCCTCAATGCGCGCAATAGCGCCGGCTTCCATCGCAGAGTACACCGGGCTCTTCACGAGCGCTTCGTGGGAGGGACCCTTCGCAAGCAGCAGCGCGTAGTTCCAGGAGTAGCGTATCTGCTCCTCAGTGGTGCCGGCGGTACCCTGAATGACCCGGGAGGAATCGCCGTTTATCGCTGCGGTGAGGTGCTCCGACAGCCAGGATTTCGCGGTGCCCGGCTCGCCTATCAGCAGGAGGGCGCGGTCGGTGACGAGGGTCGCAATGCATATCTCAACGATACGGCGGTCGCCCATGTATTTCGGCGTGATGACGGTATTCCCGGACTTGCCGCCCATTATGTAGGTCAGCACAGAGCGCGGTGACATCTTCCAGCCGGTTGGCACGGGGTCTTTTTCGTTCTTGATGAGGGCTTCAAGCTCCGCCTTGTACAGTTCCTCGGCAGGCAGGCGCAGTATATCAGACATGGTATGGTTCCTTTCTTTATTCGGGGAGTTCTTCCAGCAGATTCCTTGCTATCGTGGAGAAGTGCGAGAGCGGTCCGGTCAGCACTTTATCCAGCATTTCCAGCAGGAGAGTGCGCTTCTGCTGTACGGTGAGGAGCGGGGTCTTTGCGACTTCATATGCAGAGCGCGGCGCATTGGGTGGGAACATCGCGCAGTCCCGTATCAGCCGGAAAGTCGTTTTGCTGTCCGGCGAGCCGTAATTTACGATTAACTCCAGCAGGTCCAGCTGTGGTATCTTTTTTATCGCAGCGAGGGCGAATTTCACAGTCTGCTCCTTTATCGCACCGGCATCATCGGGAGCCGCCGTTTCAATAGCGGTTTTCAGGAAATTACAGCGTGCCTGTACTGGGTATGTCATTTCTCGGGAATCGTCGCTTATCATGGAGGATTCGCCCAGAAGCTCCGTCAGTGACTGCGGCATGCGTGCGAAAAGCGGCATTGTCAGCACGCGGACAGGGATATCACCGTATGCGACCGGAACTTCCGCCGCGAAGATATATTTCCCGTCGCTTTCAGAATAGCGGATACCATCTTCAAGCAGGTGAAAAGCAGCGTAGCTGCCCCGGCGTGATATGCGCTTCTTCATTTCCGCGGCGACCTTGTCCGGGTCGTCCGGGAGCATAGCTATACACCATGCGGTGAAGAATGCTTCCGGCTCCTTTTCATGCAGCCGCAGCGTCATTGCCTTAAATCTGCCGTCCGGGTCGGGGAACATGTTGTTGATGAGCACATAGTTCATCTCGCGCAGCTCGTATATTCCCTTCGGGCTGGCAGGAAACTTCCTGGAGTATTCCAGTGCTCGCAGGAAGCAGTCGTCGATGTCCGGCTTGTGTATCATCATGGATACCGTACTCATGACCTGCTTCGAATCCGGGCGATTCTTCTTGTCGGCGGAGAAGGCACTGTCCAGCCTGCTGCGGATAAAATCCACCGCCACATCGGACGGTGAAGTGCACAGGATCGGCAGGTAGCTGTCCTTGTACTTCGCGGTGAGTTTCGTTAGGATATCATCGAATCCGGGAGGATTCAGCCGCGCAGTTTCAAGGAGGGCGGAGGTCTTTACCCTGCCCTTTTCGGTGCGGCAGAAATCCAGCAGGCGCGGAGCGTTCGCGCTGTCCCGTCCCAGTGCCTGGATCGCCTTTATCCGGACATTCTGTGGAGCTTCCTCGTTTTCCGCGAGGGAGAGGTACCAGTCGTTTTCCGCGCTTCCGGCGGTGTTCGCGATGTAGTCCACCTGCACCCCGGAAGCCTTCTCGTCCGACATATCAATGGAGCCTTTCAGCAGCGGCACGATGGAGGTTCCATAGGCGGCGCACATCGTCTCTGCAAAGGCGCTGATATTCTCGCCCTTCTCTCCGGAGGCGGAAATAAACATCTCCAGTATTCTCGGGTCGCCCAGCAGTGCATATTCATCCGGGTCAAGCTTTTTCAGGTGCTGGCTTTTCGTGAGTATCGCAGCCCACAGAGATTTCACGGATCGCCAGCCTGCCTCCATGTTGTATTCCACATCGTATTCCAGCGTGCCCGGGTGGGATTCCTCCGCGTTGGTGTAGTGACCCTGGGCAACCGCCAGGGCGTCCGTCAGCGCAATGCAGTCCGCCAGCAGGAGTGCCGGCTCCGGCTCGGTAAAGAGCCTTGCGCACATATCGCGCAGGCGTGCGAAGGTCTTGTTGGCTTCCGCGAGGGGAGCCATACCCTCCACGGCGCGCTTCAGCCGGAAGTCCTCCGGTATGGAAGCGCACCCGGCGGAGGCGCAGTCGTAAAGTCTGTCGTGAAGCTCGTAAAACGGCGCAGTATTCATATGTATCCTCCCCTCAGCACAGCTTGGTTATTCCGTCCGTGTGGACAATGGACATCGGACAGAGGTACATGCGGTGGTCTTCCGGCGCGTAGTACATCAGCCCGAAAAGCGCGCCGTCATGCAGCCGGCGGCTGTCCACAAAGGAAAGAATGTCGCAGCAGTTTGGGAACTGCCGGTAGTATGCCTGGAGAGTTATGCTCTCCTCCCCGAGTTTCAGCACGGCGCGGCGCTTATCCGCAAGCTGTATCTCGTCGAACCGGAGCAGCACACCGGCATAGGGCTCGGAGAGCGTGTTTTTCAGGTCGTTCTTGGCGGTTTTAACAGCTTCAGCGATACTGGTGCCAGCCTTTTCGAGCACCCGGGAGTAGTCCGGCGCGGATATCTCAGCCGCCTCCCACCGCACCCGGGGATTCAGTCCCCCGGGGTAGCGGCAGAGCACGGGAACATGGAAAATCCCGGTCGCGGAATCCTCCTGCTTCAGGTATTTTGCCGCCTTTACCGGGCGGATATTCCGCGTGCAGTATATCTCTCCGGAGCCGAGGTCGAGCCAGAATCCGTTGTCGGTTTCCACGGTGAGGTTGTAGTTGTTGTTCTCGCAGAAGGCCAGCTGGATAAGCTCGGCGTTTTCCTTGTACAGTCCGGCTTCCCGGAGCTGCGAGAGCTTCCACACGCCGCCCAGTTCCTCGTAGAGTACGCTGTCCTCCGGGAGCACGTCGCCGGATTCCAGCTTTGCGGTTATGTACTGCCGGGATTTCTTCACGGTGGCGGCAAGCCTTATCAGCAGGGAAGTGATGTAGCGCATGGATTTGTCGCCGGGGTCGCCGGTGAGATACTGCACGGAATCCACGATACGGTTCATTATCTCCTGGAGCCCGGGCAGCCAGTAGTCGCCGAGCTGCTTCGCGAGGGCGCGGTACTGGTCGGCAGCGGCGCTGTTGGCGGAGTACACTCCGCGGCTGAGCATGTCCTTCACGAAGCTTTCCGCGAGGTCGAGTCCCTCCAGCTGCTTCTTCAGTTTCTTTGCGGCTGCGGATTTGTTCTGCTTTGCCGGAGCGGCAGGAGCTGCCGCCTTTTCGGCGCGCTTTGCTGCCTTTTCGCGCTTCTGCGCTATGTCGTCGGGGATATCTGCGGTTTCGAACGGTTTTCCGGAGAGCCACTCCAGCATGAGCGCCAGGGAGTGCTTGCACGGGAACTGCCTGCTGGGGCAGGAGCAGCGGAATACCGGCTCGTTCCCGGAAAAATCCGCCGAGGTGGAGTAGGGATTCTTTCCGCTGCCCTGGCACTCGCCGAAAATCAGGGTTTCGTCCGCCGTCTTTTTCAGGTTGATGAACTCCCCACGGGAGCATATCTTCCGGGCGTTATCTATGGCGGCAGTATTCGGCGCCACGGAGCGCACCAGCTCCATTGAGATGATACTTGCTGTTGACATGGCTTTCCTCCATTGTTAATGTTATGTATCAATTATATCAGAAAACCGCCGTTTTTTCAATACACTAAATACCCCGTTTTCCCATCGGACGCATGCTTCGGTCTGATTTGTGGTGTGGAAAGTATAATTATGTCAGCATATACATCAGTGCGTTGACTATCGCTGCGGCGACATTGCTGCCGCCCTTTCTTCCCCGGGCAACGATATACGGGACTCCGCTCTGCATGATGAGCTCCTTCGACTGAACTACGTTCACGAATCCCACGGGAACGCCTATTACGAATGCCGGAGAGAAATCCCCGGCAGTGATATGCTCATACAGCCGGATAAGTGCAGTCGGAGCGTTTCCGCAGGCGAAGATCACGGGCTTCCCCAGCTGAGCGGCGCGGTCAACGGAAGCCGCCGCCCGGGTAGTTCCATGCGCCTTTGCGGCTGCGGCGGTTTCCGGGTCTGACATGAAGCAGAGCACCTCGCAGCCAAGTCTGCTCAGCGCGGATTTGTTGATGCCTGCCTTCGCCATGTTGGTGTCGGTCACTATGACGGCGCCGTTGCGGAGCAGCTCCAGCGCTGTGTCCACGGCGTTTTCCGAAAAGCACAGGTTGTCCGCGTAGTCAAAATCCGCCGTGGTGTGTATCACCCGGTAAAGCACGGGCTTTATCTTTTCCGGGAATGTCCTGCCGCCAAGCTCGGATTCGATGATCTCAAAGCTGCGGTGCTCGATATCCGCCGGAAGTACATATTCTATGTTCAATATTCTATCCCCCTGCGTGCGTTGATTCCCCGGGTGTAGGGGTGCTTTACGCACTTGATTTCGCTGACGTAATCTGCGGAATCCACGAACATCTGCGCAGGCTCTCGCCCGGTTATCACAAGCTCGGCGCTGCCGGGCTTTTCCGTCAGGAATTCCTCTGCCGCCGCCCTGTCGAGAAGTCCGCTGCGGTATGCCGCGTTGAATTCGTCGATTATCAGCATGTCCACCTCCCCGGAGCGCACCATGGAGTAGCCTTTTTCCAGCAGGGCATTGTGGCACTCGGTGATTCCGCGCTTGTCCTCGTCGGTCATATTCCAGACGAAGCCGTAATTCCTGTCGCAGCGCTCAAGGGTGATTCCCGGAATGCTTCGTATTACGGACAGCTCCGAGGTGTCCGAGCCTTTAAGCAGCTGGATTATGTGCACGCGCATTCCGGCGCCTGCCGCCCGGACTGCCAGCCCTAGCGCCGCTGTCGTTTTTCCCTTGCCGTCGCCGCAGTAAATATGCAGAAGTCCCATTCAAATGCCCTCCCTGATAATTTTGTAGATGAGTTCCATGTCCAGGCTCTCCCGGACGGAGTCCGCCAGCAGGTCGTACTGTGACTGCTTGTAAGCCTCCCTGTCAACAGTGCCGCCGGTGTATTCCAGCCCTTTTCGGCGGAAAAGTTCGTTCACCAGCCTGCCGCTGACGTCGCTGCTGTCGAAAATCCCGTGAATGTAGCAGCCGCAGATGTTCCCGGAATACGCGCCGTCCCCGGTGGAAAGCAGCGGCAGCCCGGCGGATTCCGTACGCCCCATGTGTATTTCGTAGCCGGAAAACTCCGCTCCGGAAAGGAACGAGAATCCTCCGGAGATGTCGCCGAATCTGCCGGAGGTCCGCGTGCGGCGCTTCTCAGCGGCGAACACTGTTTTTGCCGGGAGCAGCTCCAGTCCGCGTATCTCGCCGCCGCCCTCGGAGCATTCAGGGTCGGAAATCACGGCGCCGAGCAGCTGATATCCGCCGCATATCCCGAATATAAGCGCACCTGATGAAGCCGCCTTTTTCAGCGCGGCTTCCAGTCCGGATTCCCGGAGCCACCTCATGTCGGAGATGGTGCTTTTCGTCCCGGGAAGGATTATCATATCCGGATTTCCGAGCTGCTCCGGCTTCGTGACATACCGGACTGTGACCCCGGAATACTGCGAGAATACATCGAAATCCGTGAAGTTTGATATCCGCGGCAGGCGTATCACCGCAATGTCCACAAGTCCCACGGAGCGGTTGTCCAGCTTCTCGGAAAGGCTGTCCTCGTCCTCAATGTCGCACCGGACGTAAGGGACGACTCCGGCGACGGGCTTTCCGCTGCGCTGTTCGAGTATTTCTACGCCGCTGCGGAATATGCTCCGGTCTCCCCGGAACTTGTTGACGATGAGCGCCTTTATCATGTCCTGTTCGGAGGGCTCCAGCAGCTTCACCGTGCCGATCAGCTGCGCGAAAACTCCGCCGCGGTCGATGTCGCCCACCAGAACCACCGGGGATTTCGCGAGCCTTGCCATGCCCATATTCACGATGTCGTCAGCTTTCAGATTCAGCTCCGCCGGACTTCCTGCACCCTCGATGACGATTATGTCGTGCTGCGCGGACAGCGTGTCGTAAGCCGCCATTATCTGCGGAATGAATTCGCGCTTCCGCCGGAAATACTCCATCGCGCGCATGTTCCCGATTACTTCGCCGTTGACTATGACCTGGGAGCCGACGTCGCTTGTCGGCTTAAGCAGTATCGGGTTCATGAGGACTGACGGCTCGACGCCTGCCGCCTCCGCCTGCATTACCTGCGCCCTGCCCATTTCCAGACCCTCCGCGGTGATGTAGGAATTCAGCGCCATGTTCTGGGATTTGAACGGCGCAGCGGAATATCCGTCCTGCCGGAAGATACGGCACAGCGCCGCCGCTATAAGGCTTTTCCCGGCGTTTGACATCGTTCCCTGAATCATTATCGGTTTAGCCATGAAGCACCTCCCTCAGCGCCGCCAGAAGCAGCTCGTTTTCTTCCCGGAGCCGCACTGCAGTCCGGAACCAGCCCTTTCCCAGTCCGTTGTAGTTCTCGCAGTTTCGCACCATCAGCCCGTGTTCCGGGAGCAGTTCGTCAAGCGGAACATCGCACCGGAACAGTATGAAGTTTGCCGCAGACGGAATTACCTCCAGTCCGAGGGCGCGAAGTCCTGCGCTCAGGAATCCGCGCTCGGTGCTGATAAGTCCCAAGGTCTTTTCAACGTAGCCGTCAAGCTCCAGCGCCACGATTCCAGCCGCCTGCGCCGGTACTGACACGCTCCAGGCCTGTCCGGATTCCGCGACCCTTGCGGCGGTGCGTTCGCTGCCGAAAAGCGCATAGCCGAGCCGAAGCCCTGGCATGGCATAGATTTTCGTGAATGCCTTGAGAATCGCGGAATTTTCGTTCAGCAGCGGCTTTGCCGACAGCATATTTCCGTCCTCCACGAAGTCAAGGAAGCACTCGTCCACCACCAGGAATGTCCCGGATTCCCGGCACTTCCCGGATATCTGCCGCAGCAGCGCCGCCGGAATCGTCACCCCGGTGGGATTGTTCGGCGTGCACAGGAACAGAATGTCAGTCCCCGGGGCGATATCTTCCAGGATTCCCTCGGTCAGCGCGAATCCGTTACCGCGATTCAGCATATGCTTCCGGATTGCGCAGCCGTGTTCCGTGAGCGCTTTCTCGTACTCGCTGAAAGTCGGGGCGCAGAGCAGCGCACAGCGTGGATTCAGCGCTGATACTATGCGGTAGATGAGATCTGCGGCGCCGTTGCCGCAGACTATGCGCTCAGGTGGGGTTCCCTCCCTACGGGAGAGCGCTTCCGCAAGCGCCCGGCAGCATGGGTCAGGGTATTTAGCGCAGTCCCGGAGCGCCCGGGAAGCCGCCTGTACCACCTCGCCGGGAATCCCCAGCGGATTTATGTTCGCGGAAAAATCGTGTTCTATGCGGCGTGAATAAACATCGCCGCCGTGGCTGAATCTGTTCACAGAATTATCCCCCATAACAGCGCCCGGACTGCGGTGCAAAGTATCAGCATGAGCGCCGAAGTGCAGTACATCAGCCGGTTGGCGCGGCGTATGTCCTCGTTTTCGATTTCACGGATATTGTCGCCGATGAACGGCTTTTTGTGCAGCTCCCCGAAGTAGTACGCGTCCCCGGCGAGCCGCACGTCCAGCGCCCCGGCGCATACTGCTTCGGTCTGCGCGGAGTTCGGGCTGGCGTGATTCCGGCGGTCGCGGCGCCATATCCTCCAGGCGTTCTTCATATCCAGCCGCAGTATTCCGGCGGAAAGTATCATAAGCAGTGCGGTCAGCCGCGACGGAATGTAATTCAGCACATCGTCCAGCTTCGCCGCGAATTTCCCGATGTGGAGGTATTTTTCGCTGGTGTAGCCTATCATGGAATCCATCGTGTTCGCCGCCTTGTAGAAGAATCCCAGCACGGCGCCGCCAAGTCCCATGTACAGCATGGGGGCGGTGACTCCGTCGGAGGTGTTTTCCGCAACGGTTTCAACCGCCGCGCGGATTATTCCGTTCCTGTCCAGGGGCTTCGTGTCCCTGCCGACTATCATCGAAACCGCCGTCCGGGCTTTCTCGGTGTCGTTTTCGCTTATCGCGCGGTAGGCTTTCATGCTCTCGCTGCGCAGACACCGCGCCGCCAGCATGTAGTAGCACAGAATGCTCTCCGCCGCCGCGCCAAGCCAGATGTTCACGCGATAGCACAGAAACAGTACCGCCAGCGGAATCCCGGCGGAGGTCAGCAGGACTATCAGCGCGAGTATAGTTCCCCCGGCGGTCAGGTGATTCGCGAACGCGTTACGCGCCCACTTTTCCAGCGCGGATATCAGCCTGCCTATCAGCCGTATCGGGTGGGGGAGGGAATAAGGGTCGCCCAGAATGCAGTCCAGCAGGAATCCTGCCAGAAGCGGCAGTACAGCAATAAGAATCTTCATTTTATCTCCGTAATCAGCGTGAGATTTTCACCGTCGAATCCGGCGGAAAATCCGCAGCCGTTGGCGCACTGCCAGTCGTAATATCCGCGCTTCGGCAGGGCAAAGCGCTCCATGACTGACATTATCGTACCGCCGTGTACGACGAATGTCAGCGTGTCCGCGGACGGATTCACCCTCACTGCCCGGAGGAATCCCTCACAGCAGCGGACGCGGAAATCCTCCGGGGATTCTCCGCCGGGAAAGGGAAGAGTGCCGCTGCTGTCTATCCAGCGCTGGTAGTCCGCGTTCCCGGAGAGTTCCTGCCAGTTCTTCCCCTCGAAATCCCCGAAGTCGCACTCCCGGAGTTCCGGATAAATCCGCGGCTGGACCCCCGGAAATATCGCCTGCGCGGTCTGGATACAGCGCTGCATGGGGCTGCATATCAGCACTCCGGGGTCGGGGTATTTCCGGGAGCCAAGTCCGGAGATTCCCTCGGCGCATAGTGGCTCGTCCGTCCTGCCGATGTAGCGCTTCTCCAGGTTCCCGGCGGTCATTCCGTGGCGTATCAGATTGATTTTCATGGGAGTTCCCCCTTTATCACGGTCGGGATTCCGCAGCACATTCTGACAACGGCCCTGGATCTCCCGGCAATGTAACAGCAGGCGCGCCCGGTTTCCTCGCGCCATATCCGGTCGGATTTCTCCATCGGGATTATGCCGCTGCCTATCTCGTCCGCTATGATGATTATATCCGGATTTCGACCGGACAGCTGTTCCGCCAGCGCCGCGCCGCTTTCATTCCCGAAGCGCTTCACGAACAGCTGGAAGTTCTTCATTGCACGGTAGGAATACGCCTGCTCCGGAGTGCACTCCGCCCCGTCAAGGATATCCGTTTCGCGGAGCGAGAATCTGTGCATTGCGAAATCCGTTTTCCCGGAGTACGCGCCGCCAATCACTAGTATCATAATACCTCCTGAATAAGTCCGGCAAGCACTGCGGCGGCAAGCTCCGCAAGCTCGCACACCTGTAGGAAATGCCCTGCCGTGTCCCCGGTTATTCCGCCGAAATTCCTGTAAGAGGATATCCGGTAATACAAAAGCGCCAGCCCGGCGGCGGTGATTGCCGCCGCGCCGCGGACCGGAGCTGCAAGAATCATTCCGGCTGCGGCGGCGCATGCCTCCACTGCAAGTATGATGATGGAATTCCGCCGGTGTGCAGGCTTCACGAAGCTTTGCAGTGTGCCGTCCTTTTTGGCGCAGCGGAACGTCACCGCCGCGAATCCGCTGAGCGCCCGGGATAGCACATATCCGCAGGCAGGAATGACCGCCGCGCGGATTCCTCCTACTTCCGTGAACAGACCGAACTGGAGCAGAAAATACAGTATCGAGTAGATCAGGGCGAAGGAGCCTACATGTGGGTCGCTCATTATTTCGAGCTTCTTCTCCCGGGGAGCGTAGGAGGATCTCGCGTCCGTCACGTCGCAGAATCCGTCCGCGTGTATTCCTCCGGTGACCGCTATCGGAATCACGCAGCAGACCGCAGCGTACAGCCATTTCCCGGAATGGAGGATTCCGCAGAGGTATGTCCACAGGATAATCAGACCGCCGATTACCGCCCCCACAAACGGGAACATCGCAAGGGAATAGCGGCGGTTCTCCTCCTTCCATTCCACCTGCGGCATGGGGATACGCGAGTACATCAGGAACGCGCAGGCGAGGGATTTTACTATCGTCATCAGAGCGCTCCTTTCAGCACAAGTGGGATTCCGCATACGCACTCTATCACCACGTCCGCCAGTCCGGCGACTGTGGAATTGAGCCTGCTCATTATGCGGATATAGTCCATCGTTTCCCCGGAGTATTCAATCCCGTCAGCGGAAACCTCGTTGGTCACTATCACAAGCTTATCCACCCGTTCGGAGAGTGCTTTCAGCCCGGAAATTATCCTGTCCGACGGGTCGTTTATCCCGGCAGGGGAGAACATTTCGTTCGCACAGAGGGTTGTCAGGCACTCAAGCAGAGCGCAGCAGGGAAGTCCGCCGTCCGGAAGCAGGATCCCCCTGATGTCCCGGGGGCGTTCAATCGTCCGGAATCCCTTGCCGCGGCGCATTTCCCGGTGCCGGGCTATAGCGCGCTGCGCGTCCTCGCCGTAGGGCTCCATCGCCGCGATGTAGTATTTCTCCCCGGGGAATCCGTTCAGCAGTCCCTCCGCGACCGAGGATTTACCGCACTTGGAGCCGCCGGTTATCAGTATCATCATGTAAGTTCCGTGTACCTTTCCATGTTCATGTCGTCGAATCTGTGCGCGCCGTAGTATACCGAAAGGGCGCCGTCCAGCAGCGGAAGAAGCATGATTCCTCCGGTGCCCTCTCCGAGATGGAATCCTGCGGTTATCGGCGCAGAAAGTCCTAGTCTGTCCAGCAGCAGCTTCGCCGCCGGCTCGTTTGAAATATGCGATGGCAGCATAAAGTCCCGGCAGCCCTGGGATATCATCTCCGCAATACACGCGGCGGCAGCGGATATCACACCATCTATCACCACTGGGATTCCGCATTCCGCGCCGCCGAGGAACAGACCTGCCATTCCTGCAATGTCGAATCCGCCAAGCTTCGCCAGAATGTCCATGGGGTCGTGGGGATACGGCGCATTCACCTTCAGGGCGCGTCTGATGACGGATATCTTCCGGTCAAGCCCGGCGCTGTCAAGTCCTGCGCCGCGCCCTGCCGCCTGCTCCGGAGGTATCCCGAGAATCGCGGAAGACACCGCCGCCGACGTGGTGGTGTTGCCGATTCCCATTTCGCCGGTGACGATGATATCAGTGCCACTTTCGGAAAGCTCCCGTACAAGCCGTATTCCCACGTCCACCGCGCTTTCAGCCTGTTCCCGTGACATTGCCGGACCGTCCGCGATATCCCCGGTGCCGTATGCGATTTTCCGGTTCAGAATCCGCCCGTCGTCCACGTCGGTATTCATGCCGATGTCCACCGCTATGACCTCCGCGCCGAACTGCTCCGCCAACAGATTCACGCTGGACCGCCCACCGGCGATTTCACGCGCCACTGCGGCGGTAACGCTACTGTCGGACTGGCTCACGCCCTCCCGGACAACGCCGTTATCCGCGCACATGATGACCGCCGTCCGCTTCCGGAGCGCTACGTCTGGATCTCCGCGCATTCCGGCGATCTTCGATACCATGTCCTCAAGCAGTCCAAGTCCGCCGAGCGGCTTTGCTATGCTGTTCCAGCGGAGTTTCGCCTGCGCCTGCGCAGCTGTGTTAAATTCCATATTTACCTCCGAATCCGGCGCAGGCTTCCACGAACCTTTCCGCCGCCCGGATATCCGCGTAGAAGTACAGGTGCGGAAATCCGGCGTACATGGCTGCGGAAGTGTGGACGCAGTCCCACTGCCTGCCGTTGCTTTCCTTGACGGCGGTGAATCCGCTTCCGCAGTTTTCGCTGTCCCAGTAGTGGAATTCGTGCGCCGGAATCACTCCGCCCTTTTCGCAGAGCAGGCTGTCCGCCTTTGCGTGTAATTTCACATACCCGAAGCGCTGCAGCTTCGACGTGGAGAAGCATCTCCCGGGGATCACCCCTGCCATCGGATATTCAGTCCCGTCCTCGCCGGTCAGGGATTCATGCAGGTACATGAATCCGCCGCATTCCGCTATCACCGGCATTCCTCCGGCGATACTTTTCCGGACGGAATCCAGCATGCTGCGGTTCTGCGACAGCCTTTCCGCGTAAAGCTCCGGATATCCGCCGCACAGGATAAGTCCGGCGGCGCCCCGGGGTATTTCCGTATCGTCCAGCGGCGAGAAGTACTGTATCTCCGCTCCCAGACGCTCCAGCAGCCGCATGTTGTCGCGGTACAGGAACGAGAACGCGGAATCCTTTGCTGCCGCTATCTTGACGCGCCTTTCCCTGCGCGGAGGAAGTTTCGCAAGGTCGTCCAGCGGCGGCATTTCCGAAGCTGCGATAAGCCCGTCGATGTCAATTGACTGCTCCGCCTTTTCCGCGAGGAGCTGCGTTTTCCGCTTTAGATCCTCAACTCCGTCCGGGGTCACCAGTCCCAGCCTGCGGCTTTCCAGCGCGGATTCCGGGCTGGCAGGGAAGTACCCGAAGAACCCGGTGTGCAGTTCATCGCACATCGCGCGGACCTCCGGGACTAGCTGCGCCGGGAGCCGGTTGAAGATGAATCCGGCAATGCGGTTCGGCTTGCGGAAGTTCAGGAATCCATGCATGACTGCGCCGATGGACGCGCTCATTCCCTTGCAGTCTATCACAATTACCGCCGGGCAGTCGATGTCCAGCGAAAGCGCATGGGAGCTTGCTCTCCCGGTGATTCCGTCGTAGAATCCCATAACGCCCTCGACGACGGAGATATCCGCTTCCGCGCTGTTGTCGGTAATCAGCCGCCGGAGCATTTTTCTGTCGCAGAAATACCCGTCCAGGTTGTGGGATTCCGCGCCGATGATCTTTTCGTGGAACATCGGGTCGATGTAATCCGGACCGCACTTGAATGAGGCGGCGCGGAGTCCTCGGTTCACCAGCGCCTGGAGTACCGCGCATACAACGGTAGTCTTTCCACAGCCGCTGTTGGTCCCTGCAATCATTATTCTGCGCATTTTCCTGCTCCTTTTATGATGAATACCGGATTCTCAGCCGCTAGCATTGTGTGGCTTCCAAGCTTTCTCGTCCGGGTGACTGCCGCCTGGATAATTTCCGCGCTGATACCCTGCCCGGCGAGGGATTCCACGGCTTCGTGCAGCGTTTCCAGGGAAACCGCAGTTATCACGATGACCGCCGCCGGATTCCTGCTGACCGCCGCCGAAATGATTCCGCGCAGATCACCGCCGGAACCTCCCACGAATATCTTGTCCGGTGCAGGAAAATCCGCCGTATCGCCGGGCGCGGAGCCAGTCCGCACAATTATGTTGTCGCAGTGGAACTTCACCGCATTACGCCTTGTCAGCTCTGCCGCTTCAGGCTTGAAGTCGATGGAGTATACCGCGCCGCGATAGCATTGCAGCGCCATTTCCACGGACACGGAGCCGGTTCCGCAGCCGATGTCCCACACGGTGTCGCCGGGGCATATCCCGAGCCGGGAAATAACCAGCGCACGCACCTCGGATTTCGTCATGGGCACCTTATCCCGGATAAATTCCTCGTCCGGTATTCCCGTGCGTATATGCGTTTCCGGCGCCGGATTTTCCGTCAGCATTACCGAAAGTCGGTCGGCTTCGATGTTGGTGAATCCCTCCGCCGTGCCGGAGATAACGCGCTCCTGCGGATACCCGAGCCGCTCCCCGATGTGTACCGTCATGCCGCCAAGTCCGTATTCACACAGCCGTCTGCACACCTCCCGTGCGCCGGATTTCCCACCCAGCAGGAAGAAGCAGCGGCGGTGCATGGCGGCATTCCGTGCGATATTCGCGGATTCTCCGTGCAGGTTCACGGTGGGGATATCCTGCCACGGGATACCGAGCTTTCCGCAGAAGTACACTGGGGAGGAGATTCCGGAAATCACCTCCGCCAGAACGGAGTCCGGCAGCGCTCTCAGAAGTCCCTCCGCGCCGCTGAAATAGCCGCAGTCCCCGGACATGAGCACCGCAAACTTATCATATCCGGAATCCAGAATATACCCGGCTATCTCGCCGCTGTTCCAGCTTGTGAAACACGGCTTCGACAGCGCGGAAAACGGCTCCAGCATTCTCGCCGCGCCTATCAGGCAGTCTGCGCTTCCGATCGCGGCGCGTGCCTGCTGTGTGAGGGTGGTGTTCCCGTCCATTCCGATTCCGACTATGTAAACCTTTTTCATGTTATCTCCGTTTCAAGGATTTCCTCTGTCTGTGCGAGGGAATAGCCCTGCTCCACCGGGCGGCGGAGCGTCAGCAGTTCCGCGCCGCACTGCGCCGCGGCTTCCGCCTTTTCCGGGAATCCTCCGGCGGCTCCGCTTTCCTTCGTCACAAGTATTTCTGCTGCCGCCTGTCTTATGTGGGCGACGTTCTGTTCCACCGTGAAGGGTCCCTTTTCGAGGATAGTCTGCTCCGTCAGGAATCCCAGCTGCGCACAGTGTTCCGCCGCGCCCTCCGCCGGGAGAATACGCACCGTCAGCCGCTCCCGGAAACCGCGCACTTTCGTGTATTCTGCCAGGGAGTTCCCTCCGGTGGTTATCAGCGCCTTTTTGTCGTTGACGTTCAGGTATTCCACTATCTCCGGAATACTGTCGAACAGCCGCCCGGGCGGATTCCCGGATCCCTCCCGGAGCAGCCGCAGGTACCTCACGCCGGATTCCGCGCAGGCTGCCCTGACGTTGGCGGACACATTCCGCGCAAAGGGGTGGGTGGCGTCTATCACCGCCGCATAGTCCCCGGATCTCAGCAGCGCGGAAACTTCCTGCTCGTCCAGTTTCCCCACCAGCTCGCGAATGAATCCCGACTGTGGGAGCAGTTCCGCGCCGTATTCCGTTGCAGTGCTGACCGCCGCGCGGATTTCCTTGGCGGCGCAGAATTCCGCCAGCAGCCTTCCCTCGGTCGTCCCACCGAAAATTAGTATCTCAGACATTTCTGTAACCTCTAGGCGTGACCATTCTGCCGTTTATCTCCCGTGTGGAGCTGCTTCCGATGAGCACGGTGCAGAACATATCCACGGCGGTTTCGCGGAGTTCCCCCAGCGACAGAACCCGGCAGGAACAGCCCTCGCGCCCGATATTCCGCGCAATTCCGCAGACGGTATCCGACGGTTTGGATTCCAGCAGGATATCGCACGCCCGGGCGAGATAGTCCGCACGCTTTTTCGAGGAGGGATTGTACAGCGCAATCGCGAAATCCCCCTCCGCCGCCATATGCAGACGCCTTTCGATGAACTCCCAGGGGGTGAGCAGGTCAGAAAGGCTGATGACCGCGAAGTCGTGCCCCAGAGGAGCGCCGAGCAGAGCGCTTCCGCTGAGCGCCGCAGTGACTCCCGGCACCACCTCAATTTCCACCCCGGGGTATTCCACGGAAAGCTCCAGCGCCAGCCCTGCCATGCCGTAAACTCCGCTGTCGCCGCTGCAAACCAGCGACACAGTTTTCCCTTTCTGAGCCTCAGAAAGCGCCAGGCGAACGCGTTCCACCTCGCTTTTCATTCCGGTGGCGAGGTAGTCTTTCTCCGGGAATATTCCGCGGAGAAGCTCCACATACAGCGTGTAGCCCACCACAAGGTCGCTGCCGAGTATTGCGGACTGCGCGTCCAGGGTCATTCCGCCGGCGTTTCCGGCTCCGGTCCCGACTATGTAAAGTTTCATTTCTGTTTCCTGCTGAAATCTATCAGCACGTTCCTTTCCGCCGCTGCGATGGTCACTCCGTCTGCGGCTGTTTTCCCGAGTATGAGGATATTTCCACCGGCTGCGGCGCTGCGCTCGCACACGCTGTCAACGCCCACGGTACGCGCCACGAAATCTGAACTCGTGAATTTCCCGGGGACTGCCGCAAGCTGCTCTGCCGTGTAGGTTTTCAGCGGCGCCTTCAGTTCCTCGCAGAGCCGCAGAATACACGGCTCCTCCGACTTGCGGTCGATGGTGGAGATCATGGAAATACGCCGTATCTGTGCCGCCGTAAGTTTCCGTTCCATCAGCGCCATGAGCGCAGAGTATTCCGCTCCCTTTTTGCAGCCCACCCCGAGCACGATATTCTTCGGCGCGAGGTTGAACGTCACCCCGAACGGCTTCGCGGACATTTCCCGGGAAATACACAGCCCGTATTTTCCGTTGTCATCGCGGCTTATTTCAGGCGGCAGATTCACGCATTCGAACTCCGAATACAGTCCGATTTTTTCTCCGCGAAGTACCGCAGCGGCGATTTCCTTGGCAGCGCCGAGGTCGTCGAAATACAGCCCGTTGGCAAGGGCGAAGCAGTCCGGCGAGAATCTTCCGCCGGAGTCCGTCGCGGTGGTGATCACCGGCTGCGCGCCGACTGCTTCCGCGATGGATTCCGCCAGGCGGTTTGCGCCGCCGAGGTGCCCGGAAAGCAGTGATATCGCGTATTTCCCACAGTCGTCAAGCACCACGACCGCCGGGTCGGACTGCTTGGAGTGCAGATTCGGTGCCACTGCCCTGACCGCGATTCCGCAGGCGCAGACGAATATCAGCGCGTCAAACGACCGGAATACTTCCGAAACTGTATCCGACAGGCTGGAGAATCCCGAAACGTCCCCGGCGGCGTATTTGTGGAAGCAGAACCGCGTGACCCGGCATTGCGGCGAAAGCGACTCGGCAATTCGTCCGGAAAGCTCCGCTCCGCGCCCTGTCACGGAAAATACGGCGGCTCTCATGTGCGCTCCTTTGCCTGGCGGAATTCCGTGGAGAATCCGCTGTCGTAAAGCTTTGACAGCTCATAGTCGCCGCTGAGGAAGTTCCCGACAGTTATCAGCGCGGTCTTGCGGATTCCGTTTTCATCGGCGGTCTGCGCGAGAGTTCCCACGGTGCAGCGGCAGATTTTCTCGTCCTGCCAGCTTGCCTTGTACACTATCGCCGCCGGAGTATTCTTGGAGTAGCCGCCGGAAATAAGCTTTTCGGAAAGCTCCCGGAGCATTCCGGTGCTGAGGAATACCACCATCGTTGCCCCGTGCGCCGCGAGGGATTCTATGCTTTCGCTCTCCGGCACCGGGGTGCGCCCTGCCATGCGCGTGATGATCACTGTCTGGCTGACCGAGGGCAGGGTGTATTCTGCCCGGAGTGCCGCTGCGGCTCCGCAGAAGCTGCTGACCCCGGGGCACACCGCGTATTCTATTCCAAGTGCTTCCAGTCTGTCCATCTGCTCGCGTATTGCGCCGTAAAGGCAGGGGTCGCCGGTGTGGAGCCTTACTGTGCGCTTCCCGGTGGATTCCGCCGCGGATATCACGTCAATCACCTCGTCCAGAGTCATCAGCGCGCTGTTGTGTGTTTCACAGTCCGGCTTTGCGTATTCAAGCAGCTCCGGATTCACAAGCGAGCCGGCGTAAATTATCACGTTCGCCTGTTGGATAAGCTTCAGTCCGCGCAGGGTGATGAGGTCCTTTGCGCCGCAGCCAGCGCCCACGAAATCAACCATTGTATTCCTCCGATATAGTTCTGATAAGCTCCCCGGCGGACGGCGTTTTTACCAGTATCCCGTACTTGTCCGAGAACATCACCGCGCCGATGGGAACAGTGCTCTTTACCTTCACGCTGAGGTAGTATTCCGCGCGCCGCCCCAGTATCTCCATCGCCTTTTCACATACTCCGGAATCCCTGAGCAGCGATATCGCCGCGTCCGCCGTGACGCATTCCGTTATCTTCATCAGCGTGTCCGGATCCGCACCTGCGAGAAGTCCGCAGGTGACGAGGACTTCCATTCTGCCGTCTGCCTGTGCGGAGTGAGTGTTCATTATTCCTGCGCCGAGCTTCACCATCTTGCCGATGTGACCGATTATGAGAATGCGCTCAAATCCGTATTCCAGCGCTGCGTCTATCGCCTCTCCGATGAAGTTGCTGCAAGTGACGCAGCGGTCGAGGGCGAAGGGCATATTCCGCTGAATGAAGCTCTGGCTGTAGTTCCCGAGGGCCAGCAGCAGACTGCGGCAGCCCTCCTCGCGGCGCATGCGCTCTTCCAGTCGGATCGTGTCCACCAGAGCGGAATTACTCATCGGCTCGACGATTCCGGTGGTGCCGATTATTGATATGCCGCCCTCGATCCCCATGCGCGGGTTGTAGGTTTTAGAAGCAAGCTCGGCGCCCCTCGGCACGGAAATAACAACGTGAAATCCGCCGCGGTAGTCGTAGTGCTCCGCGATCTCCGCCACCGCCGCCACTATCATTTTCCTGGGTACGGAGTTTATCGCCGCAGTTCCCGGGGGCTGATCAAGTCCCGGCTTCGTAACGGTGCCGATTCCCTCGCCGCCGTCGATCGTGATTCCACTGCCGGAAAGCTCCACCCGTGCGCAGACCTCGATACCGTTCGTGATATCCGGGTCATCGCCGCTGTCTTTTATGACGGAGCACAGCGCGCTGTTTCCAGAGATCTCGCAGCGCTCCACCGGGATATCCAGCGTGACCCCTTTCGGCGTGGGTAATTCCACACGTTCCGCCGGAGTCCCGGACAGCAGTGCGATAGCCGCCGCCTTTGAAGCCGCCGCGGCGCAGCTGCCGGTGGTGAATCCGCAGCGGAGTTTCTCACCGGATCTGTATATAAATCTGTCCACATGACCTCCAGAAAATAAAAAATCCGCATGCCGGAGCATACGGAAAACACGCAAAAAACAGCCGGACTCCTGCCCGACCCTTTTGCGCACCTCCGTCGCTCGCAGAGTTACGCGGAACATACTTGTCGGCAGGTATTCCGGCTCGGGGTGAACGCCATTCCTCCGCCTTCCCGGTTTCCCAGTGGCTGCATTGCGCGTGGAGAACGGCTGTCCCTTACGGCAGCGTGACTGCACAGGTCTTACACCTGTTTCCCTATTATCTCCCTTTCCGGGGAGCACCGACAGTCCCATCACATAATATTTTACTCCATATCCGGCGCAAATTCAACCCGTTTTGCTTATAAAATTAACCTATATCCGGCAATATTTTTTGTTTATATTCTCCAATCCCACTGGGTGATATCATCAACAAACCCGGTATTTTCCGGACAGTATTATTTGTGCAATGATACAAAAATTCCACAAAGGTCTTGCAAATTAATAATTCCGTGGTATAATTCATTTTGGCAGAATGTATATACAGCCGCCGCGTTATTCCGGATAAATGCGCGGACTAAAATTGAATAAGTAGGGCGGTGCCGCAGCATGGAGTCATTCCATGACTGAGGGTAAAAGGGAAGCAGGTGTGAATCCTGCACGATCTCGTCACTGTATCAGGGGAGCAGAAACCACGGAGCGAAGCTTCAGCCACTGGGAAACCGGGAAGGCGGTTTTCTGCGATGATCCTCAAGCCAGGAAACCTGCCGTCTGAATGTACAGGGATTGTATCCCGGATCACGAGGTATTGGTCGTACGCTTTTCTGACGCCGCATTGCGACGTCTGGTTTGTCGTGCCCTTTTCCTTTTGAAGAGGGCTTTTTTAATGCACCTATTCCGCGTGTTCCAGAAAGAAAGGAACACATTAACATGAAGAAATCCAAGATCATTCTCGCAGCAGTACTTGCTGCTGCCACCGCACTTACCGGCTGTTCTTCCAAGGAGGAGTCCTCCGCGTCCAGCTCCGCTTCTGAGTCCGTGACCTCCACCGCGGCTTCCACCGCTGAGAGCTCTGCCGCTGAGGATTCCGACAGCAGCGCGGCTTCCGACGTATCCACCGCTGAATCCGCTGCTACGGCTGAGGCTGACGACGAGAACTACAACACCGGCGACGCTTCCCTCGATAACCCCAGGAATCAGGACGAGATCGGCGACAACGAGCTGCTGGTACTCAGCTTTGGCACCAGCTTCAACGACAGCCGCCGCCTGACTATCGGCGCTATTGAAAACGACCTCGAAACAGCATTCCCGGGTTACTCCGTAAGAAGAGGGTTCACTGCCAATATCGTTATTGATCACGTTTACAAGCGCGACGGCGAGAAAATTGACGACATAGGCGAGTCTCTTGACAGAGCCGTAGCAAACGGTGTAAAGAACCTTGTCGTACAGCCCACTCACCTCATGAACGGTATTGAGTATGACGAACTCTGCGGAAAGATCGCGGATTATTCCGACGCGTTCGAGAAGGTGGTCATCGGCGATCCGCTGCTCACCTCCGACGAGGATTTCCAGATCGTTGCCGACGCTATCGTTGACTGGACAAAGGATTACGATGACGGCGAAACTGCTGTCGTGTTCATGGGTCACGGCACCGAGGCTGAATCCAACGCAGTATACCAGAAGATGCAGGATCTGCTGACCAGCGGCGGCCACACCAACTATTTCGTAGGCACCGTTGAGGCTTCTCCCTCCCTGGACGACGTAATCGCGGCTGTAAAGGCAGGCGGCTACAAGAAGGTAGTCCTGGAGCCGCTGATGGTAGTTGCCGGTGATCACGCAAACAACGATATGGCAGGCGATGAGGACGACAGCTGGAAGTCTGCCTTTGAGAAGGAAGGCTACGAAGTGACCTGCCTGCTCCGCGGTCTTGGAGAGAACGAAACCATCAGACAGCTTTATGTTGCTCACGCACAGGCTGCTGTAAACGCTCTTGAGGGCGTATCTGAGTAATCACAACCAATATCAATACCGGGCGGCAGGGAAATTCCATGCCGCCTTTCGGAGATTTTACAGATGAAAAAATATATTACGATAATTGTAGCTGCGGCTCTGCTGCTCACCGGCTGCGCCGCAGGAGATCCATCTGCTGCGCCGCAGGAGTCGCAGGTTTCTGCAAGCAAGGTAAGCACGGAGGAATCCGCTGCTGCCACTTGGGAATCGGCGAAAACTGGAACTCCGCTCACCGCTGCGGATATCCTTGACGGAAGCTACGAAATAACTGTGGATTCCAGCTCTACAATGTTTAATATCACGAAATGCACGCTGAATGTTTCTGACGGCAGCATGACCGCCGTAATGACCATGCACGGCAAGGGCTACCTGTACCTCTTCATGGGAAAGGGCGACGACGCCGTGGAATCCGGGCATATTCCGTTTGTGGAGGACGCCGACGGTAATCACACGTTCACCGTTCCGGTTCCGGCTCTGGATACCCCGGTGGACTGCGCTGCATTCAGCAAAAACAAGGAGAAGTGGTACGACCGCACGCTGGTGTTCCGCTCCGACCTTATCCCGGCGGAATCCTTTGCAGAGGGTGTGCTGAAGTCCGCCGCTTCCATGGGGCTTGCGGATGGGGAATACACTGCGGACGTCACACTTTCCGGCGGTTCCGGGAGAGCAACGGTTCAGTCCCCGGCGAAGATCACCATATCCGGCGGAGCGGCTTCTGCGGAGATCGTCTGGAGCAGTTCCAACTATGATTACATGCGTATTGGCGAGGAAAAGTACCTGCCGACGAATACCGAGGGGAATTCCACGTTCGTTATCCCGGTGGCGTATTTCGACCGCGAAATGACGGTATTCGCGGATACTACCGCCATGAGCGAGCCGCACGAGATCGAATACAAGCTGATTTTCGATTCAGCTTCGGTGAAGTGATGGGCGGATTTCGCAGGGCTGTTTCATTCCTTGCGGCGGTGATCCTGTTCACCGGCTGCGCGGCTCCAGTCCGGCAGAGCGCGGAGTATACGCTGCCGGATGTGGTCGGCAGCATGGAGCTGAAATATGCCGGCCAGTTCTCGGTGGATTACCTTGCGGACGGCACCGCCCTCGCGGAAATAGCCGACGGGCGGCGCTATCTGATAATCCCGGAGGGCGCAGCAGTCCCGGAGCAGATTCCGGAGGACATCACTGTAATCAAGCAGCCGGAGAATATCTATCTTGCTTCCTCCTCGGCGATGGACCTGTTCGACTGCCTGGGCGGACTGGACGATATCCTTGCCACCTCCACGCCGGAATCCGGCTGGAAGCTTCCGGACATAGCGCAGGCGATGGCAGACGAAGATATTCTCTATGCCGGGAAGTATTCCTCTCCGGACATCGAACTGCTGATGTCCGAGGGTTGCGACGCCGCAATTGAGAACACGATGATATACCACAGCCCGAAGATAATTGAGCAGATAGAGAAGTGCGGTATTCCGGTGCTCATCGAGCGTTCCAGTTACGAATCCCACCCCCTGGGACGGCTGGAGTGGATAAGACTTTACGGGCTTATTCTCGGGAGATCCGACGAAGCCGAGCGGATTTTCAGCGAGAAGTGCGCGCTGCTTGACGATGTGGTATCCCGGGAAAGCACTGGGAGCACGGCGGCGTTTTTCTACATCTCGTCCAATGGCTACGCGGTGGTGCGCAAGCCAGGGGATTACATCTCCAGGATGATAGGGCTTGCCGGGGGAGAGTACATTCTGGATGCGGACAGCCTGAAGGTCGATGAGAATGCGCTGTCAACCGCGAATATCCAGTTCGAGGCGTTCTATGCGCTGGCGAAGGACGCGGACTACCTCATCTATAACGGCACCATAGACGGCGGCGTGGATTCCCTGGCTCAGCTTTCTGCGAAGAATCCACTGCTGTCGGATTTCCGGGCGTTCCAGACCGGGAATGTCTGGTGCACCAACGCGAACGTATTCCAGCAAACCTCCGCCGCCGCAGAAATGACCGAGGAACTCCACCGGATATTCACCGGCGGCAGCGGAAGTTTTGAGTTCTTCCACAAGCTGACCTGACAGAAAGGAGCGCCGCATGAGCAGAAAAACGCGCTGCGCCGTATGCTATGCGGCGCTGGTCATACTCGTCCTGCTTCTTGGAATAGCCGGAATATGCTTCGGCAGCGTGAGCATATCCGCGCAGGATATCGCTGCGGCTGTGTTCGGCGGCGAGAAATCCACGGCGTCGGACATAATCCTTATCAGCCGTCTGCCGCGCGTCATCGCGGCAGTGGTCCTGGGCGGCGCCCTGGCGGTTTCCGGGTACCTGCTCCAGACATTTTTCGCAAATCCCATTGCAGGACCCTTCGTGCTCGGGATATCCTCCGGGGCGAAACTGGTCGTCGCGCTGACGATGATAGTGTTCCTCGGCAATGGCGTCATGCTGGATTCCGCCGGGCTGATAATCGCGGCTTTTGTCGGCTCGCTGCTTTCCCTGGGGCTGATAATCCCGGTGTCCGGCAGGGCGCAGAAGAATTACATGCTCATCGTCTGTGGAATCATGATAGGTTACATATGCTCCGCGATAACCGAATTCGTCGTGACATTCGCGGACGATTCCAACATCGTGAACCTGCACAACTGGTCGATGGGAAGCTTCTCAGGCATCGGCATGGACCAGGCGGCGGTGATGTCCGCAGTGGTATTCGCGGCAATGATACCGACGTTTCTGCTGTCGAAACAGATAGGCGCATATCAGCTCGGGGAAGCCTACGCACGGAATTCCGGCGTGAATATCCGCTTGTTCCGGTTGGCGGTGATACTGCTGTCGAGCCTGCTTTCAGCCTGCGTTACGGCATTCGCTGGTCCGGTGTCCTTTGTCGGAATAGCGGTGCCGCATATCGCGAAGAGAATGCTGGGTACCGCGAAGCCCCGGGCGGTGATTCCGGCGTCGTTCCTCGGCGGAGCCTGTTTCTGTCTGCTGTGCGACCTTATCGCACGAACGGTATTCGCCCCCACCGAACTCAGCATAGGCTCCGTTACAGCGGTGCTGGGCGCCCCGGTGGTGATAGTTATAATGATGTCCCGGAAGAAGTGAACGGAGGCGCAGATGAACAGCGAATATTTCAGAACTGACGGCCTTTCCGCAGGCTATGGAAGGCATGTGATACTGAGCGGCGTGGGAATAACCTCCTGCCGCGGCGAGATCACTACGCTTATAGGGCCGAACGGCTGTGGGAAATCCACGCTGCTCCGTACTGCCGCAAAGCAGCTTGCAGCGCTCTCCGGCGCAGTATTCATTGATGGAAAGAGTTTGTCGGAAATTTCACCGAATGCGCTTGCCCGGAAACTGTCAATACTGCTGACGGAGCGTATTTCGCCGGAACTCATGACCTGCCGGGACGTGGTGGAATCCGGGCGTTATCCTTACACCGGGCAGCTTGGTATACTCTCGGCGGCGGACAGGGAAGCGGTCGCGGAGGCAATGGAGCTGACCTCTACCACGGAGCTGTCGGAGCTGGATTTCGGCAGGATAAGCGACGGGCAGCGGCAGCGTGTAATGCTCGCCCGGGCGATATGCCAGCAGCCGGAGCTGCTGATCCTTGACGAGCCTACCTCCTACCTGGATATCCGGCACAAGCTGGAGCTGCTGAATACGCTGAAACGGCTGGTGCGAGAGAAGAATATCGCAGTCCTGATGTCGCTGCATGAGCTTGATCTGGCGGAGCGGATCTCCGACAAGATTGTGTGTATCGACAACGGAAGGGTAGGGCGCGTCGGAACTCCGGAGGAGATATTCAGCGGCGGCTGCATCAGCAGCCTGTACGGGATTCCCGGGGAGTGCTTCTGCGAAAGCAGCGGCTGCGCGGAGCTTGAAAGACCTTCCGGAATCCCCCGGGTATTCGTCATATCCGGCGGCGGAAAATCCGCCGGGGTATTCCGCAGGCTCCAACGGCAGGGGATCCCGTTCGCCGCCGGGATAATCCCGGAGAACGACGCGGATTTCCCGGTCGCCAGCGCGCTGGCAGCGGAGGTGCTGTCCTGTCCGGCGTTCTCCCGTATTCCGGAGCCATCGTACCTGCGCGGCCGGGAGCTGGTAGATTCCTGCGAGCAGGTTATCTGCTGCCCGGGAAGCTGCGGTGAGCTGAATCCGGAGAATACATCTCTGCTGGAACTGGCGCGGCAGAGTGGTAAATTGCGCCCTGACCGTATGGAGATGCCTCTGTAGTCTGCGGTAAATTGAATATAACACGTTTGCAGGGCGCAGTTCCGAAAACTGCGCCCTGCAACTTTATTTCGTGAACTGCTGCGGAGCCCTGCGACAGTTCTCCAGCAGATTGATCAGATCCTGTGTGGAAACAAAGAACGGAATTTCCTCGTCGTTCTCCATTTCAATGACCATCAGCGCCTTGTTTCCCCAGTCGTTGATGGTTATTCTGCGGACGGTGGAGCCGTGATCCTTTTTGGTGTTGATCGACTTCAGCAGGGCGTTCATACGGACAAATCCGTGGATCCTTCCGCTGCTGCTAGTCCGGAATGACAACTTCCTTGCAAGCGGTCTTTCGATGTCGATGATCACCTTGATCTCAGTTATTCCGCCGGGCAGGTCGGATTCCGTGCGGTGCACCGTGCGGAACAGCTTCACCGGGATATAATCCTCCAGCTTAACTGTGGGCGCGTTTGCATAATGCTCCGAATTAGCCATGCTGTATCAGTCCTTCCTTAATCAAAGAGTTGCGTCTACCTCGGTCAGAACCTCGTCAACCTTGACCATCTCCTCGCGCAGCTGCTCGGGAGTTATGATGAGGGGAGGGCAGATGAGGATCATGTTCTCGTGGGAGTAGGTCATGAACTTCTTGGCCTTCAGCTTGCCGATGATTCCGCTCATTACGCCGAGTTTGTCGCCGCCGTAGGGTACCAGCGCCTCCCGGGTATCCTTGTCCTTTACAAGCTCGATAGCGGAGAACAGACCGATGTAGCGTACATCGCCGACGCACTTGTGCTTTGCCTTGATCTCCTCAAGGATCTCGCCGAGCACCTTGCCGCTCTTGTTTACGTTGTCGAGAATGTTGTTGTCCTTGTAGTAGTTCAGGCAGGCAACTCCGGCTGCGCAGGCGAGGGGGTGACCGCTGTAGGTCAGTCCGCACTGGAGAACGTTGTCATCGAAGTATTCCGCGATCTTCTTGCTGACCGCAACGCCGCCCAGCTGAACATATCCGCAGGTAACGCCCTTTGCGAAGCTTACGAGATCGGGCTTTACGCCGAAGTTCTCGAATGCGAACATCTTACCGGTGCGTCCGAATCCTGCCATGACCTCGTCGCAGATCATCATGATACCGTAGTCGTCGCAGATCTTGCGTACTCCTTCAAGGTAGCCCTCCGGCGGAATAATAATGCCGTTGGAGCCGGTGATGGTTTCCATTACGATTGCCGCAACGCTGTCCGGACCCTCGTAGATCACCTGCTCGCGCAGCTTCTTTACATAGTAGTCGCTGCATTCCTTCTCAGTAGCGAAGGGGAGGTTGTCGCGGTACATATACGGGTCGAAGAACTTCACGAATCCGGGAATACCAGGTTCCAGGGGATATCTTCTCGGCTCGCCGGTCAGGTTTCCTGCGCCGAATGTGGAGCCGTGATAGCTTCTGTAACGGGAGAAGATCTTCTTGCGCCCGGTGTACATTCTCGCCATCTTGATTGCGTTCTCGTTTGCGTCCGCACCGCCGTTGGTGAAGAACACCTTTCCGATGTTGTCCGGCATGAGCTCAACCACCATCTGCGCAAGCTTTGAACGGCTCTCGGCAGCGTAGCTGGGACCGACGAAGCAGAACTTCTCCGCCTGCTCCTTGATGGCGTCGATGATGGGGCGGCAGCCGAATCCCACGTTGAGATTGACCAGCTGGCTTGACATATCGGTGTATCTGGTTCCGTCATAGTCCCAGAAATAGATTCCCTCGCCCTTTTCAACAGCGATAGGATTCAGTCCCTTCTGCCTGGACCAGGACTGAAGGTTGTACTTGGTGTGATTGGTTTTGATCTCAGTTGCATTCATAAGGTTCGTCCTCCATAATGACCTTTGTATTTTCAGTGTTCAGAAGCTCCTGCGCCCGGAATGCCAGCAGCAGGTTCATCTTGTCCTCGTCGCTGAATTCGCTGCCGAGCATTTCCCGTATCTGCTTGAGCTTGTAGTTCACTGTATTTCTGTGTACGCCGAAGATGTCCGCGACCTCCTTGACGCTGCAGTCGTTCTCAAAGTAGCAGCGCAGCAGCTCGGCGTAATCCCCGTTGTTTTTTGCGTCGTGATCCAGCAGCTTCCCGAGGGTGGTTTCAACGTAATCCGAGAGGATCTTCGAGCTTCCCACGCCGAAAAGCAGTTTGTATACGCCGATATCATGATAATGCATGACCGCGGCTTTCTTCATCACCGCCAGCCGCATTGCGGACAGCGCCTGGTGCCAGGCGGTATGTATCCCGTCGAATCCAAGACCGACATCGGAAATCCCCACATGCACCCTGGCAGGCTGCGAGATGTTCTCCATCACGGCGGAAGAGAGCGTCTCTGCCAGCCGCTGTGCCTCCTGCACCGGGAAATGCTGCCGCACTATGACCAGCATGTTTTCCTGAATGAAAATGCAGGAGGGATACTGGCTGCCGGAGCAGATCTTCCGCACCAGGAACCTGACCGAACGCCACTCGTCCGCCGTGCCAGCCCTGTCTGGGTGGGAGATACTGGCGCACAGCAGCGTGTATCCGCTCACGTCGTGGAATCCGCGACGTTCAAGCACCGGCGCGTAGGCGTCCCGTTCGCCGGGGGTGAAGAATAGGTTCCGGAATGCGCCGGCGAGGCTGGTTTCGCTTTCCTCGCTGCTGATGATACGGTGGCAGAAGTCGTAGGTTATGTCTATCAGCCTGACCGCCCAGGGAACCACAAACAGCGGCAGCGCGTTTTTCTCGCAGAATTCCGTGACTTCCCTCGGAACGCTGCTGATGTACGGACCGATGTTCACCACGAACCCTGCGACCCTGCGGTCGTAGAGGTGCTGGGCGAAATCCATCAGCCAGCCGTTTCCCTTATGGCTTATCCCGGTGGTGAACACGAGTTCATTGCCGTGCATGAAATCCGGGACTTCGCTGTCCTCAACTATATGCACCCAGCGCACGAAGTTGTCCAGCCCGGCTTTTCCGGCGAGAAGCTTCATGCCGTAGGTCCTTTCAGTGTTTGCACACAGCTTTGCAAGAGTGATAGCCATAACCTGCTCCTTTCCGTCAGTTTATCTGCCCGGTTTTTTTACGCGGCGGCTGGGCTTGATTGCCCCGGTGGGACATACCAGGGTGCACAGCAGGCACCCGACGCAGTTCCCACCGGTGAGGTGCGGCTTCCTGTCTGAGCCTACCGCGATTGCCTGGTGACCTCCGTCCATGCAGGACACATAGCACCTTCCGCAGCCGACGCAGAGTTTCTTGTCGAATGTCGGATACACTACCGTGCTTCTGTCCAGGTCGTCCGCCGGGACGATCTTCGGAAGCGCGGTCCCGGTAAGCTGCCGCAGGCTTGTCAGCCCGTGCGCTTTGAGATATGCCTGCGTGCCGGAGATAAGATCGTCGATTATCCGGTAGCCGTATTGCATTACCGCAGTGGTGATCTGGATATTCTCACAGCCCAGCGCGATGAATTCCAGCGCGTCGTGCCAGCTCTCAATTCCGCCGATTCCGCTCAGGGGCATTCCGGAAAGCTCCGGACAGACTGCCATGTCGTGAATGAACCGCAGCGCGATGGGCTTCACTGCCTTTCCGGAGTACCCGGAAACGGAGCACTTCCCGTTCACGCTCGGGCATGAAACCATCGTATCCAGGTCGATACGCGTCAGGCTCTTTACGGTGTTGATCGCGGCAATTCCGTCAGCGCCGCCTTCTTTTGCAGCGATCGCCGGGACTTCCATGTTGCCGATGTTCGGGGTCATTTTCGCCAGCACCGGGAGCTTAGTTCCGCGTTTCGCCGCGGCGGTGTAAGCCCGGACCAGTTCCGGATTCTGCCCCACATCGCTGCCCAGTCCCTCGCCGACCATCTGCGGACAGGAGAAGTTGCACTCGATGATGTCGCAGCCAGCCTCCTCGGAGAGCCGCGCCAGCTCCGTCCACTCTTCCTCGGTGCTGCCCATGATGGAGGATACGATGATCTTGGAAGGGAAGTCCTGCTTCAGCCGCCGGAGTATCTCAAGGTTCTCCTTCAGTGGGTGGTCGGAGATCTGCTCCAGGTTCTTGAATCCGACGAACGGTGTGGATCCTTTGCCGATGGCGTCGAATCTTGGGGAAACCTCGTCCGGCTTGATGAATCCGATGGTCTTGTATACGATTCCGCCCCAGCCGGCTTTAAGCGCGTTCGCGCACATTTCGTATCCGCTCGCCACGACGGACGACGAAAGGAAGAACGGATTCTCACACTTCACTCCACAGAACTCCATCGAGAGGTCCGCGTCGGAATCCGCCACGGTCACCGGCTTCGGAGCCGCAGCCGCCATCTCCCGTATTCTGACCGCGCCGTCGTAGTGCAGGCAGGCGCTCTCGCACTTGCCGCTGCATTCCGCGCAGACGGCGCTGTTTATGTACCCGGCGCCGACCTGCGGATTCTCGAACCGCACCGCCCTTACGAACCGCGCCGGGTCGAATCCCCCCGGACATGCCGCCGTACAGGGGGCGTCGCTGCACAGCAGGCACCGTGCCGCTTCGTTGTTCAGAATGATCTCTGCATATTTCATTGTGGTCACCTCCTGTACGGAAAAGTTACTTTGTCTTATGTCTTGCGCACTTCACGAACTTACCCCAGCCGCGTTCGCCGACGAATTCGCCGTTGTCGAATACCAGGCGTCCCCTGGAGTAGGTCTGCACGGGATAACCGTGGACTTTTACGCCCTCCCAGATGGTGTGGTCGCAGTCGGAGTGCATGTTTTCCTGGTGGATAGTGAAATCCTTTGCCGGGTTGTAGATCACGATATCCGCGTCCTTGCCCGGGGCGATCTCGCCCTTTTCAGTGCAGCCGAATATCCTTGCCGGATTTGCGGAGCACAACTCCACAGCCTTCTCGAAGCTGATAACGCCGTCGTTTGCCTTGCCGAGCATGTAGGGATACATGTTCTCGATTCCAGCGCAGCCGTTCGGTATCTTCCGGAAGTCATTCAGACCCCAGTCCTTCTCGCTCTGCTGGAATGGGCAGTGGTCAGTCGCGATGGTGTCGATGTCGCCGCGCTTTATCGCTTCCCAGATAGCGTCCTGGGATTCCTTGCCCTTCATAGGCGGCGAGCATACGAAGTTCCTGCCGTCTGTGCGCTTGTAGACATCGCTGGTGAATTCCAGGTACTGCGGACAGGTTTCCGCATAGATCTCGTAGCCCTCGTCCTTTGCCCTGGTCACAGCCTCGACGCCCTGCTTGTTCGCCAGGTGGACTATGTACAGCGGAGCGTTGGCTGCCTTTGCAAGATTTATTGCGCGCTCGTCCGCTTCGCCCTCGACGAATTCCGGACGGCTCATGTAGTGGTACCACGCGTCGGTCTTGCCCTCGCTGATGTATTTTTCGGTCAGGGTATTCACCAGTTCGTTGTTCTCTGCGTGAACCGCGATCAGCGCGCCGAACTCCTTGGATTTTGCGAGCAACTGGTAGAACACGCCGTCCTTCACGCCGAAGTCATACACCATGAACACCTTGTAGGAAGTCACGCCGATATCGCAGGCGTCCTTTATGCTGTCCAGCAGTTCGCCGTGGATATCCTTGACGCCGATGTGGAACGAGTAATCCACCGCCGCGTCGGGAGCCGCGAGAGCGTTCCTGCGCTCGAAGGTCTGGGTCATAGTTTCGTTGAAATCCTGTAGGGCGAAATCAAACACGGTGGTGGTTCCGCCGCATGCCGCAGCCCGGGTACCAGCGAAATAGTCGTCCGAGGATACCGTGCCGCCGAAGGGCATTGCGAGGTGAGTGTGTGCATCGATAGCGCCGGGGAGCACCAGCTTTCCGGCAGCGTCAACCACCTTCACGCCGGGCATATCCGGAATACAGCCGACAGCGGCGATCTTTCCGTCCTTTACCGCAATGTCCGCCCTGTAGGAACCGGTCGCGTTCACGACTGTGCCGTTTCTGATTATCATATCCATATCGAAGCCTCCTTGTATTTGTTCTGGCAAATTTGTATTTGTCGGAAAACCTGGTACATCGCTGCACCGGGCTTTCCGACAAATCCTCACCGGAGCGAGGATCTGCCGTGGGAATGGGAAAAACCTGTTTGTGGATTATTTAGTGTAGTTGCTGTTCTTGTAAACCAGTACCAGACCGGATCTCTGGTATACCTGAGCGACTTCCAGAAGCTCCATGCCGCCTGCGTTCGCGTTTATGAGGTTGGATACCCAGGTTACGCCGAAGTCAACGGTGCCGTTGTATACTGCGGTAGTTTCGGAGATGTCGCCGCCGCCGGAAATGATGTCAACTGTCAGACCGACCTCGTCGTAGTAGCCCTTTGCCTGCGCAACGTAGTATCCCATGAACTGAGCCTGCGGCAGCCACTTAAGCTGAACGGAAACTGAGGTCTTTTCGGGAGCACCGTCGGTCGCCGGGTCGTATGTAAGGAATTCCGTGCTGCGGATATCGTCCAGAGTCAGGGAAGCCAGCTTGTCCTTTGCGGCGCTGTCCTCAAGAATGATGTACTGCTTCGCGAGGTCGAGAGTCTGCTGCATTGCGGTTTCGTCCATGTTGCCCACATCGGAAGCGGATACTGTGTTTCCGTTCATGTCGGTGGTCACCAGCTTTGCTACCTCGGAAGCCATGTAAGCCTGGTGATCAGCGGAAACCGAGGAACCAGCCTCGAACACGATCTCCGCAGCCTCGTCCGGGTGCTCGCAGGCGTATGCCCAGCCCTTCATGGAAGCGGAAACGAATGCCTTGACGGTGTTCGGATTTGCCTCTGCGAACGCCTTGGAGGTGAACAGGTTATCCTCCAGCATTGCAACGCCCTCGTCGTTCATATCAATTACGCTCACGGAATCCCCATAGCCGTAGCCGCCGTCGTAGCTGTTCTTTACCAGACCAAGCTCGTTGTATGTCATAGCGGAAGCCAGTGTAACACTGTCGCTGTCGAACTGGTCCATCGTGAAGTCCTGGGTGATGTAGTCCGTTGGGAGTCCGTACTTGGTCAGCAGCGCCTGGATCTCATACTCGTTGCCAAGACCCCAGTTGCCCACCATTCCGGCCGCAGCAGCGGATTTCACGATCTCCTCGCTGGACATCATTGCGCCGGAGGAATCTCCTCCCTCGTCTGCCGCGGAGCTGCTTCCTGCTTCGGAAACATCAGCTGCTGAAGAGCTGTCAGCAGCGCTGGAGGAAGATGAACTCCCACTGCCGGAACTCCCGCCGGAACATGCTGTGAACTGCATGCATGCGAGTATTGCTGCAACTCCTGCGAGTAAAAATCTCTTTCTTTCTGCTTTCATAGTGTGTACCTGCCTTTCTTTATACCTTTGTTCTATACCAAACGGAAGCGTTACGCCTTTCTCCGTTTAAGCACCATACGTTCAACCAGCATGAGAATGATGTACATTCCGATACCTATCGCGCATGCTGTCGCGATGTACGCCCACGCCGTGGGATACTGACCCTTGACGATATTCTCGCGTATCTGCCTTCCGACGCCGACCGTGTCCTCCGCGAAGTATTCAGTGACCAGTGCGCCGATGACGCTCGCCGGAACGCTGACCCTCAGCGCCGTGAACACATACGGCAGTGAGTTCGGGAGCCGCAGCTTGATGAATGTGACGACCTTCGGCGCCGCGTAGGAGGTCATTAAGTCCTCGCTGAACGGCTTAAGCTCCGTCAGTCCGCGGAATGCGTTCACGCTCATCGCTGCCGTGCAGGATATCGTGACCACGATTATCTTCGCCAGCGTGCTGCGGACGGAAACTTCGTTGCTGACGTCGCGCGTCCAGTTGTTTATTACCGGAGCCAGCGCCACGATCGGGATAGCATTGAATGCGGAAACTATCGTCAGTCCGCCGGCACCCCACTTCCGGAATATCGTGGCGACCACCGCGATTAGATATCCCAGCAGACTGCCTGCGACGAGTCCGCCCAGGGCAACGATCAGCGTCATTTTCACCTGGCTGCCGATACTGTCCTTGTTCTGGGAGATTATCTCGCTGATACGCGTGGGAAGCGGAAGCGTTATCGTGTCAGTTCCCAGCCAGGAATGAAGCACCTGCGTCTGCCACAGAATGAACAGAATCACTCCGAACAGCAGCGGAAGTCCGACGCTGGACAACATTCCGAGCATTTTCTTTGATCTCATGATATCCCTCCTCAGTCGCTGGATTTATTGCGCTTGTAGGGGCACAGTAACTTTTCAAGCAACCCCATAAGCACGAAGCTGAGTATTCCTATCACAGCGCTTATCAGCACGATATCCCAGAATACCAGACGGGTCATTCCGCCCTTAAGCGACTGGGAGAGCATGCATCCGAGTCCGTTGCCGCCCTGGAGAGTGTCCACCAGAATCGAAGCGGTTATCGCCATCGGAGCCGATATTTTCAGCCCGGTGAAGAAATACGGGATACAAGCCGGGATAAGCGTTTTCGTGTACAGCTGGAACTTGTTCGCGGCGTAGCTGTACATCAGTTCGTGCTTTTCCTTTTCCACTGAACGGAATCCTGCAAGCACGTTCGTAGATACCGGGTAGAAGGTGAGTATTGCCGCGATGACTATTCGTGCGGAGTTTATGTCGCCGGTTATCGAGAGGATTATCGGCGCCATACCCAGAATGGGTATCATCTGAATTATCATCAGATAAGGGAACGCGATCTTCTCGACTATCCTCGAAAGGTTCATCAGCAGCGCCAGTATGTAGCCCAGCACGATACCTGTCAGGAATCCTATGCCGGCACGGGAAAGCGTTTCGCCGCACGCCGTGCCGATAAGCTCGATCATCGTCATCTTTCCGGTGACCTTCTTGTCGCTGAAGAAGGAACCGATGATCTCGTAAAGGTGCGGCAGCACATTCACCGGAGTGCGCTTGGTCGCCGCCACGATACATGCGAATATCTCCCAGATGACCACTATGCCCAGGATCCAGACCAGTGTCACCATGTGCTTTGAATGAACGAAGCGCTTCAGAGCCGGGAGCGGACTCCTGTGCGCTGTTTTTGCGTTTGTCATGCCGTTCCCTCCTCATACTCCCTCGAAGCTGCCGCGTACCTTTGCGACCAGATCTGTGAATTTCTGCGTGTCGGTGAGATCCAGCGTGCGCGGTCTGGGGAGGTCGATATCCACCACTGCGGAAAGCCTGCCCGGGTGAGGGGACAATACGCACACGCGGTCGGAAAGGAATACGCTCTCGGAAATGTTGTGCGTTACGAAGATGACCGTCTTGTTGGTCTTGCTCCAGATCTTCAGCAGGTCTATGTGGAGCTTCTCACGGGTGAATTCGTCCAGCGCCGAGAACGGTTCGTCCATCAGCAGTATTTCCGGGCGAATCGCCAGCGCCCTTGCGATTCCGACGCGCTGCTGCATTCCTCCGGAAAGCTGGTTCGGATAGTGGTTCGCGAAGTTCGTGAGTCCCACCATCTCCAGCATGCTGTCCGCGATATCCTCGCGTTCGTCCTTCGGGACGTGCATTATCTCCAGCGGAAGCATTACGTTCCTGCGGACTGTGCGCCAGTCGTAGAGCACCGGGCTCTGGAACACTATCCCGTACCGCTGCGCCAGCCTTGCCTCCCGGGGAGTTACACCGCCCACGGTGATCTTTCCGGTGGTGGGGTGGAGCAGATCCGCAATTATTCTCAGAAGAGTGGTCTTGCCGCAGCCCGAGGGACCGAGCAGCGAAATGAACTCGCCCTTCTTGATATCCAACGTTACATTGGTGAGCGCTGTGACATCATTTCCGCCCTGATCCTTGTACACCATGCCGATTCCGTCCAGCATGATCTCTGTGTTCTCGTTTGCCATATTGATCACTCCTTAATAAAAAACAGGGCAGTGGCTTCATCATTGGCGCCATTGCCCTGATCCTGTTTTGTGTTTAAGATTTGCATGATTTGAATTTGATTTATTCATTTCCTTTGTTCTTGATACAAGTATACAGCAAAATGTGCACCCTGTCAATGTGCCGGAGAACATTTAGGATTTTTCCACAACAATATTCACCAAAATTCAGAAAGTTATATGTGAATCGTGCACAAACCGCGCTATCGTGCTGCTGCACAACCATGTGTGTTGTGCCCGGGCACATACATGATTGCCCTCAATGTCATATTTCTTGCCTTCCGTTCGGGATAAATCATTCCTAGATCGGTGCTCTGCGGCAGGACCGGCAGCTTCTAGTCTGCATTTCCGTACATATGAAATATGCATAATCTACCGTGCAGTTATTCATTTCTGAAAAAAGATCCGGACAGCCGAAGCCGCCCGGATACGGTATTTAATTGTGGCTGCTCAGTCCTGGTCAGCCTTGAGCACAGCGTTGAGCATTACTGTCGCGCCCTCCGTGCAGTGCTCCACGGAACTGAATTCCTTCTCGCAGTGGGAAAGACCGTCCTTGCTCTGTACGAACACCATTGTTGTTGGGATCATGTATGCACAGAACTGTGCGTCGTGACCTGCGCCGGAGTGGATATACTGGTGCTTGATACCGGTTTCCTCAGCGGCAGCCTTGACGTATCCTACGAGCTTCTTGTCATAGTAAACTGTGTCACGGTTCCATGCCTTGACTACCTCGCAGGTGCAGCCTGCCCAGGTCTTTTCAGCACAGCTCTTGACGATCGCCAGCACTTTCTCCAGCACCTTGGGATCCTCATGCCGTGCGTCGAAGGAGAAGTCGAAGAAATCCGGAACGCAGGTATGTACGCAGGGGTGACATACGACTTCGCCGGTGGTGTAGACCAGATCCGAGTAGCCCAGCTTGTCAATCTCCTCGTGCAGGTAGCACAGCGCCTGGGAAGCAGCCAGGAACGCGTCCTTTCTCTTCGGCATGGGGAACGTACCTGCATGCGTTGTCTGCCCGTAGAACTTCAGGCGGTAGTTGAACATGCCCAGTACGCAGTCTACAACGCCGATGTCGTTTCCAGCGTCCTCAAGGATAGGACCCTGTTCGATGTGGGTTTCGAACATGTACATGTATTTTTCCGGGGAAATGCGGAATTTCCTGTCGCCCTTGAATCCGGACTTCTCCAGCGCCTCTCCGAAGGTGGATTTGTTGTCCAGAATGCTCCTGGAAGCCATCATGTCCTCGAATCTGAACTTGCAGCGGATATCCTCCGGGAGGTAGTCGTAGCAGATTATTCCGGAGCACATCATAGCCGGCGGATACAGAGAACCTTCCTCGTTGGTCCAGATCATCGCAGTCAGTGGGTGCCTGTGTGGGATCTTCTTTTCGGCTACGGTTTCGAGCACCTCCATGGCGCTCATAACGCCGAGGATTCCGTCGTAGTTACCGCCGTTCTTTACGCTGTCCACATGGGAGCCCATAACGATACGCTTTGCGTCCGGGTCGGAGCCGGGGAGCGTCGCATACATACATGCAACGTCGTCCACTTCGATGGTTGCGCCGATGGCTTCCATTCTGCGGCGGAACTCGTTCCGTGCCTGGATAGCTTCCGGCGAGAGGGAGTAACGGGTGATTCCGCCGTGACCTGCGTCACCGAATTTGCTGAAAGTTTCGATCTTGTCCTTCATTCTGTCGTAGCTGCATGTGTACATAAAAACTCTCCTTTGCTTCTGTATTTCTGTCTGATGGTAAAACAGACGGCGCCTGAAACTCTGCGAGTTCCAAGCGCCGTTGCTTTATGTATTGATTATAGCGCGATCATTGTGCTGTGTCAACCTTTTTCGCGAAATTCACGTCAAATCCGTAAAATTTGTGCCCCGGGCACAGTACTTATTTATGCCACGGCACAATGAATCAATCCCACAGGGAAGCGTAGATATCCAGGATATTCTGCTTTGTGACCTCCCTGATGGTATTCGCCGGGCTTCCGCTTGCGAGGGCGTCGTCAGCCATCTTGTCCATCACGGAGAAGAATTTTTCGCGGTCGATACCGTATTCCATCAGTGTTGGAATCTCCACCTCCCGGCACAGATTTCCGAGCGCGGTCAGGAAGTCCCGGGCAGCAGTCGCATCATCGCCGCTGTCGGAAGCTCCCACAGCCCGGGCAGCCGCTGCGAATTTTCCCGGGGCGCCCTGCGCCGCAAATCCCAGGCATTTTATATCCAGCATTGCGTTTGAGATCCCGTGCGGAACATGGAACAGCGCGCCGATTGGACGGCTCATTCCGTGGACTATGGTGACGGAAGCGTTGTTTATGCACACTCCTGCTTCGTAAGCTGCGATAAGCATTTGTTCCCTGGCATATTCATTTCCGGGGTCGCTGTACGCAATTGGAAGGTTCGCAAAAATCCTTTTCAGCGCGGAGAGCGCAAAGGTGTCAGTGATAGGATTTGCCTTTCTGGAAGTGTAGCTCTCTATTGCGTGCGTGAGCGCGTCCATTCCTGTTGCCGCGGTGACGGATTTCGGCGAAGAGATCGTGTAGGAATAATCCAGCACCGCCAGATCCGGAAGCAGCTTGTCGCCCCTTAGCAGCATTTTGATATTCTTTTCGGTATCGGTGATGATAGTGAATTTTGTGGCTTCTGAGCCTGTTCCGGCGGTGGTCGGAATAAGCACCATATGTGGGAATTCACCATCAATGTCCCTGCCCATGTAGTCCGCGATGTTTCCTCCGAGAGCGGACATCGCGGCAATTGCCTTGGCGCTGTCCAGCGCGCTTCCTCCGCCGATCCCGATAACATAGTCGCAGGAGTTCTCATGGAATGCCGCAACGCCTGCGTTGATCATCTCCACGGTAGGTTCGCCGGTTATTCCGTCAAAGACCACGCCGGGCGTGTATTTCAGCAGCTCCGCCGCCGCAGCGGACCTGGCGGTGTATTTCCCGGTGACGATGAGCGGCTTCCTGCCGTATTTCTCCAGCCCGGCACGGGAAATCGCACCCTTGCCTGCAATTGTTTTTCCGGGCAGCACTATCTGAAAATCCATGGTGATTCCTCCTTGTTGTTCTGCACAAATCGTATACTGTTATCTCGCAGGGCACCCTGCACCTATACGATATCACAATTTAAAAAGAATTGCAAGCTTTTTTTAAATAATCACCGTAAACCGCGGTGTTATGCCAAATACGGCAGTTGTACAGCAGCACGGAGCATTGTAAGCCGCAACACATACGACGCCACGGATCAGCATATCAAGGCATAGGAATGCTAGGCTGAATCCAATTAAAATGAGCCCGGTAAAATACCGGGCTCATTTTAATATCAGTCTTTACGAAGCGTGCCGCCTTCCATTACGAAAACGGAATCGATATACTTTGCTGCTTCATTCTCATGGGTCACAAGAAGCACCGCAGCCCCCTTGTCCGCTGCCTCGCGAAGCAGCCGCAGCACCGCATGCGTATTCTCATCGTCAAGATCTCCAGTCGGTTCATCGGCAAGAATGACTCCCGGATTTCGCAACATTGCACAGGCAATCGACAGCCTGCGCATTTCGCCGCCGGAAAGCTCATTGGGATACGCACTGGCGAGTTCGGCTATACCTACCTGTTCCAATAGCTCCATTGCGCGTCCGTTCGGTGCTTTTTCGCCGTACATCGCACATGGCAGCGTCACGTTTTCGAGTACCGTAAGGCTGTGAAGCCCGGTCTGACCCTGCGGTATTATCCCCATGTTGAGATTGCGGAACTTGGAGCGTTCTGCGTCCTCCATGGCATAGATATCCGCGTCGTCGTACATCACTCTGCCAGTTGTGGGCGTGAGAAGTTCGGCGAGAATGTTCAGCAGAGTGCTCTTTCCGCTTCCGGAGCGTCCGCATACTTCAATGAGCCTGCCCGGCTCATTGATCAGGTCTGTTTCTTTCAGAGCCAGGAAAAAATTGCTGCCGCGGCTTTTCCTGAAATACTGTCTGGTTATATTCTCTGCGGTTAATGTCATGCTTTCCTCCTTATGCGCCCTCGCGCAGCAGCAAGCCGGTTTCATTCCTTCGTGTTCTGTTTCCGGATATCAGCGAAGTCAGTATTCCTGCAAGCATCGAGGCTGCCACTGAGCCTGCTGATATCAGGCATATCTGCAAAGCGTCGGGCAGCAGGTAGGGAAGACCCAGCTGGGAACCTATCACGCTGCTGAACGGGAACACAATGACGCAGGACAGCGAGGTTCCGATGACAGCGCCGCCAGCGATGATTATTACGGACTCGGTACGGATAAGCGCGGTCAGCATTTTCTGAGAAGCTCCCACAACGCGCAGTATCGCGAATTCCTTAGTACGTTCGTTTGTGATCATTGTGAAAACGACAAGAAGAATAACGAATGCAAGTATCCACTCAAGTCCGATAAGTACGCCGATCACAGCAGAAACTTCCGAAAGTCCCCCGGCAATGCTGGAAACCATTGTTTTTGCCTGAGTTGCCTCCACGCGGCGCACATGGATATTTATATCTCCCGTGACGTCCTCAACGCAGTAACCGTTCGCGACTTTCACCATGACAGATGAAACCGCGTGGTCAACATCAACGTCTGAAAAGTAATTGAACCCCAGTGTATTGGCGTTCCTCATCATTTTCTTTATGGTGTTCATATTGGCGTAGATGGCGCTGTCAAGTCCGGTGCCGGTCTGATCAAGCTGGGCGGCTACGCGGCATTCCGTGTTATAGAACGTGAGCTTTCCGCTGACAGGTATTGAAATATTCGCGCCAACGATAAGGTCGTAGTCGCCTATGCTCCCGGAATAGTTTTCGCGTATCCACGGCTGGATAAGGAAAATGGTGTCCGGGTCGAAGCCGATTATCTGTACCGAAGTCGAACAGCAGCCGGCGCTTGATGTGGCAAGATAAAACTGTGGCGAAGCAACTTCTACGCCCTCGATCGAACGTATCTTATCAAGCTTGGAGCTGTCCATATAAAAGTAACCGGGAATGCCTTGCAGCAGAATATCGTCCAGCGTTCCCTTGGAGCGAGCCTCGTTCGGCACCACGATTATATCAGCGCCAAGTCTTGAGCGATAGCTCGACAGACCGTTTTGCAGACTGGCAACTATAACGGAGCCGCCGAATATCGCAAACGCAAGGAAAGCTGTGAGAATAACCAGTGCAGCAGTGCGCGCAGGTTTTCTTTTCAGATTTTTGATTGAAAGATATCTTGAGAATTTCACTTAGCCTTCCTCCTGAGCTGAACCACGATATCGGCCGCTGCCGCGATGACAACAAGGACCGAGCACACTATCGCGGCAGGCGTCATGACGGCGCGGCAGCGCATGGTATTCATCATGCACAGGCTGATGAGATTCTCCGGGACAATGAATGCAAAAACCGAGCAGGAAATAAGCGCCGCAGAAAGCCCGGCTTTCATTCCATTATTCGTTATCGTATTCAAGATAGGAGTAATATTTAGGAACGATTTTAAGTGCGTTGTTCCAGCCGGTTTCTGTCCTTTCAGTCGTATAGTTGCTCTCGTAGCCGCCGGTCTGATATCTTATGGTAACCTCTAAAAACCCCTATGAAAAAGAAGAAAAAAGTGATATAATAAGGATATGAAACAGAAAACACTATTAGATGAAGAAAACAGATTAGAGCTGCTAAGTCAGTTAGGAGATCCATTAGGGCAACACCGCACAAAGACCATTTATTGGATTTTGCACGTGTCTTGCTTGCATCT